>MDTD01103420.1_pt1 | contig 20505 bp, 17 predicted proteins | sample 811221 | NCBI WGS metagenome assembly MDTD01 (sample SAMN05326646, study PRJNA326480) | marine metagenome | isolation source: seawater | place: Pacific Ocean: South West | collected 2011
CCACCGTTGGCGCGGAACTCGTCGATGATCGCCTGGTTGAAGTCGGCCAACGCGGAGCCGTCAGGTGTGGTCATGGCTTTTCCGACGCCTCAGGCTTGGCATCTATTCCGGATTCCTTGCGCTGCTGGGCGGTGATGGGGGCCGGCGCATCGGTCAACGGGTCGACGCCGCCGCCCGACTTCGGGAACGCGATGACTTCGCGGATCGAGTCCATCCCCGCCAGCAGCGCGACGATCCGGTCCCATCCGAACGCCAACCCTCCGTGCGGCGGCGCGCCGAAGGTGAACGCGTCGAGCAGGAAGCCGAACTTGTCCTGGGCTTCGGACTGGTCAATGCCCATCATCGCGAAGACGCGCTCCTGGACGTCTCGGCGGTGAATACGGATCGAACCGCCGCCGATCTCGTTGCCGTTGCACACGACGTCGTACGCGTCGGCCAGCGCAGACCCCGGGTCGGTGTCGAAGGTGGCCACCGACTCGGGCTTGGGCGCGGTGAACGCGTGATGCACCGCGGTCCACGCCCCCGAGCCGACGGTCACGTCCCCGGCGGCGGTGGCCTCGTCGGCCGCTTCGAACAGCGGCCAGTCCACCACCCAGGTGAACGCCCATGCGTCGGGGTCGATCAGGTCGAGACGCTTGGCGATCTCGATGCGGGTGGCGCCCAGCAGCGCGCGGGCCGACTTCGCCGGCCCGGCAGCGAAGAACACGCAGTCACCCGGTGCGGCACCGACGTGGGCGGCCAGGCCGGCCCGCTCGGTCTCGGACAGGTTCTTGGCGACCGGGCCGCCGAGCTCGCCGTCGTCGCCGACCAGCACATAGGCCAGACCCTTGTGCCCGCGCTGCTTGGCGAACTCCTGCCAGCCGTCGAGCGTGCGGCGCGGCTGGGACGCACCGCCCGGCATCACCACGGCACCGACGTAGGGCGCCTGGAACACCCGGAACGGGGTGTCGGAGAAGAACTCGGTGCACTCCACCAGCTCGACGCCGAACCGCAGATCGGGCTTGTCGGTGCCGAACCGGCGCATGGCCTCGCCGTAGCTGATCCGCGGCAACGGCAGCGGCAGGTCGTAGCCGATCAGCGCCCACAGCGCGCGCAGGATCTGTTCGGAGACCGCGATGACGTCGTCGGCCTCGACGAAACTCATCTCGAGGTCGAGCTGGGTGAACTCCGGTTGGCGGTCGGCACGGAAGTCCTCGTCGCGGTAGCACCGCGCGATCTGGTAGTAGCGTTCCATGCCGGCGACCATCAACAACTGCTTGAACAGCTGTGGGCTCTGGGGCAGCGCGTAGAAGCTGCCTGGCTGCAGGCGGGCGGGCACCAGGAAGTCGCGGGCGCCTTCCGGGGTGGAGCGGGTCAGCGTCGGCGTCTCGATCTCGACGAAGTCGTGGTCGGCGAGCACGGCGCGCGCGGCGGCGTTGACCTTGGAGCGCAAGCGGATCGCCTGCCCGGGGCCTTCGCGTCGCAGGTCCAGGTAGCGGTACTTCAGCCGGGCCTCTTCTCCGGCGGTTTCGTCGAGCTGGAACGGCAACGGTGCGCTCTCCCCCAGCACCGTCAACGACGTCGCGTTGACCTCCACGTCGCCGGTGGCGATCTCGGGGTTGGCGTTGCCCTCCGGACGGATTTCGACGACTCCGGTCACCGCGATGCAGAACTCCGAGCGCAGGCGGTGCGCCGATGTCAGCACGTCACCTTCCCGGAACACCACCTGCGCCACGCCGGACGCGTCCCGCAGATCGATGAAGATGACGCCGCCGTGGTCACGTCGGCGGGCCACCCAGCCGGCCAGCGTGACCGTCTGTCCGGCGTCGGCGGACCGCAGCGAGCCGGCGGTGCGGGTGCGCAGCACGAGGCACTCCTCGAAGTAGGGGGTTGCAGACGACTGCTCAGTCTAAGGGGCGACGAGAGCCGGCCTGACTCGACAGCTATGGTGACCTGTCAACCGGGCGTGGAAGGGTTGACAGCATGGCCAAGCGGCATCCCTGCAAGAGGGTCGGCCTGGACTTCGTCGAATCTGCGCCGTACCGGTTCGTCAGCGCGGTCGACCTCGCGATCACCCCGGAACAGCTGTTCGAGGTGCTCGCCGACGAGACGTCCTGGCCGCACTGGGCCAGCGTCATCACGAACGTGACCTGGACCAGCCCTGAGCCGCGCGGCGTTGGCACCACCCGCACGGTCGAGATGCGCGGCGGAATCACCGGCCACGAGGAGTACCTGGTCTGGCAGCCCTGCACCCGCATGGCGTTCCGCTTCAACGAGTCCACCACCGGCGCCATCGCGGCGTTCGCCGAGGACTACCGCGTCACCGAGACCGCGGCGGGCTGCCATCTGACCTGGATCATGGCGCTGGAGCCCAACGGTCCGGCAGGTCGGTTGGGTCTGTTCACCGGACGCCCGGTGATGGGTTGGCTGTTCCAGCGTTTCCTGCACAATCTGCGCGCCTACACCGACGAGCGCTACTCCACCGCCCAGACCTAGAACACCGGGCAGGTTGGTCACACCGAGCAGACCCCGAGGCACGGGCGCCGGACTAGTACACCGCGGCCCACGCCGCGCGGCGCGGTCCATCCGGGTCGGGCGCCATCACGTCGCGGGCCGAGGTGATCAGCCGGGTCAGCCGCTGCGGGGTCCGGTACACCGGCCAGTGGGCATCGTCGACGCTCGGGGTCTCACGGGCGAAGTCCAGCCAGGCGCGCTGCATGCGGCGGCCCACGGCGGGCTGGAAGCGCCGGCCCAGCGGATGCAGCTTGCGGCCGATGAACGAGGCGTAGCTGTGCTGGATGTGCACGATCTCGCTGCCGTGGGTGGCGCCGAGACCCAGCATGCGCAGGCTCACCCCGAAGTGGTCGAAGCGGTACATCCGGGTCGGCGCGTATGCGCTGTAGGCGTCGGCGAACGCCCATGCGGGACCGCCGAACATCACATCGGAGCCGATGGCCAGCAACGCGCTGCGCCGGGGGTACCGCGGATAGGCCTGCAGCACCGACTCTTTGACCTCTGGTCCGGTCCGGTCGAAGCAGGCCTCGATGGACGCCTCGGTGGTGGGCAACATAGGCGGCTTGGTCCAGGCGAACATCGAGGCCTCGTGACTGTTGGTCCCGATGATCAGGGGCACCTGCGCCAACTGCCCGGCGCGCGCCGCGTCGATGGGGTGACGGGGCAGCAGTTCGGTGCCGTGGGTCAGCCCGTAGGCCAGCGTGGGCGTGGTGGCGGCGCTCTCGAGCTGGACCATGCCCGCGGCGTGGCGCAGCCGGCGTTGAGGCAGCTCCTTGACGCAGTCGACGGGCACGCCGAGATGAGTCATGAAGGCCTGGGCGCGCTGCGCACGGAGTTCCCGGTCGGCGATCAACGGCAATGCCGGACTCTGCGCGATCGCGCGGTGCACCAGTCCCCGCGCAGCGGGGCTGGCCAGCAACGCCAGCACCGAGGTGCCGCCGGCGGACTCGCCGAACACCGTCACGCGCTGCGGATCGCCACCGAACGCGGCGATGTTGTCGCGCACCCACCGCAGCGCCGCGATCTGGTCGCGCAACGCCAGGTTGTCGTCGAATCCCTCACCGAGATCACCGAGCTCGAATCCGCCGAACACCCCGATCCGGTAGGTGAGATTGACCACGACCACGTTGCCGTTGGCGGCCAGCCGAGACCCGTTGTACAGCTGGAACTGCCCGGCGCCGTAGACGAACGCGCCGCCGGGGATCCACACCATCACCGGCAGCGACGCCGTGGTGTCGGGCGACCACACCGTCAGCGTCAGACACGCCTCGTCGCGCACCTTGGGGTCATCGCGCCCACCACCGACGAACGACTTCGTCTGCGGCGGCAGCGGACCGTGCTCGCGTGCGTCCCGGATGCCCGACCACGGCTTCAACGGCCCCGGCGCCTGGAAACGACGCGGCCCGACCGGCTGCTCGGCGTACGGCACGCCCCGCCACACCCCCACCCCGCCCTCGGTGTCACCCCTCAGATCACCCGATGGGGTGCGCACGACGGTGGGATGTCCGGCGACGACAGGCACGCAACGAATCGTAGTGTGCAAAGCTGAACTGGCCTGGCTGCCAGGCCGGTGAAATGGGGTGATGCGATGACCTTCAACGAGGGCATGCGGATCGATACCAGCACCACGTCCACCAGTGGAGGTGGGCGTGGGCCGGGACGCGGGATCGCGATCGGCGGCGGGCTGGGCGGGCTCGTCATCGTCGTGGTGGCGTTGCTGCTCGGCGTCGACCCCAGCTCGGTGATGTCGCAGCAGCCTCAGCTCGACACGCAGGGGGTGGACGCGCAGGGCTTCGACCTGTCGCAGTGCCAGACCGGCGAGGACGCCAACGAGATCGTGCAGTGCCGCGTGGTGGCGACGGGCAACTCGGTCGACGGGGTGTGGGCGCAGTTGCTGCCCGGATACACCCGCCCGGCCATCCGGCTGTTCACCGGGTCAGTGAACACCGGCTGCGGGCCGGCGTCCAGCGAGGTGGGCCCGTTCTACTGTCCCGTCGACCAGACCGCCTACTTCGACACCGATTTCTTCGACGTGTTGGTCGACCAATTCGGTTCCAGCGGCGGTCCCCTGGCGCAGGAGTACGTGGTGGCCCATGAGTTCGGCCACCACGTGCAGAATCTGGAAGGGGTGCTGGGCCGCGCCCAGCGGGATCCGAAGGGCGCCACCGGCGCGGGGGTCCGCACCGAACTGCAGGCCGACTGCTACGCGGGCGTGTGGGCCCACCACGCCGCGATCACCAGACAGGAGAGCACCGGGGTGCCGTTCTTGGAACCGTTGAGCGACAGAGACATAGCCGATGCGCTGTCGGCGGCGTCGGCGGTCGGTGACGACCGTATCCAGCAGTCCGCCACGGGCAGGGTCAGCCCCGAGTCGTGGACGCACGGCTCCTCGGAACAGCGACAGAAGTGGTTCACCATCGGCTACCAGACCGGCGATCCGGCCAGGTGTGACACCTTCGCCACCAACAACCTTGGGTAGGCCGACCACGGCGGTCGACGCTGTCGCCGACCGTTACCTCGAGACCTCTGCCGCCCTGGATCCCTGCGGGGCAACCGAATCGGGCATCGCCGGTTACGACGACCAGATCACCGACTACTCCCCGGACGGGGTCGTCGCCCGCGCGGAGGCCGCGCGTACGGCGCTGCGTGAGCTGGACGCGACCGCTCCGGCGGACGCCGCCGACGCCGTCACCGTCGCCGCGATGCGCGAACGCCTCGGTGTGTTGCTCGATCTGCACGAGGCCGGCCTGGATCTGGGCGAGCTGAACGTCATCGCCTCCCCATTGCAGACGATGCGCGATGTGTTCGACCTGATGCCCACCGACACCGAACAGGACTGGACGACGATCAGCCGCCGGCTGGCCCAGATTCCCCAGCGTGCGGCGGGATACGCCGACGGTCTGCGCGCCGCGGTGTCCGCGGGCCGGGCGCCGGCCGCCCGCCAGGTCAGGCGCGGCATCGAACAGTCGGGGCAGATCCAGGAGTTGTTCGTCCGGATGGTCACCGAGGCAGCACCGGGCACCGACGCGCTGCGCGACGAGCTGCACCGCCATGCCCAGGAGGCCGCGAACGCGTACGCGGGATTGGCGCGCGTGCTGCGCGAGGACGTCGGGCCGCACGCCCGCGACACCGACGGCTGCGGACGCGAGGCCTACCGGGTGTTGTCCCGCAGCTTCCTCGGCGCCGCGGTCGACCTCGACGAGTCCTACGAGTGGGGACTGGAGCTGCTGCGCGGCATCGTCGCAGAGCAGGACGCCATCGCCGATCGGCTGTATCCCGGCGCCACCGCGGCCGAGGCCCTGCGGCGCCTCGACGGCGAGCGCCGCTACCTGATCCACGGCACCGAGGCGCTGGCACGGTGGATGCAGGAGCTGTCCGACCGTGCGGTGGAATCGTTGGCCGACACGCACTTCGACATCGCCGAACCATTGCGTCAGCTGGAGTGCCGCATCGCACCGACCCACACCGGCGGCATCTACTACACCGGCCCGTCGGAGGATCTGTCCCGGCCGGGCCGGATGTGGTGGTCGGTGCCGCTGGGGGTCGACACCTTCCACACCTGGCAGGAGACCACCACGGTGTTCCACGAGGGGGTGCCGGGACATCACCTGCAGATCGGTCGCGCGGTGGTATTGGGTGATCAGCTCAACCGCTGGCGCCGCATGGGGTGCTGGGTGTCCGGACACGGTGAAGGGTGGGCGCTCTACGCCGAACGCCTGATGGCCGAACTCGGTTGGCTCGACGACGCAGGCAACCGGATGGGCATGCTCGACGCGCAGCGGTTCCGAGCCGCCCGGGTGGTCATCGACATCGGCGTGCACTGCGGGCTCACCGCGCCCGACGGCGGAACCTGGGACGCCGAGCGGGCCTGGGCGTTTCTGCAATCGCACAGTGCGATGGCCGAGGAGAATCTGCGGTTCGAGCTCGACCGCTATCTCGGCTGGCCGGGCCAGGCCCCCTCCTACGCCATCGGTCAACGCATCTGGCAGCAGCTGCGTGCCGACATGCTGGCACGAGGACTGTCGCTCAAGGACTTTCACAGCCGGGCACTGGACCTGGGCGGCCTGCCACTGGAGGTGCTCCGCTCAGCGTTGCTGACGCAGCTCTAGAGTCGCGAGTGCTCCTTGATCGCGGCGTCGGTGGTGCGCAGCGGACGGATCAGCGCGTCCTGAGTGAAGGAGGCGATCAGATCCCCGGTTTCGGTGTGGACAGTTCCTCGGACGTAGGACATCCCGGCGCCGACCTGGGTGCTCTCGTGGCCGTAGAGAAGCCAGCCGTCCCAGCGCACGGGCTCGTGGAAGCTGACCGACACCGTCATCGGCGCGGTCGAGACGGTGAGATGCGCCTGGCTTGTCCCGATCCCCTCGTGGGCCCGCATCGTGGTCGAGATGCCCAGGTGGCCGGTGAAGTACGCGATCAACGCCTTGGCCAGGTCATCGCGGGTGGGGATCGGGTCGTAGTGCAGCCAGGCGAACAGCTCGGGCGGCCCCACCTCGTCGGGACTGTTGACGTCCTGCACGTCGACGAGCCGAAGTTGCCTGCCTACCATCGGCATCGATGATTCGTGGGCCTGCGCGGGCTGGGCGACCTGCGGCCTGGGCAGCTGGTGACGGATCACGTCGGCGGTCGGCACGTCGGCCAGGATCGTGGTGGTGATGACACGTTTACCGTTCTGGGTCGCGGTGACGACCGCCGTGGCCGTCGAGCGGCCCTCACTGATCACGTCGATGCCCAGCTCGACCGGTCCGGCGCCGACCAGCACCGCCCTCGCGAACACCGAGTAGGCCGAGCGGATCGACTTCTCCGGAAAGCGTTTGGCCGCAGCGACGATCGAGGCCGCCAGTATCTGGGTGCCCTCGACGACCTGGCGCTCGTCGGCGCCGGCCAGCCCGGTCTCGACGGTGTAGGTGTCCGGGCCGGTGGGCTGGGCGTCGAACAGGTCGAGCAGTCCCTGCACCGTCCACTGGGTGTCTGCCGCATCGGTTGTCATGTGCTCTCGCCTCCACTCGGTGTGCGTCGAGACGGAACCCTAACCGAGCTCGGCCCAGAGCGGTAACGTCATTACCAATCGATTCTCCGACGGCGAGGAGTGACCGGTCTATGGCCTCACCTAGCGCGAAGGCGCAGCCGGGCCGGCGTGCCGGCACCGACGCCGAGTCCCGCGCGAACCGCTTCATGCGTTCGGCCCTGGGGATTCTCGGCGAAACAGGCCGCACCGACTTCACGGTGCTGGAGGTCGTCGAGCGCTCCAAGACCTCGCTGCGGGCGTTCTATCAGCATTTCGCAACCAAGGACGAGCTTCTGCTGGCGCTCGTCGAACGCATCATGACCGATGCCAGCGAGCGCTGGCGGGCCGAGACGGCCGCGCTGCCCAGCGCGGAGGCGCTGCACACCCTGATCCGGCGGATCAGCGCCCCGGCGGAGTCGAGCACCCAGGACAGCATCAATCGGGGCCTGACCTACTACAACGACCACCTCCTCGAGACCCGACCGAAGGAGTTCGCCAAGGTTCTCTCGCCCCTGCACGGCCTGATCACCGACATCGTGCGCCGCGGCATCGCCGAGGGCACGTTCCGCGCGGATCTCGACGTCGACACCGACGCTGCAATCCTGATGCAGACGGTGCTCGGCGCACTGCGGCTGCGCGATCTGGGCAGCGAGCTCAACGGGGTGCCCATCGATGGCGACCACGTCTACGCATTCTGCCTGCGCAGCCTGCAGGCCGACCCCCAGAACACCTCCTGAACAGCCAAGATCCGTGCTGAAGCACTTCTGGCGACGTTACACCGCAGCGTGGTAATGTCGTTACCACTGAACCGGTAACGCCATTACCACTTTTCGGAAACCAGGAGCGACATCATGCCCTCACGCGATCTCGACTATCCGGTCTTCGACGCCGACAACCACTTCTACGAGCCCAAAGAGGCGCTCACACAGTTCCTGCCGGACAACCGCAAGGGCGTCATCGACTACATCGACGTCAAGGGCCGCACCAAGATCGTGGTGCGCAACCACATCAGCGACTACATCCCCAACCCGACCTTCGAGGTCGTCGCCCGTCCCGGCGCGCAGGAGGAGTACTTCCGGCACGGCAGCGGCGGCAAGAGTTACCGCGAGGTGATGGGCAAGCCGATGAAGGCCATCCCCGCGTTCCGCAACCCCGAAGCCCGCATCGAGGTTCTCGACGGGCTCGGCCTCGACTACACGATCATGTTCCCGACGCTGGCCAGCCTCGTCGAGGAACGGCTCAAGGATGATCCGGAGTTGATCCTCGACATCGTCCACGCGCTGAACCAGTGGATGTACGAGACGTGGCGGTTCGACTACGAGGGCCGGATCTTCTCCACCCCGGTGATCAACCTCAGCATCGTCGACCGAGCCCTCGAGGAACTGGAATGGTGCCTGGAGCGCGGCGCCAAGACGGTCCTGGTGCGGCCCGCGCCGGTGGCCGGTTTCCGAGGAACCCGCTCGATGGGTCTACCCGAGTTCGATCCGTTCTGGGACGCGTGCGTCAAAGCCGGCATCCCCGTGTGCATGCACGCCTCCGACAGCGGCTATGCCCAGTACCTCAACGACTGGGAGCCCGCAGACGAATTCCTGCCCTTCAAGCCGACCGCATTCCGCATGGTGGCGATGGGCAAGCGCCCGATCGAGGACACCATGGCCGCGCTGGTCTGCCATGGGGCGTTGACCCGAAACCCCGACCTGCGCATCCTGTCGATCGAGAACGGCGCGTCGTGGGTGCCGTACCTGTTCTACCAGTTCAAAGACGTCTATTCGAAGATGCCGCAGGAGTTCCCCGAGGACCCGATCGAGGCCTTCAAACGCGGGGTCTACGTCGCGCCGTTCTGGGAGGACGACTTCAAGAAGATGGCCGAACTGTGCGGCATCGACCGCATCATCTTCGGCTCCGACTGGCCCCACCCCGAAGGGCTCGCCGACCCGATCAATCTGGTCGGCGACCTGGAGGCCCAGGGGCTCGACCCGCAGAGCATCCGAAAGGTCATGGGCGCCAACCTCGTCGAGCTGTTCAAGGTTCCCAACAAGAAGGTCTTCAAGCCCGACGTACCCGCCCTCGTCATCGCCTGACCCGTGAGAGGCTGATCAGCACCCATGACCGACACCGCCAACCCGGAACAGATGCTGTTCGCCTCGACGACTCGAACGTTCCTCGACAAACAGGCCTCGCTGTCCCATGTCCGGGAACTGCACTCTGCGGGCGCTTCCTTCGAGCCGCAATGGTGGCAACGCGCCGCCGAACTGGGCTGGGCCAGCCTGCTGGTGCCCGAGAACCTCGGCGGGGGCAGCGTCTCCGGTGACGGCCTTGCCGACCTGGCCCTGGTCGCTCAGCATGCCGGGCGCTCGGTGGCACCCGGCCCACTGCACCCCGTCAGCACCGTCCTCGCCGGTCTCGTCGAAGCCCCTGCAGGACATGAGGATTCGATCGAGGCCCTGGTATCTGGCGCGTTGGTGGCCTCGTGGGCCGTCTATGAACCCGGCCGCCCGTTCACCCCGGCACACCACGGCATCTCGACGATCGCCAGCAGAACCGAGTCGGGTTACCGGATCGACGGAGTCAAGGACCGCGTCGAGGCCGGCAGGGAATGCGGCGCGGTGCTGGTGACCGCGGCGTGCGACGGCGCGCTGCGACAGTTCCTGGTGCCGACCGACACCGCGGGCGTGACGGCCACCGGCCAGGAATCGGTGGATCTGGTCAAACGCCATGCTCGAGTGGACTTCGACGCCGTCGAGGTACCCGAGACCGCCGCCGTCGGTTCCGCCGAGCAGACCCCTGCCCTCATCGAACGTCAGCGCCAGGTCGCGCTGGTGTTGCAGTGCGCCGAACTGGTCGGCATCCTCGACGCCGTGCTCGAGATGACCACCCAGTGGCTCTTCGACCGGCACAGTTTCGGCCGTCCGCTGGCGTCCTACCAGGTGCTCAAGCACCGGGCCGCGGACATGAAGATGTGGTTCGAGGCGTGCCGCGCCACCACCGCGGCTGCTGTGACCGCGGTGTCGCAGCGCAAGCCCGACGCGACGACGTTGGTCAGTGTCGCCAAAGCCTATGTGGCCGAGCGCGCCCCGGTGATCATCCAGGACTGCGTTCAGCTGCACGGCGGCATCGGGGTCACCTGGGAACACGACCTGCACCTGTTCCTTCGCCGGGCCTCCCTCAATCGCGCGATGTTCGGGTCACCGGAAGACCACCACCGCGCCGTGTACGCACTGAGCAGAAAGACACAGGCATGACCGAGACCGTTACCGCCGGCGAGAAGACCGAAACCGTCGACGAATTCGCGGCGCGGGCACGGACCTGGCTGGCCGACAACATGCCCCCCATCGACCCGGACGACCCCCCGTTCTCGGTGCGCGCCGAAGCCGCATCCTGGGAGCGCGCCAAGGAACTCCAGAAGCGGCTCTATGAAGGCGGTTTCGCCGGCATCTGTTTCCCCCGCGAGTACGGAGGGCTGGGCCTGGACTACGCCTATCAACGAGCCTTCGACGCCGAGTGCCGCGCCTATGAGATGCCGCTGATCCTCAACACTCCCTCGTTCACCATCTGTTCGGCCACGATTCTGGACATGGGCAGCGAGGAGCAGAAACGCGCGCGCATCTCGGCGGCGATCCGAGGCGAGGAAATCCTCGTCCAGCTACTCAGCGAGCCCAACGGCGGATCCGATCTGGCGGGGGTGATCACGCGCGCCGACCGCCACGGCGACAGGTGGATCATCAACGGCGCCAAGACGTGGAGCACCAGCGCATTCGCCGGCGACTACGGCCTGATGCTGGCCCGCACCGACTGGAGCGTGCCCAAGCACCAGGGTTTGACGATGTTCCTCGTGCCGCTCGATGCGCCGGGCATCACGATGCGCCGGATCAAAGAGGTCAACGGCAACGAGGAGTTCTGCGAAGAGTTCTTCGACGGCCTGGAGTTGGGCGACGACGCGGTGGTCGGCGAGGTCAATGACGGGTGGACGGTGGCCTCCCGTCAGCTGTTCCACGAACGACGTGCGGTCGGTGGCGGTTCGGAGTTCGCCAGCGGCACGGGCGCCGAGAACGCCAGCGAGATGCCGCCCAATCACGTCGCACTGGCCGAGGCCACCGGGCAGGGCGACGACCCCCGGGTTCAGGACCTCGCCGGTCGTGCGCTGGTTCGCAGGCTGGTCAAGGAGCATCTGATCGAGCACGTCTTCCGCGGGGTCTCCGACGGGTCCCTTCCTCCGACCTCAGGCACCCTGATCAGGCTGTTCCACGCTGAGACCACCGAGCTGGAAATCGACACCGCTCTGACGATCGCCGGCACTGCCGGCGTCGTCGACGACGGCAGTGGGCTGCTCGACGTCGGGGTGCGGTATCTGTCACGCCAGACCGGATCGCTGGGCGGCGGCACGTCGGAGATGGCGCGCAACGTGATCGGTGAACGCATCCTGGGGTTCCCCCGGGAGTTCGCCGCCGACCGCGGTGTCCCCTTCAACGAGGTCAAGCGCAACAAGAGCTGACGCCGGTTCAGAACAATGCCTCCTGATACGCCGGCGCAGGTCTCGGCGCCGCCGGCGCCTCCCGGAACGCGCGACCGTCACCAGTCAAGCCGTGGCGGGCCACCAACGGTGCCGCCCTGCGCTGCAGCATGGTTCGGTACTCCGCCGGCAGATACGCTCCGCGCCGATACAGGGTGCGGTAATGCGCCACCAGGTCCGGGCGGGTTCGGCCCAGCCAGTCCATGAACCAGCCCCGGGTGCTCCCGCGCAGGTGCAGACCGAACACCGTGACGCTCGTCGCACCCGCGGCCGCGACCGCCCCCAACAGCCCGTCGAGGTGTTCTTCGGAGTCGGTCAGATACGGCAGCACCGGCGCCACCATGACGTGACAGTCCAATCCCGCATCCCGGATCGCTGCGATCAGCGCGAGCCGTGCCTGCGGCGTCGGGGTGCCGGGCTCCACCTCGGCGTGCAGGGCCGGATCCCCCACCGCCAGCGACACGGCCACGCCCACCCGCACCCGCTCGGCGGCGCCGACGAGCAGCGGCAGATCCCGGCGCAGCAGCGTGCCCTTGGTGAGGATGGAAAACGGTGTGCCACTGTCACGCAGAGCGGCGATGATGCCCGGCATCAGCGCATACCGGCCCTCGGCCCGCTGGTAGGGGTCGGTGTTCGTGCCGAGCGCGACCGTCTCCCGCGCCCACGACGGCCGGCGCAGCTCGCGGCGCAACACCTCGGCCACGTTGGTCTTGACCACCACCTGGCTGTCGAAGTCGCTGCCGCAGTCGAACTCGAGGTACTCGTGGGTGGGTCTCGCGAAGCAGTACCGGCAGGCGTGCGAGCAACCGCGGTAGGCGTTCACGGTGTAGTTGAAGGGCAGCCCGGTCGACGACTTGGGAATCTTGTTCAGTGCGGATTTGCACACCACTTCGTGGAAGGTGATGCCCTCGAACTGCGGTGTCCGCACACTGCGTATCAGGCCGATACGCTGGAGTCCGGGGAGTGCGCCGTCGTCGACGTCGATACTCTGACCCGCCCAGCGCATGCTTCATGCGAACACACGTTCGATTACGTGTCAAGAATCCGCGACACGGACACATCTAAGGGGCCCATGCCGACTTCCGACCACACTGCTGACCAAGCTGCTGACCACACTGACGAACTGCGCGCCGAACGGGCCTACGTGGCGCAGCTCTACGAACGTCTCGATTCCGAACGCGCCCGGCTGCAGACCCGCTACGCCGCAGCACTGCGCGGCAACGGCGGGTCGCTGGTGGACCGCGACGTCGAGGTACGTGCGCTGGCCAAGCAGGTGCACCGGTGGAATGTGGCCGACCACGGACTGTGCTTCGGCCGCTTGGACAGCGTTTCCGGTGAGCGCACCTACATCGGTCGTATCGGGCTGTTCGACGAGGATGACGACCACGAGCCGATGTTGATCGACTGGCGCGCGCCGGCGGCGCGCCCGTTCTACGTGGCGACCGGGGCGCACCCCGAGAACGTGCGCAGACGTCGCCAGTTCCACAACCTCGGTCGGCGGGTCGTCGACTTCACCGACGAGTTTCTCGGCGCCCCGGGCGACGACGGCGACGGATCCAGTGACGCAGCCCTGCTGGAGGCGGTGAACGCGCCGCGCGGTGACGGCATGCGCGACATCGTCGCCACCATCCAGGCAGAGCAGGACGAGATCATCCGCTGCGACCACTCCGGGGTCCTGGTCATCGAGGGCGGCCCCGGCACCGGCAAGACGGTCGTGGCCCTGCACCGTGTCGCCTACCTGCTCTACACGAGGCGCGAACGCCTGGAGAGCCACGGCGTGCTCGTCGTCGGGCCGAACGCCGACTTCCTCGACCACATCGGGCGGGTCCTGCCCTCGTTGGGTGAGACCAATGTCGTGTTCACCACCACCGGTGATCTGGTGCCCCACCTGACGGTCACCGCCGAGGACGGCCCTGCGGCCGCCGCGGCGAAGGGTTCGCTGAAGATGCTCGACGTCCTGGCGGCGGCGGTCGCCGACCGCCAGCGGGCGCCCGACGATCCGCTGCCGATCAACCTCTCCGACGTCGCGGTGCGTATCGACGCCGAGACCGCCGAGTGGGCCATCCAGGAAGCGCGGGCCGGCGGAGCGCCGCACAACGAGGCCAGGGCGGTGTTCGTCGACGTCGTCACCTGGGTGTTGACCGAACGCGCGATCGCCAGGATCGGGCGCGGATGGTTGACCCGTGACGACCGCGCCGCCTGGGAGCACCTGCGCGCCGACCTGGTCGACGAATTGGAAGACCATGCCGGCTTCGCCGCGGCGTTGAACCAATTGTGGCCGGTGCTGACGCCGGAAACCCTTCTCTCCGAGCTCTACTCCTCGCACGACCGGCTCCGCGCCGCAGGCGCCGACGCGGCGCTGTGGCGTGCAGACGGCGCGGCGTGGACGGTGTCCGATGTGCCGCTGCTCGACGAACTGGTCGACCTGCTGGGTCACGACCGCTCCGGCGAGGAGGCCGCCGAACGGGAACGCCGCGAGGAGGCCGCCTACGCGGCCGGGGTGCTCGACCTGATGATCGGCCGCGAAGACCTGATGGACGACGAGGACCAACTACTGGCCGGCGACGTCATCGGCGCCGAGGACCTCGCCGAACGCTTCCTCGAACGCGACACCCGCGACCTCGCCGACCGCGCCGCAGCCGACCGCAACTGGACCTACGGGCACGTGGTCGTCGACGAGGCACAGGAACTCTCCGAGATGGACTGGCGCGTCCTGATGCGGCGCTGCCCGAGCCGCTCGTTCACCATCGTCGGTGACCTCGCCCAGCGCCGCTCGGCCGCCGGCGTGGGATCCTGGGATGCCGCACTGGAGCCTTACGTCCCGGGGCGCTGGGTGTACCGCGGCCTGTCGGTCAACTACCGCACCCCGGCCGAGATCATGGCCGTCGCCGCCGCGGTGCTCGCCGACGCCGCCCCCGAGATCACCCCGCCGGAATCGGTGCGCTCGACGGGGGTGCAACCATGGTCGATGCAGCTCGACGAGCACGAACTGGCTACTGCCATCCAAGATTTCACCGATGCGGAGGCCGAGCGGGCCGGCACCAGTGTGGCGATCGGGCCGCCGGGGCTGCCCGGCGTCATGACCCCCGCAGCCGCCAAGGGCCTGGAGTTCGACGCCGTGCTCGTCGTGGAGCCGGCGCACATACTCGCCGACGGACCGCACGGAGCGGCCGACCTCTACGTAGCGCTGACCCGGGCCACCCAGCGGCTGGGCATCGTGCACAGCGCGCCGCTGCCACGGGCGCTGGCCGGGCTGACGACGCGGTCAGAGCGCGTCGGTCACCACTGACCGAGCTGGCACCGCACGTTGTAGGGGTCGTCGTGCTGCACGACGACCTGACCGTCGACGGCGATATCGCAGTGCGCGTTGGGCGCAGCCTGTCCGCCGCGGGTGGTGGAACTGACCTGCATGATCGCCCACTGCGGGTCGGCCATCGTGGTTTCGAAGACCCACGGGGCATCCGGCGCGACAGTCACCTTCTCGCGCTTGGCGAACGTGTATGCGTCGGCGTTGAAGGCCTCCATACTGGGCGGCTGGCTCGTCAGATAGAAGATGTCGAACTCGTAGGCGCCTGCTGAGGCCAGCGTGTAGCGCACCTGATGCGCCTCCTGGGCATGGGCCGCCACCGGGCCGAGGGCCACCGTCGCCGCCGCGGCCACCAGGGACGCGCCCACGACTGCTCCTACCTTCGCTGTAGCTGTTCGCATGTTGGTCACATCGCCGGACCGTACCGGATCGTTACCGGCAGAGTCGTTTTCGACGGCCACCAACGTTAACGGCAAACGACTGTTTGTGTCGTGTTCACGTTAATGTAAATGTCACACACAGACACTTCGCAGAAACACAGGCGCTCTAACGTCCCGAGACGACACCGCGCGCCACGGCCGCCGCGGCGTCTCCCGGAAGCGTTCTGTAGATCCCTCTCACAACGCCTCATCTGCGGATGAGCGCTGCCGACGCGCAGAAAGGCTGTTCATGCAACACTCTCGACGGTACTCCTTCACCCGGTCGGCCCTGGCCGCCGGCAGCGTCCTCGCCGCCACCAGCCTGGTGCTGGCCGGCTGCGGCAGTCGTGCCGGGGATGAGGGTGCAGCAAACGCCGAGTCCTGTGTCGACACCTCCGGTGACACGATCAAGGTCGGCGCGCTGAACTCGTTGTCGGGCACCATGGCGATCTCCGAGGTGACCGTGCGCAACGCCATCGATCTGGCCGTCGAGCAGATCAACGCCGACGGCGGCGTGATGGGCAAGCAGATCCAGCTGGTCGCCGAGGACGGCGCGTCGGAGCCTGCGGTGTTCGCCGAGAAGGCCCAGAAGCTGATCAGCAGTGACTGTGTCGCGGCGGTGTTCGGCGGGTGGACCTCGTCGAGCCGCAAGGCGATGCTGCCAGTCTTCGAGGACAACAACGCCCTGCTGTACTACCCGGTGCAGTACGAGGGCCTGGAAGCCTCGCCCAACATCTTCTACACCGGGGCCACCACCAACCAGCAGATCGTGCCCGCGCTGGACTACCTCAAGGAGCAGGGCGTCACGTCGCTGTACTTGGTGGGCAGCGACTACGTCTTCCCGCAGACCGCCAACCGCATCATCAAGGCGTACGCCGCGGCCAACGGCATGGAGATCCTCGGCGAGGACTACACGCCGCTGGGGTCGACGGACTTCTCCACGATCGTCAACAAGGTGCGCTCCTCGGGTGCCGACGCGGTGTTCAACACGCTCAACGGCGACTCGAACGTCGCGTTCTTCCGCGAGTACAAGAACGTGGGCCTGACACCGCAGGAGATGCCGGTGGTGTCGGTGTCCATCGCCGAGGAAGAGGTTGGCGGCATCGGTGTGCAGAACATCGAAGGCCAGCTGACCGCCTGGGACTACTACCAGACCATCGACAGCCCGGTGAACAACGCCTTCGTCGCGGCCTACAAGGAGAAGTTCGGCGCCGACAAGCCCACCTCCGACCCCATGGAAGCCGCCTATGTGTCGGTCTATCTGTGGAAGAACACCGTCGAGAAGGCGGAATCGTTTGCGGTGCACGACGTTCAGGAGGCGGCCGGCGGCGTCGAGTTCGACGCACCCGAAGGCCTGGTGCAGATCGACGGCGACAACAACCACATCACCAAGACCGCCCGCATCGGTGAGATCCGCAACGACGGCCTGATCTACACCGTCTGGGAGTCACCCGGCCCGATCGAGCCCGATCCGTTCCTCGAAGGCTATCCGTGGGCCGAGGGCCTGTCGGGCTGACGCGCACATGGATGTCCTGATCGGGCAACTGGCAACAGGATTGAGCCTCGGCTCGATCCTGTTGCTCGCCGCCCTGGGCTTGTCACTGACGTTCGGCCAGATGGGCGTCATCAACATGGCCCACGGCGAATTCATCATGGCCGGCTGCTACACCGCCTATGTCGTGCAGCAGGTCGTCTCCAGCGCAGGTGTGTCCCTGCTGATCTCGCTGGTGGTGGGGTTCGTCGTGGGTGGCGCGATGGGTGCACTGCTGGAGGTCACGCTGATCAGCCGCATGTATCACCGACCGCTGGACACCTTGCTGGTCACCTTCGGTGTGGGACTGGTGTTACAGCAGTTGGCCCGTGACATCTTCGGTGCTCCCGCCAAGAACGTCTTCGCTCCCCCGTGGCTGTCGGGAGGAGTCGAGATCTTCGGCGCCGTCGTTCCGAAGACCCGGTTGTTCATCCTGGTGTTGGCGATCGCCTGTGTCACGGCGCTTGCCGTCGCGCTCAAGGCCAGCCCGATGGGCCGGCGAATCCGGGCGGTGGTGCAGAACCGCGATCTGGCTGAGACCAGCGGCATCTCGTCGCGCAGGACCGACATCACGACATTCTTCATCGGTTCCGGGCTGGCCGGCGTCGCCGGAGTGGCCTTGACGTTGATCGGTTCGACGAGTCCGACGATCGGGCAGAGTTACCTCATCGACGCGTTCCTCGTGGTGGTGGTCGGGGGTCTGGGCCAGATCAAGGGCACCGTCATCGCGGCGTTCGCACTGGGCTTCTTGAACTCGTTCATCGAGTACAACACCACCGCGTCCCTGGCCAAGGTGATCGTCTTCGTGGTGATCGTGATCTTCCTGCAGGTCCGTCCGCAGGGCCTGTTCACCGTTCGGACAAGGAGTCTCGTGTGAGAAGCCTGATCGGACGCTGGCAGACCTGGGCCGGTTTCGGCGTCGCCGCGGTGGTGCTGTTCGCGATCGCCCCGGCCCTGCTGTCGAGCTTCCGGCTCAGCCTGTTGGCCCAGTTCCTCTGCTATGCGATCGTGGCCGTCGGCATCGGGCTGGCCTGGGGCCGCGGCGGCATGCTGGTCCTGGGGCAGGGGGTGTTCTTCGGTCTCGGCGGCTACATGATGGGCATGCACCTCAAGATCGCCGACGCCGAGATCGCCGGCAACGCCGTACCCGACTTCATGCAGATCGCCGGTGTGCGTGAGCTTCCCGCGTTGTGGGTGCCGTTCGCGTCGCCGTTCGTCACGCTGGTGGCCATCGTGGTGATCCCGGCGGGCATCGCAGCGCTGCTGGGCCTGGGCGTGTTCAAGCGCAAAGTCAAGGGCGCCTACTTCGCGATCCTGTCCCAGGCGTTGGCGGCCGCGATGGCAATCCTGCTGATCGGCCAGGCCGAGCTGCTCGGTGGATCCAACGGGCTCAACGGTTTCCGGACGTTCTTCGGCTTCCGGCTGGCCGACCCGGTCAACCAGCAGATGCTGTACTTCATCGCCGCGGCCGCGCTGCTGGCCGTCGTCGCGCTGGTGCGCCAACTGATGCAGAGTCGCTACGGCGAACTGCTGGTGGCGGTGCGCGACGGGGAGGAACGGGTCCGTTTCCTGGGCTACGACCCCGCCAACACCAAGGTCGTCGCCTATACCGTCGCGGCGCTGTTCGCCAGCATCGCCGGGGCGTTGTTCGCCCCGATCGTCGGCTTCATCACCCCGTCGCAGGTCGGCATCCTGCCGTCCATCGCCTTCCTGATCGGCGTGGCGATCGGCGGCCGCACCACCCTGCTGGGCCCGGTGCTGGGGGCGATCGGCGTGGCGTGGGCGCAGACCCTGTTCTCCGAGCAGTACCCGTCGGGCTGGATCTACGCCCAGGGCGCGCTGTTCATCGTCGTGGTCGGGTTCTTCCCGGCCGGTCTGGCCGGGCTGGGCATGCTGTGGGCGCGCCGGCGCAAGAGATCCGGGGCCGAGCCGACGCCCGAACCCGACAACGACCCCGACGCGGAGAAGGTGGGTGCCCGCTCATGACCGAGGTTCACGCGAGCTCGGCGGGCAAGGAACCGGTCGAGGGCGGCAACGTCGGCATGGGCACCGAGTATCTGGAGGTCCGCGGACTGACCGTCGATTTCGACGGCTTCAAGGCGGTCTCCGATGTGGACCTCACACTGTTCCAGGGCGACCTACGCTTCCTGATCGGACCCAACGGGGCCGGCAAGACCACCGTCATCGACGCGATCACCGGGCTGGTGCCGGCGAGCGGGTCGGTCAACAAGTCCGGCGTGGAACTGTTGGGCAAGAAGGTCCATCAGATCGCGCGGCGCGGTATCGGCCGAACCTTCCAGACCGCCAGCGTGTTCGAGGAACTGACCGTGCTGCAGAACCTTGACATCGCCGCCGGCGCCGGCCGGTCGGTCTGGACGATGCTGCGGCGCCGCCACGGTGTACTGCCGGCGATCGAACAGGCACTGCACACCATCGGGTTGACCGAACTGGCCGACAAACCTGCCGGCATCCTGGCGCACGGCCAGAAGCAGTGGCTGGAGATCGGCATGCTGCTGGTGCAGAACGCCGACGTGCTGCTGCTCGACGAACCCGTCGCCGGGATGAGTCACGAGGAACGCGAGGAGACCGGGAATCTGTTGCGCCGCATCGGCGCCGAACGCACCGTCGTCGTCGTCGAACACGACATGGATTTCATGCGTGAGTTCGCCACCTCGGTGACGGTGCTCGCCCGCGGGCAGGTGATCGCGGAGGGGTCGGTGGCCGAGGTGCAGGCGAACCCCAGGGTCCAGGAGGTCTACCTCGGCACCGCGGCGGTCGGTTCGGCCGAGTCCGAGGAGACCGGCGCTGCCGAACTGATCGAGGAGAAGTCCTGATGCTCGAATTGGTCGACGTCCACACCGGTTACGGCCGCACCGAGGTCATCCATGGCGTCAGCGTCGAGGTACCCACCGACGGGGTCGCCGCGGTGATGGGGCACAACGGCGCCGGCAAGACCACGCTGTTGCGCGCTGCTGTGGGTCTGTTGAAGTGCACGAAGGGCACCGTGCTCTTCGAGGGTGAGGACATCACCAAGCTGCGCCCCAGCGCACGGGTGAACCGCGGCCTGGCCTACGTGCCGCAGGGCCAGCAGTCGTTCGGCCAGCTGACCACCGCCGAGAACCTCCAGGTGGTCGCCGACGGGCGCAAAAACGGCAAGCAGCTGATCGACGAGCAGCTCGACCTCTTTCCTGCACTCAAGGAGTTGCTGACGCGGCGGGCCGGTCTGCTCTCCGGCGG
>MDTD01111190.1_pt1 | contig 20503 bp, 18 predicted proteins | sample 811221 | NCBI WGS metagenome assembly MDTD01 (sample SAMN05326646, study PRJNA326480) | marine metagenome | isolation source: seawater | place: Pacific Ocean: South West | collected 2011
CCGATTTGTCGGAAACGGATATCAGGGCCCGCCGGATGGCGGGAGCGTCGTTAGTCATCGGGTAAGCCTCCGTGGCGGTTCCGCGTTTATCGGGATGCCACCGATTTTGTGTCATCGCTCAGGTTATTCCCGTTGTTGGGAGATTTGAATTCGGGGATGAGGCGACGAACGATGGCGCGGGCATCGTTGCGGTTGCCCGCACGTGCCGCCGAGTCCAGTTCGTCGATTGCGTGTGTCAGCAGGGTCAGATCCGTCGCACGCGGAGCTGCCAGCAGAATGCCGGGATGGGTGGTTGGTACCAGCTCCTCGGATGCATGCAGAATTTCCTCGAACAGTTTTTCGCCGGGGCGCGGGCCCGTGATATCGATTTTGACATCGATGTCCGGTTGCCGGCCGGCTAGCAGGATAATCTGACGGGCGAGATCGATGATCTTGACTGGTTCTCCCATGTCGAGGACGTAGATCTTGCCCTGCTCGGCATCGTCCGCGACACCCTGAACCGATGATTGCAACACCAGTTCAACCGCTTCGCGGACGGTCATGAAATAGCGGGTCATGTCGGGATGGGTGACCGTCAGCGGTCCGCCCGCCGCCAGTTGCCGCTGGAACAGAGGCACCACGGAACCAGTTGACCCGAGTACGTTGCCGAACCGGACCGTGACGAAGTGGGTACGGCCGTCACCGCGTGCGCCCCCTTCGCGCAGGTCCAGCGCCTGGCAGTAGCTCTCGGCGACGCGCTTGGTCGCGCCCATCATGCTCGATGGGTTGACCGCCTTGTCGGTCGATATCAAGACCATTGCCAGGGTGTCGTGAGCGCAGCATGCATCGGCCACGACCTTTGTGCCGATGACGTTAGTCAGTGCGCCTTCGTCGGGGTGCAGCTCAACCATCGGTACGTGTTTCAGCGCAGCCGCATGGAATACTAGTTCGGGACGTTCTTCGGCGAACACCCTGCCGATGCGGTCTGCATCGCGCACATCCGCGAGGATCGCCCGCCGCGGCAGATCGGAGAACTTCTCGCCGATTTCCAGATCGATCGCATAAAGCTGGTATTCTGAGTTGTCGACTAGCGCGATCGAGGACGGGCCGAAGGCCGTAATCTGGCGGCACAGTTCGGATCCGATCGTGCCGCCGGCGCCGGTTACCAGCACACGCCGGCCGCCGATCAGTTGCGCCATGCTGCTCCGATCGAGGGTTGCCTGCGGCCGGCCTAGAAGATCATTGATGTTTATCGGGCGGATTTCTGGCGCCGCGTCGACGCTCTCGCGGAAATCATCTAGCTGCGGCATGCGTGCCAGGCCGATGCCCAGTTTCTCCGAGATCGCCAGGAGCCGTTGTACTTCTTCGCCATTGATGACTGACTTGGTGACGATTAGGCGCTGCGGTTTACGACCTTCGCGGCCCATACGCTCCGCAATCGCCGGAATGTCGTCGATCCCGCCCAGAACTTGGACGCCATGGATATTACGACCCACGCGCCCGCCTTTTTCATCGATCAAGCCGACGGCGTGCCAGGCCGATTGCTTCGCTCGGTTGATTGCGCGAATGAACAGCTCCGCCGAGTCCCCGGCGTCGACTAGCAGCACCGGGATCCGGCGTTCGCCGTCGCGCTCGCCGGCGTCATGGGCGCGGCGATCCTTAAACAGCCGATAGACAAAACGGGGTCCACCCAGGAGGACCAGAAGTACCAGCCAGTTTATCGGCAGCGCAGAGCGGGGGATGAGTTCGAGCCGGGAAACCAGGAACATCGCGGCAAAAAACAACAGGCATATAATTGAAACGGCCCTGATTATCACCAGTAGATCTTCGACCGAGGCGTAGCGCCAGACGCCCGCGTAGAGCCGCAATCCCCAGAAAACTATTCCCGCGATGACGGTATAGCCGACCGTCGCCTGCATGACGAAGTCGGGCGAGAAATAGGTGAAATCACCGCCAACCCGCAAATACAGCGCGATCAGGAATGACAGCGCCGCCATCGCTAGATCGTGAGCGAATGCGACTCTGGCGCGGATGCCACGCAGGCTATATGTTTTGAGGCTTGGCAATCGTTGCATCGACAGGAGTCCTGGCAAGACGATAGCACAGACCGTCCGACTCGCCCATAACGGGTGGTGACGGCATCGAGGGGTTTTGCTGGGGAAGAGGGGGCTTTTCGGGAGGAAGAGCTGCCGCGTGGCGCCCACAGGCGGGTTTCGCCACCGTGGAATAGTTTTGAACAGTGGTTATTTCTCAGATGCCATCAAGTAATATCTCTGCGTTAGAGTCTCATTTAGGCCAAATGCCCCACCAGAAGAATTCAATTCAATAAACTGGTACATACCGTTATGAGCAGACACGTCATAAAATATCTGACAAATCTTGCTGAGAAACATCTCTTGATTTCAGCGCTTCTGAGTAGAATTTTGTGTCTTTATCATGTGTTAAGTCTCCACAAGATTTATGCAGATAGAAACTTAAATTATCGAGACACCTCAATTCAAATTAACAAGACCCCCCCTCCCCTTAGTGACGAACGAACAAATTTTATTGTTCGTGTTCTTATCGAAAACAACTACAAGAGGGTGATTGAAATCGGTGCATACGACCTTTCCAGACCACTTCATTATAAACGAATATTACCCAACATAGAGGTGTTTGCTCTCGATATAATTCCCGGATTTCGAACTGGCATCATCGACGGCATTCACACAGCACGATTTGATTTAGAATGGTTTTCTGAAAATGCGCTTCCTCATACGATTATTACCTCCTCCGGCACATTACCGTGTTTCAAACCAGAGGAATTAGATGAATTCTTATATCAAATTTACGACTTGGGATATGATATTGCGGTTGCAGAACCAGGCTCCCACTTTGCAAAGACGAAATCGCTGAAACGATCATTAACTACGTACTACCATCCTTATACCCACCTTTTAAAACAGATTGGTTATAGCATTAACGTAGCGCACCCAAATCATGCTTTTTCTTTGAGCATGCTAGAAAGGCGAGAATTCATATATGCTAGTTCTACTGTTGAACAGTAACGATCTTTCTTTTCACCAACTGCCCTAAGTTATAAATGCAATAAAATACCGAAGGCCCCTAGCCCCCAAACTTGAGAAATTTTCGATTCCTCGAGGTGAAAAGGATCGGAGCGCCTGTTGCGTCGGCAGAAGTCCGGACAGGACGACAGCACAGACCATCCGACTCGCCCATAATGGGCGGTCACGGCATCGGTGAGTTTAAGTTGGGGAGAATGGGCTTTTCGGGAGGATAGGCTACCGCGTGGCTAAGCGCCATGCGACGGTGGCTGCGAGTCCTTGGTCGACCGAAAACGTTGGCGTCCAGTGATAGGTCTGACGGAAACAGGATGAGTCTATCTGAAGCGATCCGCACAATCGGTCGGCGGCTGGTTTCATGCCGGCGAGGCCGGCGAGAGTTCGCAGGGCGCTGGCCGGTACCGACAGATCGGGAACACGTCGGTTCAGGGTGTGGCGCAGGCGACGGACGAGATCCGCGGTAGACAGGTCTTCGCCGTCGCTCAGCAAAAAGGTTGCGGTGTGGTCCGCCGGATCTTCGAGAACCGTCCGGATTGCTCCGTTCAGATTGCCAAGGAACAGGAGACTGCGCCGATTGGCGGTGATGCCGCTCAGCGGCAGCGGGAAGGGTAAATTGCAAAGGCCAAGCAACGCGGCAAAATTCGCGCCGACGCTGGGGCCATACACCAGCGGGACCCTGAGCGAGACGCAGGCAAGCCCGGATTCCCCGGAGAGTTTTCGAAGTGCCTGCTCGGCTGCGAGTTTAGAACGTCCATAGGCGTCTTCCGGGGCGGGTTCGTTTTCTTCCGTATAGGCGCCATTAATTGTTCGTTCGCCATTGACCTTTACGGAACTCAGAAACACGAAGCGTCTGACCCCCGCATCTGCTGCCGCTCTGGACAAATTCTCCGTGACATCGGCATTGGCGCGCCGGTAAGCAGCCTCAGTATCGGCTGGTCTTTCGCCCTTCTTGTGAACCCTTGCGGCTAGATGCACTACAGCATCGGCTCCGGAGACTAGTTCGGAGAAATTCCGCCGCGTTTCCAAATCGCCGATGACCCTGGCCTCCATCCAGCCGGGATCGGGTATTTCCGACCGCACACCCCCTATGACGCTGTGCCCTGCTGCCGCAAGATGGCGGCACAGCGCGCGCCCGACAAAGCCGTTAGCGCCCGTGACCAAAACTTTCAAGATACATCTCCCGGCCCGGCGGGCTTTCCGCCGATAGCGGCGGCGAAAACCCGGATCATTTGATCAGCCTGCTTTTCGCGACTGTAGTGCGGCGCGGCGGCGAGTGAATTTTCGGCGTACTTTCTCCGGCCCGCGTGGTCGTCGCGCAGCGAGCGCACTGCCGCCGATAGCGCTGGCGGATTTTCCGGCGGCAGTACGATGCCGGCATATTCCGCCGCAACGATTTCAGTTGCTTCGCCTTCTGGTGCGGAAATAAGAATGGGCAGCCCCATTCCCATGGCTTCGAAGATCTTTGAAGGGATTACTTCGGTGAACGTCGGATCGTCTTTCAGATGGACTAGTGCGGCATCGCACAGCGACCAGATATCAGGTACGTGTTCTTTCGGCTGCATCGGCAGGAAGACAATGTTGGACAATCCAAGTCGTCCAGCCTGCTCGATCAGTCCGTCGCGTGCAGCGCCGGCGCCGGCAAACAGAATGCGGATATCGTCGTCGCCTTTCAGAAGGTCCGCCGCCTCCACGACGCGATCCAGCGCATGGGCCATACCGTGGGTGCCGACATATCCCACGACGAATTTGTCCTGAAGGCCGTATTCCGCCGCCAGCGTCGTGTTCCGGGGGCGAACGCCGTAGCGACTTGCATCGACACCGTTACGGACCACGTGAATTTTTGCGGCATCTATACCCCGGCTGACGAGGTTGCGTTTGAATGCGTAGGTCAGGGCCGCCACGGCAGCGCTGCGCTGGTAGAGAAAAAGTTCCAGCTTCTCCAGTAGCCGCACTGGCAGCGATCTTTTCATCGCACCCACCGCCACGATCGACGCGGGCCACAGATCTCCCAGTTCGAAAATGAAAGGCCGCCGCCGGCATACGGCGAGCATCCAACCGCCAACAGCGGCGAAAAACTGCGGAGAGGTCGAACACACCACATCTGGGCGCTTTTCGAACAATCCCGCAATGAACGAAGTAATCATGAAGCTTATAAAATCGAGCGTGCGCCAGATTACGCCCTTGTTGGCGGCGATATAGGTTTTGACGCGGACGACGCGGATGCCGTCGATGTCTTCGATCTGCCGCCATCGGTTGGCGTAGCCGTCGAACAGCCTGCCTTCCGGAAAGTTCGGTGCCGCGGTCAGAACGGTCACGCCATGCCCTTCGCGAATCCAGTACAACGCGCGTTCGTATACCCGGGTTGCCGCTGCGTTGGTTTCCGGCGGGAAGTTCTCCGTCAGGAACATGATTTTCATTTGATACCCGGCGCCACCGCCTGTTTTTCTCTACTCCATTTCATGATTTGGACGGCGGTCCGTTTTCACGTATCACGGTAACCTGCTGGCCCTAGCTGATTTTGCGCCCCAGGAATACCCGTAGCGGAAGATGCAGTAAACGGCGCGAAACGCGTCTTTAAGTCCGATTTTTTTACCTTCCTCATAGGTTCGGGCCTGATAGGAAATCCCGACTTCATATATCCTCGGCGGAGGCCTGAGACGGGCGATCTTGGCCGTGATTTCGGGCTCGAACCCGAACCGATCCTCTTTTATATCGATCTCTTTAATGATTTCCTTGCGGAAGATCTTGTAACAACACTCCATATCTGTGAGGTTCAGGTTGGTTGTCATATTGGACATCAGAGTCAGTATGCGGTTTGCAACACTGTGCCAGAAATACAGAACACGGTGACTTTCGCCGCCGATGAACCTCGAGCCGTAAACTACATCGGCGTTGTCTTCTATGATGGGTGTAAGCAGTTTGTTGTATTCGCGCGGTTCGTATTCCAGGTCGGCATCCTGAATGAGAACGATTTCGCCGGACGCTGATGTAATCCCGGCGCGGAGAGCAGCGCCCTTACCCCAATTCTGTTCCTGGAAAATCGACTTGATTCGGTCGTCGCTCTCCCTCAGCTCTGCGATAATTTCCCTCGACTTATCCCGGGATCCATCGTCGACGATGATGAGCTCAATATCTAGTCCATGCCGATCAGCGTTCAATACCTTGTCGACGATATCGCGGATGGTTCCCTGTTCGTTGAAGCAGGGCATAATTACCGAGAGTTTCTTCATGAGTTGTTCAGCCCAGCTTTATCAATACTGCCGGTCGGCATTTCCCCAGTGTGGATCAATCATGGTATCAGATTTTCTTGCCTGCACACCGAAAACCCGATTCGGCCGCCGTTAGCAGCCACCGCATTCCGTACACTTGTCCGATATGAAAACGAATACGGCGACGACTAGATTTTACACCTTTGCCATTGAACGATTGAATGTAGTCCCTAGAGAGGGCTTGTGTCGATCAATTGACAGAGAATGTTTTGGAAGACCAGATTCTTGCCCAATCTGTCCGTGAGTCTGCTCCAGCAAATGGATAATCACGGCCCCTTGGCTGTATTAGGGGATCAGGATGGTGACATTGATCAAATTGGCACGCTCATCCTTTCATGCCGACGCGTCTTAATGCGAAGAATCAGTCCTTACTTGCGATAAGTATCAGGTTTTTTCCGAGCGGCGGGGGCAAAATCGACTCCATCACCCTGGTCGGTGGCACAAGAATTTTGTCGTAGATCGTCAGAAACGGCGGATGGACAGATGTCTTACCCATGACGGTATTCAACAACCACCATGGGAAGACGCCAGTGATATCGAAGTACCGCAGTCGTTCGATGCGAAAACCGGCACTCTCGATGCAGTTGCTGAGGTCTTTACGTTGATAGCGACGAAAGTGACCGTATATCCGGTCCAGTTCACTGTAAAGAAAGGGCAGGGCCGGGACGAAAATCAGCAGCTTCCCGCCGGGTTTCATCGCGGCGAACAGGCCACGGGCGGCGGCGCGGTCGTCTTCGATGTGCTCCAGCACGTTGACCATGACGACAGCGTCGTAAATTCCGTCAGACGTTGTTTCCATCCAACTTTCGAGGGTCTGCTCCGCGACAATGCAGTGATCATCGTCGGCAAACTTTTCGCGCAGCTGTTCCGCAAGTGCGAGCGTCGGTTCAATGAGATCAAGCCGATCCACAAACGGACGTAACCGCTCTGAAATGGTTCCCAGCCCCGCACCAATTTCAGCTGCTCTGCCTCCGAGTTTGGTCGAAAATTGGCTAACGATCCAATCGTTATAATTTTGCATGCTCCCCATGTCTTCGAGTACATCGCCGGGAAATGGTTTAGCTGTATTTGTCACGAAGTCACCGGACATTTCGGGTAGTCGATTTTAAGTATCAGAAACTTCTCTCGCCATATCCGTCCCCCAAAACCGCTCAAAGTACGGGATGGGAAGGAGTTGGTATCAAGCTTCTGTATACCTACAAGGCAACCCTGATCCAAAAGTCTGTTAATCAAACCGGGAAAAAGTTTTATCTCGGGGGTTGTTTTCCGTGGGTTGAACCACTTCTCATTTATCAGGAGATGCGTCAATCCTTGTCGTCGGGTTTGCTCAACAAACCGTTTTTCGTCGCCATTACTGGGGCGCGCATCGATTACCGTCTGAATATGAGGGTGAATCATGAAGCTGGGTACTTCTATGAGAAACGCCAATTGCCGCTCCCCCATAAAGCCTATTCTCGCGTTTTCCCGAAAATTTTCATTGATCCATTTCGCTGCATTCGCGCCGGTTACGTTGCGCTCAAGAAACTCCCACCGGGTCTCAGAACTGAAAACGTGTCTCGCATAATTGACGGTAAATAACGAATGTCCTGTGAGTTGGATAATTAATGCAGCGCTCAGCCCCGCGCTTGCAGGCCAAAGCAGACGCGTCTGTCGTGCCCATCCGATAGCTGCCGGAAACGCTGTGGCCAATACCAGCGGATAGACTGGCAAAAGGTGACGCGTTCGCTGGGTCGTGCCACTGAAGAACCAAATGGTGAAGAAGACTCCGGCGATGATCAGGGGGACGAGCAATTCTCGCCGCCCATCTGATGTGCGCAATATCCCGATCACAGCGGCTGGCAAAATAAGTAATGTGACGACCCCCAGTCCGGTACGTCCACCTTCCAACTGTTCGACCACATTGAAAATCGAGAATATCGGGTACAGAAGCCAGTTGGTTATACTTCGGTCCAGCGGCAACTCGCTCTTTGCCTGTGTTTCCGAAAAGTACTTTCCAAATTCGCTGTTCCAGTAAGCTGTTTCCGGCAACTGTAGCATGTTGGTGAGCAGCGGAAACACTGGATCGCCAGTGTGGATATAGTTCCACATATACCACTGAAAACCTGCAACGAGCGCGGCGATCCCAAAGACCGTGCCGCGCTTTAAACCATCACGATGGCAGAGCACCACAAGACCTGTGGCACCCGCGAAAATCAGACCGAAATACTTCGCTGCGATAAAAAACCCTGCGCATATTCCTGCCAGCGCAAGCACTCGGTAGGACGCCTCCCGCTCTGAGACCAGTAAAAACAATACCGCGCAAAGCGCAAACGCCGCGCATCGGGTTTCGATCTGGCCGTTCCCGCCGCCGTACAAAATCGCCGGTGTAGTCAGGAATAGCGCGAGAAGTACCAACGACCATGTGCGACTGAGGTGCCGGCGTACCACCGCATAAAGAAGGAGGCCCGGTGCCCATCCCGTCGCGGCTGCCCACAGATTAAGGGACAGTTCGCCGCCCGTAGCCAGCGCGGCTGCATATGTCATATGAACAAGCAGCGGTATCGCGCCGGTCACCGCGCGTGCGTTAAATAAAATCTCTCCATTCGCTACGAAATCGCGTGGCAAGGCAAAATGATACGCCAACGTATCTGCATCCGCGGCGGGCGCAATTGCTTCCAATAAATCAAAAACCGCGATGACCGCCAGAACGGAAAAAAGAGCAATGTCCATGGGTTTCAGCGGGCGACTTGCCGCAAGACCCTTGAGGGAGGACATCCGACTGAAGAGAGCTGCCACCCCTGCCGCCATCGCACCCCAAAAAACCGCGGGGGAGAAGGCCCCGAGAGCTCCCGGGAAAAACAGCAGCCAGCCAAGGATACCAATGCCCAAAACAAATCCGGACATTGCCCGTTCTAGCGCGCTATGCAGGAACTTCTCTGCGCCGAAAGCTCGCAATGCGATCAGACCGAAGCCGATGCTGGCCATGATCATGCCGGAAACAGCGGCGAGGGAAATAAGCAGCGTCATGATGGCGACACTCTTTTCGTTATGTTCCGATCCTTATAAGCCAATTCCAGAGAAGTCGGATGATATCGGCAAATCCGTGGGTGTAGGCTGCAAGAATGCCGATAGTCCAGATCCATGCGAGAACCGACACGAGCTGGTTGGGCGAGCGGGCAAAGGACCGAGATTCCTGTTTCATTTTTGGAAAACAAAAAAATAACGCGCCGCAAAGTTCCATCCAAATACAGCGCCCGTTGCGACAATTTTTGCGGCCATTTCGTGCATGCCGATAAAATCGATTCCAATCGCGAGAACGCCGAGATTGAACGCGACGCCGATCGCACTGACTAAGTAAAGCAGGAAAATCCGCTGACCGCGTGGCCGCCGTCCGGTTCCGAAGACGTACCTAACCGACAAGTAATAGTTCGCTGCAGTTGCAAATGCGAAGGAGCACGCGCCGCTGATCAGATAGTGCTGATCCAGCCAATACAGAACTATCGCGAAGAACGTCCATTCCATTATCGCGCTGATGCCACCAACCAGAAAATACCTCTGGGCGGCAATCGAGATTTCGGATCGCCAGATGCCTACCAAGTACGCAGTCCGGGATTGGCTATAGTCTCTCAAGAACTGTTTTCCCTTGGAAGGGTAGTTTTTCCGTCTGTCCGAACGTGATTACATTGCCGGGGCGGCCTTTCCCATAGGCCATCCATCTCGTTGCCGGTTTAACGGTTGGGGTTACTTCGGCCCGAAGTCGCCAACGGCGGCCGTTCGCACTCAGCAGGGCGTAGCCGTCGCCGGCCTGGACATCTGTCGACGTGACGTAACGGCGCTCAATCCGGTGTTTTCCACTCCCTTGGATCCTATCCAGAATTTCAACAGACCCTCCTTTGAACCACCATTGTCGCTCATATTTTCCTATTCCACGCACCCGTGCGAGTCCATAGGAGCGCAAGATGCGGCCGGTGCGGGTTCGTTCGAACTCCGGCTTATGTGGAATGACCCGGCGGCGAAACTCGTCATCGTAATATGGCCGGTTAACCGGCGTAGGTTCTCGGCCGTCGATCATCACGCCGCTATGGACCTCGGCGCTCGAGTATTCTGGGTCCGCATAACTGCCTCGTCCCGGGTCGACAATAACCTCAGAGACGCCGTCATGCAGTTCAAAACTGCCGAGATCTTGATGTCCGTGGCCGGGCATCGGCGGCCAGCCATCCGGGGGAACGAAGGCGAGCGCTAACCAATCGTCTTCCCCAAAACGGTGCCAGCCGTCTTCGGAGAGGCGGTCTGGAGAAACGGGCGTAACACGAGAGACCAGGTCGGTGACCGCAATCCGGTTCTCTTCGTTCATCATTGACGGCCAACACCTGTCGTCCGTTTCGGCACCGATCAGAAATGCGAAATAGGAGGGTGGTGCATCGGGTGAAATATCCCCAATCAGCGGCATGCCGCCCGGCAGGCAGAGGCCCGAAACAGCAGCGACGGCCCGTTCTGCGATGTCTTTCAGAAGCGGAGCATGTTCAATCCCTGCCTTTTTGGCTGAGAGCCAGGCATCGATGTAATTGCGCGTTACCAGCAGATGATAATGGCTGGATCCTTCGTTCAGCAGGCCTGACCGTCCGAAGATACGCCCTGCTTCCGCGATCATAATTTTTGCGCCGTCCTCGGCATATTCCTCGATTCCCAGGGCGACGCCGATCCTGAGAAGACCGCGACCGTTATTGGACAGATGATTGGATGTGTAATGTTCGCCGAAATATTCCAGATTGTTCCGAATGATTTCGGCGTGTCCCGAGAGCGATTGCACCGAGTCTTCCCGGTTTCCGGGTAAACCGAACCGATCCGCGAAATCGATGATGTTTATAGCACGCTCAGCAGTGGTATACGCGTGCCACGGCCATCCATTCCGATCTGAATTGTATCTGCCGATCCAAGCTTCCCAGATCGCGTTGATCCAGCCGATATCGACGCCTGGCCCTGCCAGTGGAACCCAGGCGAAACGATGTGCGGCCAGCAGTGTTTCTATGTCCGGATAGTCTCGGTCGAACAGCGCCCCGGGATTGTCCGACGAGACATCTACTGTCAGTCCCGGTAGGTCGATTTTTACCATCCCGTTGACTGGGCTAAACCGTTGCACCGATTTCTGACCGGTCCATCGCGGAAACAGCTGTTCGTTATTTGAGGAATTCGGTCGCCCCAGATACGGCGGCGCTCCCATCGTAAAATTCGGGGCGGGGGGTTCAAGCCCCACAATTCTGCGCAGAAGCCATCGCCGCAGGACTGGGTCGTCGAGCACATGTCGCGCTTTCCGCAAGATCGCTGCTGTCATACTCGTACACCAATCTGAGGATTTTCAGGCAAACGGAAAAACGCCCGGTTCGGGTAAGAAATTATCTTCGATACCGTCAATAGCGGCTCTCCCCATGGCGAGCCTTGCTTCTTCTGCGCTACCGCCAATATGCGGCGTACACAAAAAATTCGGTGCATTCAACAATTCGTCGTCGGTTGGCGGCTCAACCGCGAAAGCATCAATACAGGCAGCTGCTAGCCGGCCCTCCATCAGCCGTTGTTTCAACGCGTATTCGTCGATAATTCCGCCACGGCAGGTATTGATAAGGACGGCGTCATCGCGCATCAGGTCGAGAACCCCTGCCGAGTAGAGGCCGCGTGTCGTATTATCCAATGGAATGTGAAGCGACACAACTTCGGACCTTGTAACCAGATCTTCGAACGACACCGGCGTCACTCCGAATTCGTCATAGAACTCCGGGAAATCGAGAAGATCGTGTGCCAAGATTTCGCAATCCCAAGCCTGCAGTAGCCGCACGACGTCTTTGCCTACATTGCCGCAACCGTGCAACCCGACGACACGTCCGCTAAGATGCCGACCCATCTGATGGCGCGGTCGTTCCCCGTTTCGCATCGCCGCGTAGAGCGGCCCGACGTGACGCAATGCGCAGACGGAAAAGGCGATCATCAGCTCCGCCACTGAACGGCGGTTGGTGCCGCCCGTCCAGCCGATACGGATGCCGCGGTCCCGCAACATCTCGGGATCGACGTTGTCCAGACCCACCCCCATGCGAGAGATGATTTTCAGTTCGGGCAACTGGTCCAGCATGTCTGCCGTCAGATTTTCCAGCCCCATGATCGCGGCGTCCCTATCCGAAAGGAACACGACTAGTTCGTCATCCGTCATGCGGCGCGCTTCCTCGTTGAACCTAGTATCGGGATATTTTTCTAGGACCGCCTGCCGCAGACTTTCTGTCTGGCAGAAGGATATTGAGGGGATCGCGACGCGTGTCATACAGGTTTGGCTAACAGCCGGCTGAGAGCGCGGCGAACAGTTCTCTCACTGTGTCGGGGAGCTCCGAGAAATGAGCGATCATCCTGTCTCCGCCCAGTTCTTCGGTGGGGCGGTGGGTGTATCCAAACGGAACCATGATTATCGGCACGCCGGCATTGCGTGCGGTTTCCACGTCCGTTTCGCTGTCTCCGACATAGAGACTTTGATCCGGGTCCACGCCCAGCGCCTTCGCTACTTCGTTATAATGCCGCCGGTCGGGCTTGTGATACGGCACGGAGGATTTGCCGAAACAGGCATCGAAGTGCTGGGCCAGACCCAGGGCCTCTAGGACCTGCAGAGCGGATGCATGCGGTTTATTGGTGCAAATCCCAAGCTTAATGCCGTCGCCGGTCAAAGCTTCCAGCGCCGCGATCGCGCCGTCGAAAATCGTCGTTTCCGTGGCTGGGTTTTCCCGGTAGTACCCCGTAAACGCGTCGACGCATTTCAAGAGCCGTGTCGCGGGCAAAGATTCGCCTGTGGCGTCGAATGCGCGCTCCAGCAGAGGCTCCGCGCCGCCGCCGACCATTGTCTTGGCTTCGTCAAGTGTCACCGGTCTGCGCCCATTATCCGCGAGAACCGCATTCAGGGCATTCATTACATCGGGCAGGCTGTCGATAAGCGTGCCGTCCAGATCGAAAATAACCGCCCGATTCATCCGGTCTGGCGCTTTACTTCCGCAATGAGAAAGCTACTGATCAGATGGTCGAAAATCATGTGAAGATCCTCGACTGGGCCATATTCGCCCCTGGCGGTGGAGACATGCAGTGAAATATCCGACAGTTCGCGGAGCTTCCCGCCATCGAATCCGGTAAGTCCTACAATGGTGGCTTCACGGGACTTGGCGTATTCAACCGCCGCTATGACGTTCAGGGAGTTCCCCGAAGCGGAAATGGCCACCAACGCATCGCCGTCGCGCATGTGGACTTTCAGCTGATCGACGAACATTTTTTCGTAGCCTTCGTCGTTTGCGAGCGCCGTCATTACCGCGACGTTATCTGTCAGACTGATGGCGCGGAACGGTTTGTCGTCACCGGTGCGTGTACCAACGGAAATATCGTTTGCGAAATGCGAAGCAGTCGCTGCCGATCCGCCATTACCGATAAAGAAAACGGCGTTTCCGGTTTGTCGGGCCGAAAGCAGCAAATTGGCAAATGCACCGACGGCGTCGCAATCCACCGAATCTAAACAGCTGGAGAGATAATCAAGGTACGCCCTAGCATATCCGGCTGCATTTCTACCGTGGGCCTGAGTCATTTCGTCTATTTTGTTCATGGTGTCAGAATATCATGTAAATGAAGCGCTGGGTGTCTGAACCGCGATCGATTATGACAAGAATGCTGACGACTGCCATCGCGAGTCCCAGCGGCACCAGAATCGCCTTCGATCCGATCGCGGACGCGGGCACGGCTCTGTAGTCCGTCAAAGAGGCTGCGGCAGAACGGTCGACCAGCACCGGATTGAAACGGTGGAATACCTGCCAGCTATTCGGCAGAAACCAGACGACGACTAGCAGCAATCCAACCCAGAAAATCGTGCGAGTTCCAGACAGGACCGGTTCGCCGGTCACCATGCCGAACATTCCTTGTAGCATGCGCGAAGCACTCGAAAAATCATCCGAGCGGAAAAAAACCCAGGCAATCATCACGGCGAGCAATGTCAGGACACGTCCGGTCCAGGCGGACCAGGCCGCTTGTTTCTCCCGGACTGGGTAAATGCGCCGGAACAGATGGTTCGCGATGAGATAGACCCCGTGAAGACCGCCCCAGACGATGAATGTCCAGCCGGCGCCGTGCCATAGCCCGCCGATGAGCATTGCGATCAGCAGATTGGCGTATCTTTTGGCCCCGCCTTTACGGCTGCCGCCCAACGGGATGTATATGTAGTCCCGGATAAAACGGGACAATGTCATGTGCCAGCGGCGCCAGAAATCGATGATGTTGACCGCGCGATAAGGTGAATTGAAATTCAGAGGAAGCCGGATGCCGAACAGCAGAGCAATGCCGACCGCCATGTCGGAATAGGCGGAAAAGTCGAAATAGATCTGAAAAGTATAGGCCAGCGTACCGATCCAGGCATCCGTCATCGAGGGCACCCCGGTGATTGACGCGTCAAATACCTGATCGGCAATCGGTGCGACCCCATCCGCAAGCACGACTTTTTTATACAGCCCCATCACGAGAAAGCCGAGTGCGGGCACGATCAGATCTCGGCGCATCCAGCGGCGTTCGTTGTTTGCAAATTGCGGCATCATCTCGCTGTGATGCACGATCGGACCCGAAATCAACTGCGGGAAGAACGAGACGAACAGCACATAGCTGAAAAAGTCTGGCTCTACCGCCTTGCCCTGGTATACGTCCGCGAGATAGGCGATCTGCTGAAACGTGAAGAAAGATATCGCCAACGGCAGTACGATATCGAGATTGGCGATTTCTACGCCGAGCGCCGATTCCACGTTTTCCACAAAGAAGCCGGCGTACTTGAAATACGCCAGCAATCCGACGTTGAAACACAATCCTGCCCAAAGAAGCGCCCGAGATCGCTCGGTAAATAATCGTTTACCGCAAACGAAATTGAAAACGATGCTCCCCAGCAACAGGGTCAGAAGGGCCGCGTCCCAATAGGCGTAAAAGAAAAGCGATGCGGCGATCAGCCAGACGGTTGCCGAACGCACGGAGAACAGCCTGGCGAATACCGCGTACCCCGCGATTGTCGCGGGAAGAAAGACGAACATAAATTCGACGCTACTGAACAGCACGCGGTTATTTGTCTCCCGACAGCGCGTTTTGGAGCACCTCGCCGATCAGCCGATGACCGCGCGGATTCCAGTGTCCGTCATTGCGAAAATGATACTGAAGAGGATTGTCGCCTTTCTCCAGTTCGGGCAGAGGATCGATGACTGTCACGCCGCGCTCCCGTAGTGCCCTGATCACCCGATCGTGCACTTCACGGGTCTCGCTCCGCCGGGCGCCGACCCACAAACCCCGGGAGGGTATTAACAGAACGGTCAGATCGTACCGCCGGTCAAGTGCTGCCAACCGGTCCGCCGTGACAGAGATCGCATCCCGATCAGGCAGACCCGATGAAATTTCATTGATCGTTTTGATGATGCCGACACTTATCAAAAACCTGCGAAGCGGTTGAAGATGATTGAGGCTTTGTGTCATTAGGAGATAGAACGCCGATTCCCGGAGAAGAAAATTTTTGACCGTCATCAGCGAAATATCCAAGCCGTTCCGGGTTGGCGGAACGACCGGCGAGGTAAGCGTCTCAACCTCTTCGACTGCATAGCGCCGAACGTCGTCGATCATGTTCAACGACAGAACAACGTGGCCGAATTTTGCGCCGAGTGATTCGGCATAGGGGAACAGCTTTTCGTAACCGTCGATATTCAACGAAGCAGCGAGGTTGAAAACGCGCTCGTTGCTCAGCCTTGCAAGCACGTTCGAGAAACGTTCGCTTTCTTCGACTCCCCAGCCGAAAGCAAAGGAATCGCCTACCACGTACATATCCTTGTCGTGACCCGTCGATACATCCTGTCTATCGCGAAAACCATGCCGGTTGAAGCGGACGGATACGTTGTAATCCCCGGAATTCTTGATCTGTCTCGCGGTTGTTCCCGGTTGGCCCAGAACCGTTCCCGCCCGCGGATGGGTTTGCCAGACCACCTGCCCCGCCGGATCGTAGTCGGGCAACGCCAGCCGGACGCTCCATTCCGCGATGAAGACAGAGACGGCGGTCGATAGAAGAAAAACTGCAGCCTTGCCTCCGAAGCTCGCGCCGGTTCGCGCCAGTCCGGTCAATACTGTCCCCACAAAGGATCGCCGGCGATTGCAGATTCCACCAGTTCAACGTCTTCGGGGCTGTCTACGGAATAGTAGGCCCTTGCAGAAATCGGTGCAATGCGCTGAAAGCGACCATTGTCACAAATGCGGTTGCTGTCACAAGCTTCAACGCGTTCCAGCGGAGATTCCGGTAGCTCCGTGAACCATTTCAGCATGTGCCAGCGAAATCCAAATATGCCTCCCACCCGCAACGCGCCGAGATCCGGCGAAAATTCATCGCAATGGGGTATCGGCTGCCGGCTTGTGTAAAGGACGTTCCCGTTAAGGTCGTGAACGATCTTAACGATGTCCGGGTTCCGATAGAGTGCTTCGTCGGCGATCGGGACCGCTAGCATTGTGCCGTCAATCTGTGGGTCGCGTCTGAACGGTGCGATCACTGCCGATATCGTATCACTGCCGATCAGCGGTTCGTCGCCCTGGACGCACACCACGATGTCGTCGTCTGTTCCCGGCTCGGCCAGAATTTCGTACGCTTCCGCTACCCGGTCCAGCGCCCGGACGTGTTTGTCCGACGTCATCACCACGGGAAAGCCCTTCTTTTCAGCGAAGTCGCAGATTTCTTCGTCGCAGGTCGCGATGCATAGCATGTCCCAGTCCCAGGAAAGTTTGGCGCGGGCGTAGACATGTTCGATCATGGGCTTCCCGGCAATCGGGTGAAGAGGTTTTCCGGGAAACCGGCTCGATCCCATGCGTGCGGGAATAATTCCGTATGTTTTCATTCGCTTTTCGTTCCGCTGCCCGCGGCGGGATCCCGCAAGCTCCATCGTGTGCGCCATTCCGGATCGGCACAATAAATTCGATAGACTAGTTCCATGGTTCGGTATGCGTCATCAGCGGATCCATGGATGATCGTTCCATTGTCGCGGATCGCGTTGGCGAACTCGTCGATTTCGGCCCGCCAGGAAGGATCGGTGTTGTAGCGGGTGGTTTGTTCCAGCGGGTCTCCCATATCGTCTTCTCCCAACCGTGCGACGGTGAGCGTTTCGGCACCGTAGCTCTTCGACCCCGAAAGGATGCCGGACAACGTGATCGATCCTCTCTCGAGAGTGATATCCAGATTGAATCTGTGGCGCCATTGCGTGGCGGAGGAATGGAGCATCGCAACGACGCCGGTTTTGCTGCGCATCAGCGCGTAAGCGTTGTCTTCGACGTCATGTTTCCAGAAATCGTTCGATACGTAGCTGTGGACCTCCGCAAATTCGCCGCAGAATAGTCGCAATAGATCTACCATGTGTATGCCCTGGTCGAGCAGGACGCCGCCCCCGGCCAGCGCACGGTCGGTTCGCCAAGAGGTCTGACCAAAGGTGACCAGCTGAGATTTTCCGTAAATTCCCCTCGCGTTGATGACGCGGCCCAGTTCACCGGAAGACAGAATTGCCAGCGCATCGCGCACTGAATCATGGTAGCGATGGTTAAAGCCGTATTTCAGCTTGAGACCCGGATGGTGTTTCTTTGTGGCAAAAACGCGCGCGATGTCTTCGAGATCGCGGCCTGGGGGTTTTTCGCAGAACACGTGCAAACCGCGTTCGAGACCCGCTGACGTGACTTCTGCGGCCATGTCGTTGCTGATGCTGACGAACAGGGCATCAAGGTCTTCTCTCAGAAGATCGCTGTAATGCGGGTAATACCGAGTGCCATCCTCCAGCGCGCCGCTCTCACCGAAATACTGGTCGCAGACGGCAACGGTTTGCATGTCGCCGCGGCTTTCCGCCACTTCGCGGCGCCGTTTCCCGACGATACCGTAACCGGCGATCCCGATGCGAAGGGTTTTTTTCACGCGGGCGTCCGATATATCTTGGAAACAGCGTCATCCGCTCGACCGAGCCGGAAGGATTCGGCGTCGTCGTCGACCTCGACCCAGTCGCCCGCTTCGTCGGACCGATAGAATGCGTGGAGAAGTCTGAGGGTATCGCGGCAATCTTCATGGTCGACGGGATACGGATCGTCGCTGGATAACGCGCCGACTATATCGGCATACATGGCGCTGTGCCCGTAGCCGTAGACGGCGCCATGGCCTTCGATCCCGACGAAATCCTCGCTATATCCTGTGCAGGCCACCGGATCGGGGGTAAATATCTGAAGCTCGTTAACGGCGATTCCACCGATCTGTGCGAGTCCTTCCGAGCAGACGAAAGAGATCGACGCCTCAAAATCATCCGGCCGAGCGGCGGTTGTGGACTCCAAAGTTCCGATCGCGCCGGATTCATACTCGATGGTTGCGACGGTTGTGTCTTCAACTTCGATTTCGGCGCCCAAGGTCCGCATTGTCGCGTTCACCCGGCTCACCTTACCTCCTAGATGCCGCAAAAGATCGACATGATGGACGGTCTGATTGGTAAGTGCCCCGCCATCGTGGGAAAAGGTGCCGCGCCAGGGCGCCAGATCGTAGTAGCGTTGCGGGCGGCACCATCGCAGGCGCACGGAAACGGTCCGTATTTTGCCAAGTTCACCCTGCCGGAGCGCCGTACGAACGCGATCGACGGCCTTGTTGTACCGGTTCTGAAATACGGGGAAAATTCTGACGCCCGCACTTTCAGCCGCCATTTGCGCCGCATCGAGATGCGAGGGCCGCATGAAAGTCGGTTTCTCCACCACGACGTGCTTGCCATAGAGCTCAATGATGTCCAGCGCATGTTCGTGATGCATCCCCGATGGCGTATTGATGGAGACAAGGTCGATTTTATCCAGTTGCTTGAGCATGAGGTGATAGTTGTCGAATGCCGGTACATCGTGTGCGCTGGCGTATTCGTCGGCACGGCTTTTCTCGATGTCGCAGACCGCAGCAAGACGGATTCCGGGCGTCTGCTGGATGGATTGTGCGTGATGACCAGAGATGCGGCCGCATCCGATCAGAGCAATACATAAGTCGGTCATCTTTTGCGTTTTCCCGCGTTACTGTGCGGAGTCCTCACGCAATTTTTGCTCCGCCCGTGCCATCGCTGAACGGCGTCGGTTTTGGACCGCACGACGGAGCGGGGCTTGCAGCTGTTCTGGTAGATGTCGAAACACTGTTCTGGCGGCATTTTTTGCCGCGAACTTAACGGGATCATTGTCGCCACTTCGGTGCATCTCTAGATGCAATTTGAGTTGGTCGAGGTACAACTCCGCGTCGCTGTACTTTCGCGCACGCACTTTGGGAATGCTAGCATCTATTTGAGTTTCCATCTCGGCGAACTGACCTTCCGTGAAGGTCAGGAATTTTTTTTGAAAATCTATAGTCTGATACGGGTTTGCCACGAGCATAATCAGAGGTTCTGCATCAAACCGCAACGCTAGATCCACGAAATCCTCTATCTCAAGCGCGTTCACCGTATTGAGGGTCATCGATAGGGTAAATTCGAAGCCTTTGCGCCTTTTTAGTTCTGCCAGTCGATCAAGATTCGCCATCACGCGATCCCATGACGCATTGCGGCCGCGCACGCGCAAAAGGTCAAAACTAAGTGCATTGGCGGCATCTAGCGAGGCGGCCATCGTGTTAATCGACAAACGATCGAGGACCTCGAACACCTTGTCGGTTAGCAGTGTCGCGTTTGTTATTAAGTAAAACCGTGTTTCGGTGTTGGTGTTGTGATCACTCAGAAAATCTATGACGGGCGAGAAAAAGAATGGCTCACCGCCAAAAGGATAGACGATCTGAGCTGTTTCTACATATTCTTCCAGCTCTGACATAAATCCGTCGGGAAGCTTGTAACTCAAAGTAGCATCTTCACGCTGGTAGCAATGGTAACAATCAAGATTACATGCATAGGAATAGGTGAACCTGACCCAGCGCGGTTCTGAACCCAAAGACGTTTTTTGTGCCGCGTATTCCGCCTCGTTGAGTTCCGCGTTTTTGCGGATAGGCCCCTCTGGGTCGAGATCCGTATACCAGTCAAGGTTTTCGTATTTCTTACCGCCTTGAAGTACCGGGCAGGTATGGGGGCAGAACGCGTGCGCGCCTTCTTCCACCATGCGCCGGCGCATCTGGGTGAAGCGATCTCCGTTCCAGATGTCCGCGACGGTTTGTTCGTTTACGTTCCCCAGCAC
>MDTD01141836.1_pt1 | contig 20500 bp, 18 predicted proteins | sample 811221 | NCBI WGS metagenome assembly MDTD01 (sample SAMN05326646, study PRJNA326480) | marine metagenome | isolation source: seawater | place: Pacific Ocean: South West | collected 2011
CAAGCACAGATAGAACTTTAGACTGATCCAATTCTAAGCAATCTAAATGGCATTTGGCTAGAGGACTCATGTATATAGTGTCCTGTTGCAAGTGGTACATAACTCGATAATCTAGGCTAAAATACCTACCCATTTCGGCAAAACGGCCTGGAAAAGCAAAACGAACAAACGCTACTCCTAATAAAATTCCAAAAAGAAAAATGCCAAATCTTCTAACCATTACAAACTCGCTATTAGCAAATCAATATTTTTGTAAGGCATTTCAAACCAATCACCAACCATTGAGTGTGTTAAAATGCCATGGCAAAGATACACACCATGACGTAAACCTGCATCTCTTCTTAACACATTTTCCAAACCACCTTCATCGGCAATACGCAACAAGGTTGGAGTTAATAAATTACTTAATGCAAAAGAGGCTGTACGTGCTACTCTTGAAGGTATGTTAGGCACACAGTAATGCACTACTCCATGTTTGGTGAATACCGGATTAGCATGATTTGTAACTTCTGAAGTCTCCACACACCCTCCTTGATCGATACTTACATCCACAATAACGGAACCTTCTTTCATGGCTTGTACCATTTCATCCGATACTACACAAGGAGTTCGTTTATCATTTGAGCGTAACGCACTAATAACTACATCGGCACGTCTTAGCGCTTTATAGAGCACCTTAGGTTGAATAATAGAAGTATAAACACGTGCATTCATATCGCTCTGTATCCTTCGCAATTTAGAAAGTGAATTGTCAAACACTTTAACAGATGCACCCAACCCTATAGCTGCACGAGCTGCACATTCTCCAACTGTTCCTGCGCCTATTATTACTACTTCTGTGGGTGTCACACCGGCTATTCCTCCCAACATTAAACCCTTGCCGTTATTAGCATTACTCAAATACTCGGATGCAATTAGTAAGGATGTATTGCCGGCAATCTCACTCATTGAACGCATAATAGGCATTAAACCGCTTTCATCCTGTATATATTCAAATGCTAAAGCCGTAATTTTTTTTGCAAGCAATTGTTCTATATATTCCTTACTCTGTGTGGTGATTTGTAGAGCTGAAACAAGTGTCTGCCTTCCCTTCATCAACTCTATTTCTTGCATCGTAGGCGGCTCAACTTTCATAATAATATCTGCTTGATACACTTCTTTGGTATCGTAAACAATCTTTGCTCCTGCCTCGCTGTATTCGTTATCAGTAAAATTTGCATTATCACCAGCACCAGATTCTATCCATATTTCATGTCCACGACTAACCAATAACTGCACAGCATCTGGAACAATGGCAATTCTATTTTCTTGAAAAGCCTTTTCTTTGGGTAAACCAATAAACAAACTGCTCTGCTTACGCCCTACTTCCAACATTTCTTCTTGTGGCAAATAGCCCTCTTTTCCTAATGAAGATAAATTACTCATTTGTTTTTATTTTGATAAAGCGTTTTCCGTTATTTAATTTGATTTGTACTTTCGCAAAACTTGATGGTAATAAGTTTTCGACCTTTTCAGGCCATTCAACGAAACAATAAGCATCACCGTAAAAATAATCTTCGTAACCCATATCAAATGCTTCTTGTTCATCTTTCAGTCGATAAAAATCGAAATGAAAAACTGTTCCATTCTGCTCACTAAGATACTCATTTACGATGGAAAAGGTTGGACTACTCACTACATCCTGTACTTGTAGCACCTCACAAAGTGCCTTAGAAAAAGTAGTTTTACCAACTCCCATTTCTCCGTAAAAAGCTAATTTCTTGGTGTTAGGAAAATATTGTAGCAATTCTTGTGCTATTGATAAAAGTTCTTTTTCCGATTGACATTTCCAACTTTTCTCCATCTATTTTTTAGGGATTAACGTCACCATTGGAATCATCATTTCTTGCATAGAAACTCCTCCATGTTGAAAAGTTTCTTTGTAATGGTTGACAAAGTAATTATAGTTGTTTGGGTAGGCAAAAAAACAGTCTTCTTTTGCAAAGATATACTTACTACTCACATTGATATTTGGCAAAAAAACTTTCTGCGGTTTATCTATTTCAAATACTTCATTGAAATCGTAACGCATATTTTTCCCTTGTTTGTAACGCAAGTTAGTCGTTAGGTTTTTATCACCTAAAACTTTAGTTGGTTTTTTTACCAAAATTGTTCCATGGTCAGTTGAAAGAGATACCTTCATATTATTTTCAGCAATAAAGCGCAACATATCTTTAAGTGGAGAATGCTCAAACCAAGATGCTGTTAAAGAACGATAAGCTGCGTCATCCTCTGCTAACTCTTTAATAACCTTCATGTCTGTTCGTGCATGCGAAAGCATATCCACAAAGTTATAGACAATCACATTCAAATCATTACGCATAAGGTTTTGCATATTATCTACTAACTTTCTTCCTGCATCAATATTGGTAATTTTGTGATAAGATAATTTCATACCTCCTTTTCCTAAACGTTGCAATTGCGCTTGTAAAAACTGTTCTTCGAACATGTTTTTACCACCTTCTTCGTCATCATTTTTCCACCAATCAGGATGTCTCTTCTGCATTTCGGAAGGCATCAATCCAGAGAAAATTGCATTTCTAGAATACTGTGTAGAGGTTGGTAAAATGCTGAAGTACATTTCTTCCTCTTCTACTCTAAAATAATCGAGAAGTTCAGGTTCTATCATTTTCCATTGGTCGAAACGTAAATTATCAATAACAATGAAAAAGTGCGACTTACCTTCTTGTATTTGTGGAAGCACATACTCTCTAAACAATGTATGCGACATAATCGGCGAATCTTCATCTCCATGTAGCCAATCCTTATATTTGTCCTTAACAAACTTAAAAAACTGTGCATTAGCCTCGGACTTTTGCATATCTAATATTTGCTGCATACTTGCGTCTCCAGACTTATCTAACTCCAAATCCCAAAAAGTTAACTTCCGAAAAATCTCTTCCCACTCTTTTATATCAAGTCTTCCTCCTAACTGCATACCTATACGACGAAATTCTTGCTGATAATTAAAAGTTGTTTTCTGACTAACCAAGCGCTTGGTGTCAATATGTTTTTTAATAGATAGTAATATTTGATTTGGATTAACTGGCTTGATTAGATAATCTGAAATCTTAGAACCAATTGCTTCCTCCATTATACTTTCTTCTTCACTTTTGGTAATCATAATAACAGGTAAATTCTGCTGCTTATTTTTGATTTGCACCAAAGTTTCCAAGCCTGTTAGTCCTGGCATATTTTCATCTAAAAATACTAAATCGAAGTGTTGCTCGCTCACAAAATCGAGTGCAGTTGCTCCATTATTAGCTGTAACTAACTTATATCCACGCTCCTCCAAAAACATAATATGTGGTTTCAATAAATCAATTTCATCATCTACCCACAGTATGTTTATTTTCTCAGTAAAATTCATATCTTCATCAACGATTTAAGCATTAAAATTACGCTTATTTTTTGAATGAAACTATCATCAAAAATCTTTAACGACCCCATATATGGTTTTATTAGAATTCCACACGGAATTATTTTTGAACTAATCGAGCACCCTTATTTTCAACGTCTAAGAAGAATTACTCAATTAGGACTCTCTTATTTGGTTTATCCTGGGGCATATCATACTCGTTTTCAGCACGCTATCGGAGCAACATATTTAATAAGTAAAGCAGTACAACAACTCCGCAACAAAGGGCACAAAATTACTGAAGAAGAAGATGTAGCCGTTTCAATCGCTATTTTACTACACGATATTGGTCATGGTGCTTTTTCTCATGCTTTAGAACATAGTATTGCACATGAAATTTCACATGAAGACCTGTCCCTGTTGTTTATGGAAAAACTTAACAATGATTTTAATGGACAGCTCACAACAGCAATTAAGATTTTCAAAAATGAGTACCCTAAACGTTTTTTACATCAACTCGTTTCTAGCCAACTAGATATGGACCGAATGGACTACCTTAAAAGAGATAGTTTTTATTCTGGTGTGCAAGAGGGTATTATTGGTTCAGACAGAATCATACATATGTTAAATGTTGTAAAGGACGAATTAGTCGTTGAAAGTAAAGGAATCTACTCCATTGAAAAATTCTTGATTGCCAGAAGACTCATGTACTGGCAAGTATATCTTCACAAAACAGTCCTGTCGGCAGAAAATATGTTGATTAAAGTATTAAAACGTGCTAAAGAATTGAGTCAATCAGGAGAAGAATTGTTCGGCTCTTCAGCACTAAAGCTTTTTTTAAAAAATAATTTTACACTCGACGATTTTAGATTAAATGAAGAAGTTTTTAAATCATTCACTAGGTTAGACGATCAGGATGTATTAGGCGCTATCAAGGAATGGCAGTTTCATGAGGATAAAATTTTAGCTACACTATCCAATAAAATCATTAATAGAAAGTTATTGAAAATTGAAGTAACAGACAAAGCTGTTTCGAAAACTAGATTGACAAAAATGAAAAAACAAGTAGCTGATTATTTTAACATTGATATTTCTCAAACACACTATTTAGCTTTTGAAGACAGCATCAGCAACAACGCTTACACTTCACACAAATCAAATATCAACATCTTATATAAAGACGGAAGTTTGAAAGATATTGCAGATGCTTCTGACCAATTAAACATTTCTGCACTTAGTAAACCTGTTAAAAAGCACTTTTTCTGTTACCCTGAAGAATGCAAACTTTAAGTTAATTATACCGTATGAAATTTAGTGTTCAACAAATAGCCGATCTGCTTGAAGGAAGTATTGAGGGAGATAAAGATGCAATAGTATCTTCATTATCTAAAATTGAAGAAGGGAAGCAAGGAACACTTAGCTTTTTATCCAACCCCCAATACACTTCTTACATCTACGAAACAGAAGCAACAGCAGTAATTGTCGATAAAGATTTTATAGCTGAAAAATCTACTAGTACTACATTAATTCGAGTTGATGACGCTTACCAAAGTTTTGGGAAATTATTGGAAATCTACAATCAGCTTAAAAAAAATCAAATAGGAATTGACTCTTCTGCTTTGATAGATGAAACAGCAAAATTAGGAGAGCGTATTTTTATTGGTGCACTCACTCATATTGGAAAGGACGTTAAAATTGGAAAAGGAACAAGAATTCATTCACAATGTTATATAGGGGACAATGTAAACATTGGAGATAATTGCATTTTGCATGCAGGGGTGCGTATTTTTAGTGATTGTATTGTTGGAAATAACTGTACCTTTCAAGCTAACTCAATTATTGGAAGCGATGGTTTTGGATTTGCACCAAATTCAAATGGCGAATATCACAAAGTACCACAGATTGGAAATGTAATTCTAGAAGATTATGTAGAGATTGGTGCTAATACAACTATTGACAGGGCAACATTAGGCTCTACACTTATTCGTAAAGGAGTGAAACTAGATAACCTCATACAAATTGCACACAATGTAGAAATTGGAGAAAATACAGTGATTGCAGCTCAAACAGGAATTGCCGGCTCTACCAAAATCGGAAAAAACTGCATGATTGGTGGACAAGTAGGTATTGTTGGACACCTTACTATTGCAGATGAGGTGAAAATTGCTGCGCAATCTGGCATTTCTAGTAGTATTAAAGAAAAAGGAACTGTCATTCAGGGATCACCAGCATTTAATATTAGCGATTATAAACGCTCTTATGTATTTTTTAAAAAATTACCAGAACTGTATAAACACATACAAGATTTAGAAAAAGAATTAACATCTTTGCGACAGGAATAATTACCTATGCAACAGAACCAACGTACTATACAAAAAGCCGTTAGTATTAGCGGACAGGGTCTTCATACCGGCATAGAAACAACTGTCACGTTCAAACCTGCTTCTGTAGGTCATGGGATTTGTTTTGTGCGTACCGACTTAAACAAAACTATTCCAGCATTAGCTACCTATATTAGTGATACTAATCGAGGAACGCGATTAGAACATGATGGTGCTATCGTACAAACCACCGAGCACGCTTTAGCTGCTGTTTCATCTTTGGGTATTGACAATCTTATCATCGAAATAACACAAGCGGAACTTCCTATTTTAGATGGCAGCTCTGCTCCTTTTACACAGGTTTTAGAAGAAGCAGGTGTTGAAAAACAAAATGCTTTAAGAAGATACTACAAGCCAAACAAAAGCTTGCACTTTCGTGTAGAAGAAACCGATACCGATTTTACACTCGTACCTGCTGATGATTTTCAAGTTAGTGTAGAAATCGATTATGAAACAAAAGTACTAGGGGTCTCTTCAGCTGAAATGAATAATCTTTCTGATTTTAAATCTGAATTTTCTTCCGCTAGAACCTTTTGCTTTTTACATGAATTAGAGCAGTTAGCTGCAAACGATCTAATCAAAGGAGGAGATTTAAACAATGCTATTATACTTGTTGAAAGGAAATTATCAGAAGAAGAAACCCAAAAAATAGGTCAACTTTTTGGAAAAGACAAGGTGAAAATACAAAAACAAGGAATTTTAAATAATTTAGACCTCCGTTTCGATAACGAACCGGCTAGACATAAATTACTGGATGTATTAGGTGACCTTGCTCTATTAGGGATGCCTATTAAAGGACATTTGAAAGTCAAAAAACCTGGCCACACCGCAAATTCTGCATTCACTAAAAAATTATTACAGCTTATGAAAAAGAGCGCACCATATTACGACCTAAATACTACCCCTGTGAAAGATATTCACGAAATTATGAATATGCTACCACATCGTCCACCATTCTTGTTGATTGACAAAATCATAGAGTTAAGTGATGAACATGTTGTAGGAGTGAAAAATGTCACTATGAATGAAGAATTCTTTCAAGGACATTTTCCAGGGGCTCCTGTAATGCCTGGAGTTTTACAAATCGAAGCTATGGCACAAGCTGGCGGAATCTTAATTTTAAGCACTGTTCCAGATCCAGAAAATTACCTTACATACTTTATGAAAATTGACAAAGCAAAGTTCAAACAAAAGGTATTGCCTGGAGATACTATTGTGTTTAAATTAGAACTAGTTTCTCCCATTAGAAGAGGTATTTGCCATATGTTTGGACAAGCATTTGTTGGAGAGAAATTAGTAATGGAAGCAGAGTTAATGGCGCAAATCGCGAAAGTGAAGTAAGGCATGAATCAACCTTTAGCTTACGTACACCCACAAGCAAAAATTGCTAATAATGCAGTTATAGAACCCTTTACTACAATACACAAAAATGTGGAAATTGGAGAAGGTACATGGATAGGATCTAATGTTACAATCATGGAAGGTGCCCGCATTGGAAAAAACTGTAGAATTTTTCCAGGAGCTGTTATTGCAGCTATTCCACAGGATTTAAAGTTTAGTGGAGAAGATTCACTAGCGATTATTGGGGATAATACCACTATAAGAGAATGTGTAACCGTAAATAGAGGAACTAACTATAGTGGTAAGACTGAAATTGGCGAGAATTGTCTTATAATGGCTTATTCACACATCGCACATGATTGCCACATCGGAAACAATGCAATTATCGTAAATAGCGTGCAGCTAGCTGGACATATTGAAATAGGTGATTGGGCCATCATCGGTGGCTTATCAGCTGTACATCAATTTGTGACAATTGGCACGCATACTATGATTTCAGGTGGATCATTGGTCCGTAAAGATGTTCCTCCTTACCTAAAAGCAGCTAGAGAGCCTTTAGCATTTGTTGGTATTAATTCTATCGGATTAAGAAGAAGAGGGTTTGAAAGCGAAAAGATTCGTGAAATTCAGAATATTTACCGAACTATTTTCCAAAACAAATTAAATAACACTCAAGCATTAGATAAACTAGAAGCCGAATTCCCTTTTTCTACAGAAAGAGATGAAATCATCGATTTTATTAGAAAATCTGGAAGAGGAATTTTAAAAGGCTACAACCAAAATTAAGATTATGGCAACAACCTCAGATTTTAGAAATGGATTGTGCATCAATTACAATAATGATCTTTGGCAAATTACCGAATTTCAGCATGTGAAACCAGGAAAAGGCCCTGCTTTCGTTAGGACAAAACTAAAGAGTCTAACTTCTGGAAAGAATCTTGACAACACTTTCACTGCAGGTGTTAAGATTGATATTGTAAGAATCGAAAACAGAATATACCAATTTTTGTATGCTGAAGGAGATACTTATCATTTCATGAATATGGATAACTACGAGCAAATATTCTTAGATAAAGCGATGATTAACGCTCCACAATTCTTAAAAGATGGAGATAATGTAGACATTCTTTTTCATGCTGAAGAGGAGAAGCCTTTAAGTTGCGATTTAAAACCATCTGTTGTGTTGGAAATCACTTACACAGAACCAGGAATAAAAGGAGATACTGCAACAAACACACTGAAACCTGCAACTGTGGAAACAGGTGCAGAAGTAAATGTTCCTTTATTCATTAATATTGGCGATAAAATTAAAATTGATACGCGCACAGGTAGCTATAGCGAGCGTGTAAAAGCATAATGCTCAAGTCTTATCACACCGAAGGGCTAATAGAAGCCGGTTGCGATGAAGCCGGCAGAGGATGTTTAGCCGGGCCCGTGGTGGCTTCGGCTGTTATTTTACCCAGAGATTTTCAAAACAAACTACTCAACGACTCCAAAAAACTGAGCGAAAAACAACGACTTTCTCTTCGACCTATCATAGAAAAGCAAGCTTTGTTTTGGGGAATCGGAATTGTCACTCCTCAAGAAATTGATAAAATCAATATTCTGAATGCATCCTTCTTAGGTATGCACAGAGCTATTGAACAACTCAAACAAAAACCTGAACAATTACTAATTGATGGTAATCGATTCAACCCTTACAAAGACATTCCTCATCACTGCATCATAAAGGGAGATAGTAAATATCTCTCTATAGCCGCAGCATCTATTTTGGCAAAAACATATCGTGATGATATCATGAAAAAACTAGATCTAGAATTTGACTCATACGCTTGGAAAAAAAACAAAGGATACCCTACTATTGCACATCGTAAAGCTATTCAAGAAAAAGGAATCACACCGCACCACAGAAAAAGCTTTCAACTCCTACCAACTCAACTGAAGTTAGAAATTTAATTTCACGAACAACTTATATACAATCAATCGTTAATATGTAGCTGCTTCTACACATTGTAACATTAGTTGTTTGTTTATATTTTTGAATTCAAATGTCACGCTCAGCATGAAGAAAAAAATCGTTGCCGGCCTTGCTCTATTCGGACTTATTGTAACCATCGCTTATTTAGGATATTCTAAATACATGGAGATTACAAAATCAACGGCTAATCCGTTGGAAGCAATCCCTACTAATGCTGCTATCATTGTAAAAAGTGATAATTGGCGCAAAAGCTGGATCGAATTAGAAGCATCTGCTATTTGGCAACAGATCAGCAAAAATGATAAATGGCAACACATTAAAAGCAACATTGCCAACACACAAAAGACTATTGAAACATCTGAAAATTTAAAAAAACTACTGACCAAGCAAGTTCTATACCTTTCTATACATAGTACTACTCAGGATTTTGACGTTTTACTTTCAACAGCTTTTCCTGAAGACAATCCTATAGATTTACTAAAGACACATTTCTTAACTCAAAAACTAAATAGTAAGGAATATGATGGTGTAATTCTTTATGAATTAGAAAATGGCTGGAACTTTTGCATTCATCAAGGTATCGTATTTTTTGGCTCTTCCAATCTATTGGTAGAAAATAGCATCCGTCAATTAAATGGCAAGTTGAGTTTGCTAAACAACCCCATTTTCAGAAAGGTGCAACAAACAGAAAGCACATTTTCTAATGTACATCTGTATCTTAATTACACTGAATTCTCTAAGTTACTTAAGCAAAATGTTATCATTAACAAACATCAAGAACGACAAATTAGACGCTGGGCAGAATGGGCAGAGCTTGATTTAAAAACCAAAGACAACAGCTTAATATTTTCTGGATTTACATTGGCACAAGACTCATCTAACAATTTCTTAAACACATTGAGTGGACAAAAACCCCAAACAATTTTAATGGATGCTATTTTGCCTTCAAATACACAAAAAATGGGAGTCCTAGGAATCAATAATTTTCGTTCATTTTACGCAAAATACACTGACTTTTTAGCCAAGCACAACAACCTTTACGAGCATAACAAGTGGATTCAAGAAACGGATAAAGAATATGGAATTCATATCGAAAACACCTTTGCTGCAGTTATAGGAAATGAACTTGGATATATCAGCACTTTTGCATCTTCTGGCAATACCGAAAACTATGTTATTATACAGTCTAACTCGGATGCAGTTGAAATGCTACAACACCTCAACAAGAACATAACTGAAAATCCATATAATGACTCACACAGAGGTGTTGAGCTTTACAAACTACACATCCCCAATGTTTTACAAAGAGTGCTTGGAAACCTCTTTAGCGGAGTCTATAAAAATTATTTCTGCTGGATAGATGGATACTTGGTTTTTGCTAACTCACCAACAGCATTAAAAACATTTATCAATAGTAACCTTTCTAGAAAAACATTAGCGCATAATATTTATTATCAAAATTACACCGAAAGCATTTCATCTAAATGCAACTATCTTTTTTACAGCAACCCATCTTTAAATAACTGGACTTCGGATTTATATAAAAACTTTCAAGATTGGATAAATGTAGAAGATTGGTCAAAAATTAATGCTTTTGCTTATCAGTTAACAACAAATAACGAGCTTTTTTACAATAGTGCAGTTTTACATTACGAACCAAATATGCGAGACGAAAGCCAATTATTATGGAGCGTAAGCTTGGGGAATACATTCAGCATGAAGCCGCAATTCATCACAAATCATTACACGAAACTACAAGAGGTATTGGTGCAGGATGACGGCCACCAATTACACCTCATAAGTACTAGCGGAAAAACATTATGGAACAAAAAACTAGGTGGGAAGATTTTAGGTAAAATCAATCAAATTGATTTTTACAAAAACAAAAAACTACAATTAGTTTTTAATACTACCGACAGTCTATATATCCTTGACAGAAATGGAAATAATGTAGAGACCTTTCCAAGAAAACTAGAAAGCAGAGCCTCCGCTGGACATACTTTATTAGACTATGACAACAACAGAAAATACAGAATTATAATTCCTGCAGAAGACAATAAAGTGTATAACTATGATAAAAATGGAGAAATTGTAAAAGGTTGGAAATTTGAAAAAATGCCAGAACTTATTACGAAATCTGTACAATACCATTTACATAGGGGCAAAGATTTTATTTATGTGGTTGATCAAGCTGGAAATGCTAAAATTGTAGGTAGAAATGGAAAACAGCGTATTGCATTAGGCACCATTCCTTTGGCTGACACCTACCATATTGACAAGAAATACGGCTATATATACAGCACAGATAAACAGGCAAATGTGTGGCTAACTGACCTAGAAGGAAAACAATCAAAAATTAAAAGCAATAATTTAACTAACCCACATCACTTCATTGCACAAAACATCAATGAAGATGAGTTAATTGAACTCATTATATCGGAAGAAAAAGTGAGTTGTTATCAATTAGAAGCAGAAGTATTTGACTATGCTACTACCAGTGATTATGCTCCACAAATTTTTGAATTTAACAGTCAACACTACATTGGTCTAAGCCAAGGGGAGAACTGCTACCTGTTAAAATCGAATGGGAATTTATACCCAGGGATGCCACTGTATGGGCAAGGCGCTTTCAATTGCACTGATACTGACAAAGACGGACAATTAAATTTAGTAATCGGAAGCGGAGATCTGCTGTATAACTATTCATTAGAGTAAGAGAGTATGAAACCAAAACTCATCCCATCCAATAAAATACTTGCATTCTATGCACTAGACAATAGTAAATTAGATAACATACCGATGTTTGGAGATGCTGTACCTGCTGGTCCCACTTCTTCTACTCATGATTATTTGGATATGGATTTGAACTTACATGACTTTCTGGTACAAAACCCAGCAGATACTTTTTGCGTAAGAGCTATTGGCGACTCTATGATTGATGCCAACATACAAAGTGGAGATGTGATGGTAGTAGATAAAGCATTAGAACCAAAAAACAACGATATTGTACTTGCTGTTTTGGATGGAGAATTCACAGTAAAACACATTAGAAAAAGTGAAGGAGAACTATACCTAATGCCTGCCAACAACAATTACCAACCTCTCAAAATCACCTCTGAAGTAGATTTTAAAGTTTGGGGTGTTGTTACTTTTGTGATTCAAAAGGCGAACACTAGAACACAATAATTTATTTCAACAATCCAACCGAAATAGCTGGCACAAACTCTCTAAAATCGGCAGTCATAATAGAAGGTTGTATCAGCCACATTTTCTCTTTATGAGTCAATAAAAATTGTACAGCTAAACCACACTTAGCTTGGTAAGTAATCGCCTCTTCTTTATCAAAAGAAACTCCTGCCAACACACCTATTCCTATTTTATGATGCAATAATTTATTAGCTCCTATCAATGCATGTATATCCTCTAAAGAAGCTTCAGTACTAGCAGTCAGTAAAAATCCTTTGTGCTCATTTTTATACAATCCTTTTTGCCCCAGCAAATACGGATAACCATAAGTAATTCCATTAAACCAACGCTTTGCCATGAAAGGAGCGTCGGTTGGCTTGTCGTACCTTTGTAATTGATTGTCTTCAATAATTTTAATGAGTAGTTCTGGATATTTAGGGTTGGTAGCATAGCCTGCCTTTTTTAATCCTTTTGCCCATCCTTTATAGTCAGTAATAGCCAATTCAAACAAGTTGGCATAACGTGATTTTTGTAAAAAAACAGAATGATCTCGGAATGAAGCCGCAACCGTTGGATATTTTCGAAAACACTCTTGTGCTTCGTCATCATCATGATATACTTTTTTTCCTTTCCAACTACTGTGGCACTTGATGCCAAAATGATTCTTCGCTTTTCTTGCTAGCTCACTATTTCCATTTCCACTTTCTAAAATACCTTGTGCTAAGGTAATACTAGCCGGAATACCGTATTGATGCATTTCTGCAACAGCTAAATCTTTGTATTTGGAGATATACTCTGCTCTACTTATATCCTGAGCGGCAAGTAAACTCGTCCAAAAAAACAATATGAAAATTAATCGATTCGCCATCCTTTCTTCTCTATTCGTTGGTTCATACCTGCAATACCTTGTAAACCTCCCGTGTGTATTAGCAAAATGGTAGCTCCTTCACGAAAATAATCTTTTGCTATTAAATCGAAAAGGCCATAAAAGAGCTTTCCAGTATATACTGGATCTAACGGAATACCATGTGTTTTCTTAAAAGTATTCATGAAATCAATCAAGTTTTTATTCACCTTTGCGTAACCTCCAAAATGATAATCCATACAGAATTCCCAATTGACATTTTTCACATACTGCTGTATATCATCTCGTAAAAAATCTGCACCTTTCAAAACTGGAAACCCAATAGCTTTTTGTTGAGGCTTTATACTGTTAATTATTCCTGCAATTGTTCCTCCTGTTCCGCAAGCACAACATACTACATCAAAATCTTGGTTCTGAATTATTTCTTCACATCCTTTTACGGCTAATACATTTGTTCCCCCCTCTGGAATAATGTAGCAGTCGGGAAACTTATTAGCCCAATAAACAATTGATTTTTCTCTGTATATTTCTCTGTCTAAATATTGAAAACTCATCCCAAACGCTTTGGCTTGCACCAATGTTGGATTGAGGGGCAAAAACTCCTCTCCTCTTATCAAGCCAACACTCTGCATCTTCATTTCCGCAGCCGCTACAGCAGTTGCTATAATATGATTAGAAAAAGCTCCTCCAAAAGTCAACACTTTAGCACATCCCTCTTGCTGCGCTTTCAACAAATTGTATTTCAGCTTGCGCCACTTATTACCAGAAACATGTGGATGAATCAAATCCTCTCTTTGAACCAAAACGCGCAATTTTTTATCACTTAAAAGTGTGCTTTTTATTTCTTGAATTAATGGCTGTTTGACTGCTGAAAACACAAGGCAATATACCAAATGATTGTTGTAAATTTGCTGTATAAAATTAGCAATATGACTACATTGTTCAACAACAATAAATTGGATTCCGAAGACTTTTACAAAAGCCCTAATGGCCATATTGTATTTACTGAGAAGTACCACCTCAAAAGGGGTTATTGTTGTAAAAGCGGATGTAAACATTGTCCATACGGCTACGATAAAAAGACAGGATTATTCAAAAAGGATAAAAAGAAATGAAGGATTTTCAGAGCAGTATTTTAGAAGGCATTCCTGCCCAAATCCCATCCAAGCAGGAGTATGATATAAACATCAACCACGCTCCGAAGCGTAAGGATATTTTAAATAATGAGGAGAAAGAATTAGCACTGAAAAATGCTTTACGCTATTTTCCTGCAGATCAGCATGCTGAATTAGCAAAAGACTTTGCTTACGAGCTGAAAGAATACGGCCGAATTTATATGTTGCGATACCGACCTCAATACGAAATGAAGGCTCGAAACATAAACGATTATCCTGGAAAATCATTACAAGCCAAAGCTATTATGCTGATGATTCAAAATAATTTGGATTATGCAGTCGCACAACACCCTCACGAACTTATAACCTACGGAGGAAACGGAGCTGTTTTTCAAAACTGGGCACAATACCGTTTGTGTATGAAGTATTTAGCAGAAATGACCGATGAACAAACACTAGTAATATACTCTGGACACCCAATGGGATTATTCCCTTCACACAAAGATGCCCCAAGAGTAGTTGTAACTAATGGTATGATGATCCCTAATTACTCCAAGCCAGATGATTGGGAAAAGTTCAATGCTTTAGGTGTAACTCAATTCGGACAAATGACAGCCGGCTCTTATATGTACATTGGACCCCAAGGAATTGTACACGGAACAACTATCACAGTACTAAATGCAGGAAGAAAGATTGGAAGTGACGGATTAGCAGGTAAGTTATTTGTTACTGCTGGTTTAGGAGGGATGAGCGGAGCTCAGCCAAAAGCTGGTAATATTGCAGGTTGTATTACCGTAATCGCAGAGGTCAATCCAAAAGCAACATACACAAGACATTCTCAAGGATGGGTGGATGAAGTCATCGAAAACCTAGATGAATTATGTGCCCGTGTTAGGGAAGCAAAAAAGAATAAAGAAGTTGTTTCTATCGCTTACCAAGGAAATATTGTAGATGTATGGGAGCGATTTGACAAAGAAGATATTTATATCGACTTAGGCTCTGACCAAACTTCTTTACATAACCCATGGGCAGGCGGATATTATCCTGTCGAAATGAGCTTTGAAGACGCCAATTACATGATGGCTAATGAGCCAAAAAAATTTAAAGAAGCAGTACAAGAAACACTAAGAAGGCATGCCGCAGTAGTAAATAAACACAGTAATAAAGGTACCTATTTCTTCGATTATGGAAACGCATTTTTATTAGAAGCATCTAGAGCTGGCGCTGATATCATGTTAGATGATGGAGTAACATTCAAATACCCTTCTTATATACAAGACATCTTAGGACCTATGTGTTTTGATTATGGATTCGGTCCTTTCCGTTGGGTATGTGCTAGCGGAAAACCAGAAGACCTAGAAGAAACAGACCGTATAGCTTGTGAAGTATTGGAAAATATTCGTAAAAACTCTCCAGCAGAGATACAACAACAAATGGCCGACAATATTAAATGGATTAAAGGTGCTCAAGAAAATAAACTAGTAGTGGGTTCTCAAGCTAGGATTCTATATGCTGATGCCGAAGGTAGAATTAAAATCGCAGAAGCCTTCAACAATTCAATTAAAAAAGGAAAAATAGGACCGGTTATTTTAGGTCGTGATCATCATGATGTTTCTGGAACAGACTCTCCTTACAGAGAAACTTCTAATATTTATGATGGATCTAGCTTCACTGCTGACATGTCGATTCAAAATGTTATTGGAGATGGTTTCCGTGGCGCTACTTGGATTTCTATCCATAACGGGGGTGGTGTTGGTTGGGGAGAAGTAATTAATGGCGGTTTCGGAATGCTCTTGGATGGCTCTGATGATAGTGATCGAAGATTAAAAATGATGCTTCACTGGGATGTAAATAATGGAATTGCTAGAAGGAGCTGGGCAAGAAATGAAGAAGCAATATTTGCTATAAAGCGAGAAATGGAGCGCACACCAAACTTAAAGGTAACGCTTCCTAATATTGTGTCGGAAGATATTTTAAAAGATTTGTTTTAGAATGCAGTACCAAGGGAAACAGAAAATCTAACTCCGTCTTTCTTTTCATTACTAATTTGGGTAACGCCATCTTCCCCGAAGCCTTGTTTTTCAGATTTTTTATCTTGAACCATATAACCTACACCTAAATCAACTACAACTAACTCTTTAATTTCAAACTGATATCCCGCACCTAAACCTCTTCCAAAACTAGTGATATTCTGGTCGTAGTTGTTGTTTTCGCTATTTTCGGCATTATCTACATAAGATTCCTGATATGTAGCATAGTTTCCAAACAAAGAGAAGTATAAACCAAAAGGAGCATTCCAACCAAAATAATATTTCACCTCAGGTGTTAATGCATATCCAGAATATTTATAAGCCTCTTCATTATAAATCAATTGACCTTCAAATGTTTGGTAAGCATCTCTATCAGTATCAAATATTTTTTTCACATCTAGCTTCACACCAAATTGCGCCGCGTTATTGGAACGACCTTTATCTAACATTCGCTCATAAGCAATACCAAATCCTGCTGGCTTTTCAAAAAACTGCAATAAACTGGTTGTTATAATATTTTTCGGTACAGGATTATATTGTGCAAGCAAAACATTTGAAAACACACATAAAAAAATAGTTAATAACACCTTTTTCATAAACAATATTTAACGCTAATATCATTTTTTTTAGCATGATAAATATACAATTATATCTTTTTTCTTACTTCTTCAAAAGCATATCTGTTTAAATTTCGCTATGTTTATAAAATGATAAAACATGAAATCAACAGTGTTTTAAATGAATACACACTAGAAGAGTTGAAGGAAAATCAACAAGATTTACTTAAAAAGGCACACCAAGTTTGCTTGGGCGCGTACGCACCATATTCGATGTTTAAAGTAGGTGCAAGTTTGATTTTGAAAAATGGCAAAATCATTAATGGAAGTAATCAAGAAAATGTTGCCTACCCTTCTGGCCTATGTGCTGAAAGAGTAGCTATTTTCAATGCTGGATCAAATTTCCCAAATCAAATAATTAAACAAATAGCAATCGTAGCGCATGCCGATTTTAACCTCAATAAACCTATTATGCCATGTGGTTCATGTCGACAAGCCATGATAGAATACGAACAAAAACAAGGAGATAAAATTGAAGTTCTACTTCAAGGAAACAAGGGGAATGTGTTTATTTCAGAGAGCGTAAGTAACTTACTCCCCTACGCCTTTGAATGCGAAGAATTAAAAAAGTCGTAAACTAAACGTATTTATTTTAAATTTGCCACGATTATAACCATACTAAAATGGCAAAAAAAATTACTAAAAAAACCTATCTAAGATGGTATAAAGACATGTTGCTTTGGCGTAAGTTCGAAGACAAATCTGCAGCACTTTATATTCAGCAAAAAATTAGAGGATTCTTACACCTATATAACGGACAAGAAGCCGTTCTAGCAGGGTGTATTGAAGCTATTGACCCTAAAAAAGATAGGTTTATTACTGCATACAGAAATCATGTACAACCGATTGCACTTGGAGTAGAACCTAAATACATTATGGCAGAAATGTTTGGTAAAATCACTGGATGTTCAAAAGGAAATGGTGGCTCAATGCATATGTTTAGCAAAGAACATAATTTCTTTGGAGGACATGGTATTGTAGGAGGTCAAATTCCTTTAGGCGCAGGACTTGCTTTTGCTGACCAATACAATGGAAATGACTCAGCAACACTATGTTTTATGGGTGATGGAGCCGTAAGACAAGGGGCATTTCATGAAGCATTAAACTTAGCAATGCTTTGGAAACTTCCAGTCATCTTTATAGTTGAAAACAATGGTTACGCCATGGGAACCTCAGTTGAAAGAACAGCTAACCATACTGAGATATGGAAACTAGGACTTGGTTATGAAATGCCTTGTGGTCCAGTTGATGGAATGGACCCTGTGGCTATATATGAAGCAGTTGCAAAAGCAGTAGCGCGAGCCAGAAAAGGAGATGGTCCTACTTTACTAGAAGCAAAAACATACAGATACAAAGGACATTCTATGTCAGATGCACAGCATTACCGAACTAAAGATGAGGTAGCGGAATATCAAAAAATTGACCCTATCACAACTATTCTAGAAGTTATTAAAAAGAACAAATATGCTTCGGACAAAGAGATTGAAAAAATCAATCAGGAAGTGAAAGAAATTGTAGCAGATGCAGTAAAATTTGCAGAAGAATCACCATTCCCAAAAGAACAAGACCTATACGATAGCGTATACGAGCAAGAAGACTATCCTTTTATTAAAGACTAATTATGGCAGAAATTGTAACAATGCCCAGACTAAGCGACACCATGACTGAAGGTGTTGTAGCAAAATGGCACAAGCAAGTAGGAGATACTGTTTCCGAAGGTGATTTACTAGCTGAGATAGAAACAGACAAGGCTACTATGGAGTTTGAAAGCTTTCAAGAAGGAGTACTTTTACACATTGGAGTTGAAGAAGGAGGTAAAGCTCCTGTAGATACTATATTAGCCATTCTTGGGGAAAAAGATGAAGACGTAAATAGTATCCTGAAAGAGTATGAAAAAAATACTGAAAAGGAAGAAAGCGGACCAAAAGAAGAAAAGAAAGAGGTTAAAGAAGAAGCTCCAAAGACAGCAACTCCATCTGTTCCTAAAACAGTTGAAAGTAAAGCAGTGGCAACCACTATTCTTTCGTCTCCTTCCAATGGAGGTGAAAAAGCTTCTCCTCTAGCCAAAAAATTAGCGGAAGAACGAAACATCAACCTCTCTTTTATTAAAGGAACTGGTGATGGTGGAAGAATTGTAAAAAGAGATATTGACAACTACAGTGGAGGAAATGTTCCTGCTGTAGAAAGATACACAGAAGTACCTGTTTCACAAATGCGAGGTGTTATTGCACAGCGTTTGGCTGAAAGTAAATTTGCAGCACCTCACTTCTATCTTACTGTAGAAATAGACATGGTTAATGCCTTTGATGCAAGGCAAGCAATTAACAGTGTTTCTCCTGTTAAAGTTTCTTTCAATGATATGATTGTAAAAGCAACTTCAATGTCGCTACAACAACATCCAGAAATTAACTCAAGTTGGCAAGGTGACACTATTCGCTATAATGAACATATTCACATTGGTGTGGCAATGGCGGTAGAAGACGGCTTACTTGTTCCCGTAGTTCGATTTGCTGACACTAAGCGTTTATCACAAATCGCTGCAGAAGTAAAAAACTATGGAGCTCTTGCTAAAACTAAAAAGTTAAAGCCGGAAGACTGGCAAGGAAACACCTTTACTATTTCTAACTTAGGAATGTTTAATATTGAAGAGTTTACAGCAATAATCAACCCACCTGATGCGTGTATTTTAGCAGTTGGTGGAATCATTGAAAAACCTGTTGTGAAAAATGGTCAAATTGTTGTTGGAAAAACAATGAAGGTTACACTTTCTTGCGACCATAGAGTGGTAGATGGAGTGATAGGATCTAAATTCTTGGCAACTTTGAAAAATTATTTGGAAAACCCTGTCTTATTCATGGGCTCACAATCCATCTAATATTTATTCACAAATAATATTCAAGCCTTATCTTACGATAGGGCTTTTTTTTATCTTTAACCCATGCATGTACTAACTACACCCATAGCATATTTGAAAGGTGTTGGCCCTAAAAGGGCTGAAGTGCTAGAAAAAGATATGGAAATTCGAACCTACGAAAACCTACTGCACTACTACCCTTTTCGTTATGTAGATAAAAGTCAGTTTTACAAGGTAAGCGAGTTGCATAGTGATTTACCCTACATTCAAATAGTAGGAAAGATTGTGCGAATGGAGGAAGTGGGCGCCAAAAGAAGCAAACGATTAGTTGCTTATGTACAAGATGAAACTGGCTTGTTAGAATTAGTATGGTTTAAAGGAATAAAGTGGGTTAAAAACAGTATTAAACCTAATACGCAATATGTAGTTTTTGGAAAACCGAATTTATTCAATGGAAAAATAAATATTGCACATCCAGAAATAGAGTCAGTTGAAGAGTATAAAAAGGGAATAAGCAACAAAATGCAGCCCATATATCCCTCCTCCGAAAAACTAAACAACAAAGGACTAAACAATAAAGCCATTGGCAAGCTAACACAAGCTCTTTTGCCACAGCTTAAAAATCAAATTCGAGAAACACTATCTGCCGATTTAATTCAAAAACTAAATTTACCTTCTAGAGAAGATGCTCTTTTCAATATTCACTTTCCAAAAAACACACAAGATTTACAAAGAG
>MDTD01091083.1_pt1 | contig 20495 bp, 21 predicted proteins | sample 811221 | NCBI WGS metagenome assembly MDTD01 (sample SAMN05326646, study PRJNA326480) | marine metagenome | isolation source: seawater | place: Pacific Ocean: South West | collected 2011
AATGGTGTGAGGCAAACGTTGTGCCAAATACAAGTAAAAATTTAATTATCGACAAAGTATGTAATCCAGAGAAATATGGATTACCTGCTTGGAGTAAAGAAAAATACGATAAAGATATTAAACCACTTGTAGAGCATACTGCAACTGAAAGTAAAGAAGAGCACTGGCATAAATTTATTGAACAAGTTAATGCTGGTGACATATATCGTAAAGAAAGTTTTTCAAATACATTTAGTGAATTGTACGATATACTTAAAAGCGATATGGCGGTTGCATAATGGCTATTAAAAAACGTAAGCCTCCTATAGTTGGAGACAAAATAGAACATACATGTAGACTTAACGGCAGGTTCGAGGGTACTGTAACACAAATACTTGCAATGCAATTTTGTTACACTACAGATCAAGGACATGAACGTTTTTGTTTATTTAGAGAGGATTGGAAAAAAATTAAATGAAAACCATAGCACAAGGTGAAAAGTTTAGAGTATTAGAACACAGAGTGTTTGGATTAAACATGAATCCTTTCCGTTATTATATATTGGAGGACAACCGAAACGCAACAAGAAGTCAAGGAGTAGATTACAATGTAAAACTAACATACTTCTATTGGTACACGGAACCTATGATGAAATTATATTGTCACGATATATTTGATGACGTATTTAAAAAAGGAGTTTGGGAGGAACAATCATGGATAAAGTAAACTGTCCTGAAAATATGATATGCTTTACCGAGGAGGAATGGCTACAGTTTGTATCAGATTATGAAGCAGGAATCATCGATGAGATTGGTGGTTTACCTGTACCAGAATCAACAGGCGATGCTCAAGCAGTAGCAGATTTTACTTGGCAAGTATTATTTCTAACACCATGGGAATTGGCATACATTGCCTTGCCTATGGCTGTATTAGGATTTTATGGTTTATCGTTATACGCAGGATTTCGATGGATTGGGAGCAAATTTAAATGAAAAAATTATTTTTAATGTTAGCATTATTTTTTATAAGTAACGCAAATGCAATAACAAAACATGAAGTGAAACAATTTATACAAGATCAGCCTTTTGACTTTGATCAAATGAGTCAAGATGCAAATGCATATAAAACTGTTTTGTTTAAAGAAAGAGAAAGAAGATTGCAGTTTAATAACATAACTAATTATCCTACACCACAAGAACGTAGAAGGTATTATATTCTACATGCTATTGATGTAGGCATGACTATATGGGCATTAAACAATAGAGACAATATAAAAGAAGGAAATGTATTTCTCGGCAATAATCCAAGTAATAAGAATTTACTAGCAAATAAATTATTAATCATACCCATATATCAAAATATGGAAAGTGAACAAGTAGTAATAATGAATTATTTAGCAGGCATTGTGATAGTAAACAATTTATACACAATTAATAGATTTGACTAGAGAGATATGAGTAAAACCTATTGCCCATTACCATTTACGCATTTAGCAACACACCCTCATGGTGGTTGTACTTTATGCTGTATAAGTGATCACAAAAATGGTGCAAGTAGGAGCAAAAACAATAGAGAAGACGGCGGAAAAGAATGGTTAGACTTAAATAACAATAGCATCAATGAGATTATGAATTCTGACTACTTTAAAGAAGTTAGGTTGCAAATGCTTAATGATGAAGAACCGGCCGCATGTACAAGGTGTTATGATGAAGAAAGAAAAGGAATTACCAGCAAACGTCAGTCCGAGGCCGAAGTTTTTAGACACTTCGACTCGGTTCGAGCAAGAGAACTTGTTAGCGAAGATGGTTACATTGACATGGATCTTCGTTTTGTTGAGTTGCGTCTTGGTAACTTGTGTAATGTCCGCTGTCGTACTTGTAATCCAGCAAGTTCATCTCAGTGGCGTAATGATTATAAGAAAATTGAAACAACTTTGGACTTCGTTACTAAATACGGTAACATAGACAAAGATGAATATAAGTGGCCCGAAGAAGATAATTTTTGGGAAGACTTATTTGATTCAGCACCCAATTTAGAATTAGTTTATATCAATGGTGGAGAACCTACACTAATTAAAAAGCATTGGGAATATTTAGAAAGATTAATAGCGGCCGATAGAGCAAAGAACATGACTCTATGGTATAATATTAATATGACCAACTTACCAGATAAAACATTTGACATTTGGAAAAAGTTTGGTAAAATTATGGTTAGTGCAAGTATAGATGATTTAGGAGATAGAAATCATTATATCAGACATCCTAGCAAGTGGGACGACGTTACTAATCATTTACAACAAATTATGGCAGAGGAATGGATAGAAACTAGTGTATGCCAAACAGTTAGTGCATACAATTATCCATACTTAGGTGAATTTCATAAATGGGCAACAAAGGAATTAGGTTTACATGTACATTTAAATTATGTTTATGATCCTAAATTTTTAAGTCCAAAAATTATTCACCCTAATGCTAGGACAGAAATACACTCACAGTTTAGAAAAGACTTTGGTAATCATCATGCCCTAAGTAATTTATTAACAATGTTTGATAATGACGAATGGGACGAAGATGGTTGGAAGAAGTTTAAAGTCTACAATGACAGACTCGATCTAATTAGAAATCAGGACTGGAGAGAAACGTTTCCTAAATTAGTCGAGTTGTGTGATGATTAAAATAGCAGTTCATAATCACAATCCAGAAAAACAAATTAACGAAGAGTTGCAACGTAACTTTTTTAGCAATGACACATTCTTTGCAGAGTTGTGTTGGAATAGAATAATCAATCAACGTACCCATAGTTATATTAAAGAACTTAATGAAGATATGATATCTATGAATGTATATGATGCAAATAAAACAGGACTTGTTCCATTTGAGATTATAGAAGAATCAGATACAAGTAAGGTGAGAGAATATGATGTTTTTGTTTTACACCCGAGTGCATTAGCAAGGTTAGAAACAAAAGAAATAGAGAATTTAGTTAATTGCAAAGAAACAAGAGTTGTATTAGATTATTTGTTTGAAGCAGAAATAGATACTTATATGCCTTTAATTAATACTGTAAAGAGGTATATTGGTAAGCCTGACAATTGGATGTTGCTTGTAGGCGGCGACATTGTGTCTAATGACGAAAAATTACTTAAAGACTTCAAAGAAAATACATCAATAGATTTAGGCTTTTTTAACTACTTTAGAATAAATGAAGCCTGTATTGGTAAGCAGAAATTACGTCATAGACTTTACAGTATTGATACAATACAAAAAAACTTTAGACACGAAAAGTTATATGACTTTGTGTGCTTAAATTTGAAGCCACGTTTTCACAGATTAGCAGTTGTAAAATATTTCGTTGAACGTGGATATGCTGATAAGTCATTAATTACTGCTAGGTGGGATTATAATAAAACATATAAACGTGCTGATGAGTTTCATGAAGTTAGAAACAGTCATGGGTTTTTCAGTGAATTAGAATTTGGTGAATATTCAGATAGGCTGTATAGAGAATGTGGTTTTTATAATGAGACTCCCGAAACATTATTAAAATTTATAAAGGACTACCCAAACGAAATTGTATTACCATGTTTACAGGATGATCAAAATTTAAGAAGTGATGACAGATCTTTTGTAAATGAACTATATCAAGACACTAACTATTCGATAGTTACAGAAACATATTACGACGATGAATTTATAAATCAATTACCTGACATGCCTGAGGAATATGAGCATAGATTAAAAAGAACTTTTATTACTGAAAAAACTTACAAACCTTTAATGTATGGTCACCCATTTATGTTAATAGGTAATAAAAATTCAAATGTAATTTTAAAGGAACAAGGATTTGAAGTTTTTGATGAAGAGTTTGAAATAAATTATGATTGCTTAAATGATTCGAATAGATATAATTCTGTTTTAAATAATGTGCAAATGTTTGATATAGATTGCTTTGATTATAATACATTAGGAAAAATAGTACACAACTTTCACAACTTTTATGACAATAGAAAATTATTAGAACAAATGGATATGCTATGGAAAATAATAAAATAAAATTTGTAAATCTTTCTGGTAACGCCATATTAAAAAATATGAGTAACAATCCTGACGACTTATATCCGCCTACACATATATTTCCATATACTGACCCTGGACCAGAAGCGGCACTTAACGAATATAAAAACTTTGATTATGAAATAGAAACAGGAAATGGATTTAAAAAATACAAATTAGATTGGCAAAACTCTTACATGATAGACCAATGGCAGTTGCAACACCGTATGCACGAAACTGATGGTGTATTTAAAATGTTCCTAAAACATGATGTTGATATTGAAATGATAGAAGAGCCTAGTATTATATCTAACATTGAAAATTACATTGATGCACAAGAAGAAACAATAATTATAATATTCCATAGGTTATATGCTTATTCACTACCTTATAGTTTTTGGAGAAAGTGTCATGATAAAGGCATTAAAGTTGCAATAGATAATTCATTTGAAGCAGAAACATACAGCCTACATAAATTAATGTTTTGGCTACATAGTTGTTTTAAGGATACTAGTTTTGTTAAATTACTTACTTCTCAATTTGATAACAAATTACCTAAATCATACAAAACAATAAAACAACAAATTAAACAACACTTTGGAATAGATTTAGTAGAAGTAGACTTTTTTATATTACACGAACAGAATAATAAAATTTCAACTGCATCACCTAATAGTGGTCCTTTGGAATACGAAACATTTGAACCTGACAAAATCTATGTAAAAAATAAGCCGAAAAAGTTCTTGTGTATGAATAACTATATGAAGGAGCATAGATTCTTTTTACTAAATTATTTAATTAATAATTTTGATGACAATGGTGTAAGACTTATAGATAGATGTATTGCAAGTGCTAGGTTTTCTTTACAACCAGACAAACCTTTTTACAACCATGGGATTGATGCTACAAATTGGGAACATCTAAATGAACAATCCCATTTAATATTAGGAGTTGGATTAGATAAAAACGAATTTGATGTTACTAATGATCATTTGCCTATTATTATTGACGACGATTTATTAGATAACAAACATGCAGTGAATCCTGATTTGTTTTCAAATGATAATTCATCACAGTTTGAATTTAGAGACAGGTGGGTAAATTGGAGATGGTATGCTGAAACAGATTTAAGTTTAGTCACTGAAAGCAGTTATACAGCAAATCTTGTTTTACAAAAAGGTATATTTCATCAATATATTCCAAAAGAGGACGGCTACCCATATTACGATCAAGTGCCGCAAGAAATTGGATTTATTACTGAAAAAACATTTAAACCAATTATGTATGGGCATCCGTTTTTATTAATTACACACCCTGGTACATTACGACATCTTAGAAGTATTGGCTTTGAAACATTCCCAGAATGGATAGATGAAAGTTACGATGAAATTGAAATAGACGCAGAAAGATTTAAAGCAATTAAGCGAGAAGTAATTAAATTAGCCAATGCAACGTTGCACATAGAAGAAATCAAAGACAAATTAGAACACAACAGAAAACTATTTTTTAGTGCAGAAACCTGTGCTAGAATATACGACAAATTAATAGAGGACATCTTAAACTAGCATAAATACTGTTATGAACGACTTTAAGAAAACACAGAAAGAACTCACAGAACTTAATCATGACGGCAATGAAGACCGTGGCAGATATGGCGAAGACGAATCGCCAGAAAATAAATTAACTGAAAAAGAGAAGTTAATGCAAAAGAAACTGGAAGAATTAAGAAAAAGAGATCCTTTTATTTACAGATAATCTCAATGAGAATTCTCGGTCTTAGTTTTCAGTTCCATGACGCCGCCGCAACCGTTGTTGAAAATGGAAAAATTCTCTATGCCTCACATTCCGAGAGGTACAGTAAAAACAAAAATGACCCATTTCTTAATCACGAAATGATTGCTGATTGTTTAAAGTTTGGCAAGCCAGACTTAATTGCATTACATGAAAAGCCTTTTATTAAACAGTTAAGAAACATATATGCTGGAAACTGGTCTGCTTTAAAAGAGCCTACAATGAAAAAGTGGATAAAGGATTATTTTCCTGAACTACACGGAATACCAATTAGCACTGATTGGCATCATGAAACACATGCGGCCGCTGGTGTATTAACAAGTGATTTTGATGAATGTGCTGTAATGGTTATTGACGCCATAGGGGAATTTGATACAGCAAGTATATGGCATTGGAAAAATGGTAAATTAACTAAAAAACATAGTACAAAATTTTCTAGCAGTTTAGGTTTATTTTATAGTGCCATGACTGCTCATGTAGGTCTTAAACCTATGGAAGACGAATATGTTTTAATGGGCATGGCGGCTTATGGTGAGCCAATATACGAAACAGCAATGCACGAAGAATTTTTTGTAGATAGTAATTGTACTGAGCCACGTAATGTAATTGAAATGAAACAAAATTTGCAAAGGGGTTTACCTAAAAACTATTTGAATAGAAACATTGGTAGTTGGGTTGATGAATGGGGACAAAAAGCAAAAGATTATGACATAGCCGCTAGTGCTCAAGCAGTTGCAGAAAAACGTATTTTAGAATATGCCAGACATGCCTTACAAGTAACACATAGTAATAATTTAGTTTTTATGGGCGGTTGTGCATTGAATTGTGTTGCAAATAGTAATCTGTTTGCTATGTTTGAACAAGTACACATAATGCCCAATCCAGGAGATGCAGGTAGCAGTCTGGGTGCCGCGGCACTACAATATTATAAACGTACTGGTGAAAAAGTTATTTGGGAAGGTCCATACTTAGGTTACAATATAGAAGGCACTTATCCTATTAAAAAATCATTAAAAAGTTTACTTAAAGGTGAAATATTTGGTATTGCAAACGGAAGAGCAGAGTTTGGTCCAAGAGCATTAGGCAATAGAACTTTATGTGCTGATCCACGTGGCACAAAAATAAAAGACAAAGTAAATGCTATTAAACGTAGACAAGAGTTTAGACCATTTGCTCCTATTATTTTAGAAGAACATGTACACGATTATTTTAAAATGCCAGGCGGTACAAGCCAAGCACCATATATGCAATTTGTGGCAAAGTGTTTAAAGCCAGATGAATTTCCTGCTATTGTACACGCAGACGGAACTAGTAGAGTACAAACAATTAATAAAGAACAACACGCAGACTTGTATGAACTGATGACACAGTTTTATAAAAAGACAGGTTGCCCAATGGTATTGAATACCAGTTTAAATATAAAAGGCATGCCAATAGTAAACGATGAGAAAGACGCATATGACTTTGAGGAAAAATACAACGTCCCAGTCTACACTACAGACGATTAAGAAAAAGTTGCAAGGTAAGTGTACAACATGCGGTGGCACTTTGCCAGACCATATAGGCGTATGTCCTGTATGGGGTGAAGAGATAGAAAGCAAATATGATACTGTGGATGATCAAGTAATGCATATAAACAATTTTATAAATGATGTAATTAAAAATCATGAAACATGGCACGAAGAAGATGTATGATATTTTTTACATAGGTGATAATAGTAGTTTAAAGGAAAATTTTCCTTTTGCTAAAAAAGTAGATAATAAGGATAGCATTAATCCTAAAACTACACTTTATTGGCTAATAGAACCTAATACAGAGATTATAGACTTTGAAGTACTAGAGTTTGTGCCTAAAGACTACGACAATCAATATGAGCATGTTTGGAAATGGAATAGTAACAATTATGGCGGAATAAGATTACTACCTAAAAAGATTTCCAAAGGTATTAAAGAAATAAATCAAGTTGTCTGCAAGAAAAAATTTGATACACTAGATACAACAACTCCAAAAGATTATTTTGAACACCACCCTTATGCAACTCACGTTTGGTGTGTTGATCCTGAATATAAATTAACCGATGATATAAATTGGGCACCAGATAATTTCGAGCCTACGTTTATACATAGTTTTCATTTGAAAGGCCAACTTGAACATAAGTATCCAGAGAAGGAAGGTGGCATAAAATTATTTCCTAATGATTGGAAAAATGCAGAAACAAAGTATCACAATTTTTTAGATGCTAATGTAGTATATCCTATATTATATGTTAAAGATGCTAACGATTATTCGCAAAGGGATATATTAGAAGATGATTATGTGTGGTTAATAGATCAAGAGCACAAAACAAATGTGAAAACTTTTGATTGGGTACCAAACCCATTTGAACAAGACTACATACATAATTTTAAAATGCCATATCAACTTACAGAAAAATATCCGCAAGAAATGGGAGGGATAAATTTAGTACCAAAAGTTTGGCAAAGTGCTGATGTAAAAATACATCCTGATTGTCCTGTAGAAGACGAAAATTATGATGTATTTTACACAAACAAACCTTTTGATGCAGACACGTTTGAATTTTACGCAAAACGTTCTGATACTGATTGGTTCTGGGTAATAGATAGAGAATACGACTTTAATGGAAAACTTTTATATGTACCTGCAGAACATGAACAAGACTATATACATGTTTTTAAATGGGGATTAGAACATAGGTATGATCCAGATATTACAGAAGTTTGGGATAATAGAGTAGCAGGAATTTACTTAGTAAATAAAGAGTTTGATGTTACAAAGAAAAAACTACACACAGACATAGTGCCTATTAGGTATGATGTTTACTTTACAGATAATATAAATGATTACGGTACTTTTGCTCGTAAAAGTCGAACAGAAGCATTTTGGTTAGTTGACAACGAACACAAATTAAGTGAAGTGTTTACTTGGGTACCACCTTTTAGTGAACAAAAATATATAAACATTTTTAAATTACCAGGACAACTGCAACATAAGTATCCACTTAATGTTACCAATGTTAGTGATAACAGATGTGGTGGTATTAAACTAATACCTAAAAATTATAATGAAGAAGATTTAAAATATCAAGGTGCTCTTACTGAAGTAGAATTAATAGAGTACGAAAAGTTTAGCACAGAAGAAGAAGGCAGATTAAAAAGTAAGAACAATTGGTTTTGGGTAATTGATAATGATGTAGATGTATCACAGGATTTTGATTTTGACTTTGTACCCGACACGTGGGACGAAGGCAAAACACATGTATGGCAAAAATTAAATCCTATTACAGGAAAAGAATATGATTATGGTGGTGTAAGTTTATGTCCTAAAGTAGCACAGACTAAAGGTAGACCTAAGTACATAAGGCAAGTATGTAGTACACAAAAAGAATATCCGGTTTACACTATGACTGCTGATGATGTGAAAGAAGGAGTTGCAGAATTTTATAAAAAATGTGCTAATAAAACTGATACTAAAATGTTTTGGGTAGTTGACTATTGTGTTCAAGTATGTGAGTCGTTCAACTTTAGTTACTACCCCACCCAATGGGATATAAAAAATGTTCATGTATGGCAAAATGAATATGGAGATCACACTGATGTTAGACTTTGCCCTACAGAACTTTTTTTAAGTAATGACTTTACAGAAAAAGAAATAGTTAATAATACTTTTGAAGATCTTAAATTAATGCCAAAACAAGCAAGTGAAATGCCTAAATGGAATCACTATTGGTTATATGAAAACGTTGACGAGTCATTAAAAGAGCAACTATTGGATATTGCAAAGGAAGATAATAATGCATATTTTTGGACTATAGACGGCAATGTTGATAAAACAAACTTTACAGGCAAGTACAAACCGGCAGTTGAAAATGCAGATAAATTACATGTTTGGCAAAAAATAAATCCAAGAACAGGTAAAGTACACGCATACGGCGGTGTTAGACTATGGCCAAACCCCTTCTTAGACGTATTTAAAACGTCTTACAGCAGTGATGATATTAAGTATAGTAAGACATCAAAGGGTAAGTTACAATACGTTAAAGACGCTCTATGTACGTCTAAACCATACGAAATAGTGTTCTTATCATACAATGAGCCGGGGTCTACAACTGCATATGAGCGTCTTACAGCACGTTTTGATGCATATCACGTTAAAGATGTTAAAGGCATATTTAATGCACATAAAACAGCATCTTACTTAGTTAGTAGTGATATGTTTTGGGTAGTAGATGCTGATGCTGATATATCAGAGGACTTTGATTTTAGTTACATACCAGATGTTTATGATGAAGAAGTTGTACATGTATGGGCAAGTAAAAACCCTGTTACTGGCGAAGAGTATGGGTATGGCGGTGTAAAACTGTTTAATACCAATCAAGTTCGTAATGCAACTACCTGGGGACTAGACTTTACCACAGGATTAAGCAAAAGATTTAAGGCTATGCCACAGATAAGTTGTACAACAAGATTTAACACTGATGCATATAGTACGTGGAGAAGTGCTTTTAGAGAGTGTGTTAAACTTACACTCAGTGATGATGTAGACAGTGATACTAGATTAAACAGTTGGCTTAATCCTCAAATATATGCAGACTATGTTGATGATGCTATTCGTGGTGCTAAAGAGGGCAAAGCATTCGCTTTAGACAATAAAAACAATCTTACAGAATTAAATAAAATTAACGATTATGACTGGCTTAGAGATAGATACAATAAAACTTGATTCTTGGAAAGAAGTACAAGATTACAATGACAACGGCTTTCTGCAGATGCCTATGAGTTATTTTGAGCATGTAGTACAGCATAGTAACTATTATCCAAAACATGCTTTTAGCAGTGGTCAGTTAGCAAGTAAAAGTTGGTTGTTAGAAAAACTACATAAAATTAATTGGCGGCACCAACCTAATAAAGACATAGTTGCAGTATTAGGTTGTTGGATAGGTGGACTTGTTGACCCTTTGTTAAGAACATTCGAAGATATAGAAAGAGTGTATGGCTTTGATATGGATGCCGAATCTATAGAAAAATCAGAAAAATTAAATAGAAAACATGTGCAAAATAGTTGGAAATATAAAGGCGTAGTACATGATGTTGATTTGTTAGATTGCAGTGAAATGGAGTTTCAAACCAGTGGCGAATTAATAAATGTAAAGCCAAACTGGATCATCAATACCAGTTGCGAACACATGAGTACACTATGGTACGACAGCATAGACAGTGATCAATTAATTGTTATGCAAACAAACAATTCAGAAGAGTTTGAAGGTCATATTAATATATGCAAAGATGTGGAAGAAATGCAACTTAAATATCCACTTAGTCAAACACTATTTGTTGGGGAATTAATTACTCCTGCTTATAAAAGATATATGCAAATAGGTTACAAATAGGTTGACAAACACCCCAAAATTTACTATAATATAAGAGTAATAAAAATTGTAGGAGATTTTATTTATGTTCGAATTACTAATTTTCTTTTTGATAGGTGTGTTTTTATACTTTGGTGGCCTAGAAGGCATCATAGGATTGCTATCAGGAATGGTACAATTGGTTTTATTTTTTGCTTACTGGATACCTGTTTTAGTAGGTGCTTTAGTAATCTATTTGTTCATCATGAACGGGATATCTTAATTATCGTTGATTGTGTTTAGGGTCAGGCCTATTCCACCAACTCCATAAAGCAGGGTGTTCACAGTAAATATCATTAATAGTTAAGCGACCATCTTGCCCATCCTTTCTAATTGCTTGGATAATTTGCTGATATTTTCTTCCATTAAAAAATTGATCTTCTGCTTCTTCAGGCCACTCTTCCTGGAATGTTGGGGATATTAACATTTGCTCTAATTCTCTTATAAGTGTTTGTTGTTTTTCTGTGACTCTTGGTCTACAATAATTAAGTAAGTCGTGTACAATTTCGTCAAGTATATGCCTGGGCCAAGCCATAGGCGATAATACTATATCGGCGTGAAAGGCAAACATTCTTTTAGTTTCTATTTTTACATCCAATTCCAATGCATAATCTAAAAAGTTTTTGATATCAAATAAGCCAGGACCTGTGATTGTCAAGTCCATTATCATTTTATCTTTACCACCAGGCAATGCTACACCTTCTCTAAAGTTTCTATCCCACTCGTCCCATTTTAAACCTGTACGCACAAATTCACCAATAGGACCAGTACCGTCTATACTTGCACACATTGTCCAATCTTTTGCTTGTGGTAGCCAATCATATAAGTAATAATCTTTATACCTTACTCTACTTAAATTACTATTATATCTTAAATGAACTTTGTGTAAATTATTATCTGATTGTAATCTATCCATAGACTTCCAATGTATATCATACATTAAAGGTTCACCGCCTACCCAATAAAGTTCCTCAACTGTGCCTGATTTAATATATTCCCAAAATTCTTCTTCAACTACTTCCTTCTGGAACTTCTCAATGATCTTTTTGTTCTCGGGAACCATGAACGGTTGTTGCTCGGGAGACCAAAGATTATGTTTCCTTTTTTCAGTTTCCCAGGTGCTTGATAGTTGTTCGCCACACATACGGCATTTAAAATTGCATAAATTACTATACCTATAATCAAAAGAGATAGGTTCCATTGTAGTATATCCATTCTCATCTGTCTCCTCAAAACATTGATCTATTTTATCATTAAATAAAAATCCTGTAAACCATTGGCGATATGTACTATTACTTAAAAGGCTATCGTTACAAACATCACATTGTGGTATCTTTTCCCCTGCCATAAGTTTTTTTCTTATGTCCATCATGTAAGGTGAGTTCCAATGCTCTTTTAAACTTACTGGTTTGTAATCTTCTATAGTACCGGATTCTTTTACTTCGCCATATTTTTCATCATTACTTGCGTCTATATATTGTTTTTGAAATTGATGTTCTTCCCTGCTGGCACAACACATACGTCTCTCACTTTGTGGAGATATGTATGTATGAGTCCATGGAGCAGTACAGAACACCTTGTTAGGTGAATCCTCTGCTACAGCACCATGCTCCCATTTTGGTTTTATTTTACTCACAATCAAATCCTATATGTACTGCATCTCTATGATGATGATTAGGAAAGTTTATTCTGTGTAACTGTCTTGCTCTAAAAAGCACACAGGTTCCTGCTTTTCCTTCGTAAAATTTACTGGGTATGTCATTTACATGATCATATAATTCTTGCACTTCACTATAACTATCATCATTTATGTATGTTAAACTTTCTTCCATACATACTGCACCGTTGTCAACATCTACATCATTTAAATATATTATTGCTTTACATCTGCTTTCTGGCTGATATGTATCAGCATGCCAGAACAAAGAAGGCCATCCTTTTGATTGGGAATCTAATTTGGACAAATGATTGTTTTTATCAAAGTCCAGATTGGGTATCCTTGAATTCCATAAATAGGAATGTTTCATTTGTGGCGATGGTGAAATTCTTTCTAAACGAAATTCATGTATTGGATTTCCTACCCAATCTGAAATTGATTTATAGTCAACATCATTTGTAAAACCACCTTCCTTGCTCAGGCATTTTATTACTGAATCATTATCATACAGTAATTCTGTTGGTAACTCGACACTATGATAAACTTTATACATAGACATAAGTATATCTTCAGGCACCTGAAATGATAATACTTCGCCTTTGTTTGGTATATCTATCATAATAATTCTTTTAAAGGAGTTACAACGTTTAAAATTTTGCCTCCTCTATCGTTACGTCCTTGTTCATTTTCTATTTCAATTTGTTCGTAGGTACTTATATTGTAACCAGTGCTTATACGCATAGCATCTTGTGGATTAGGTGTTGCCCAATGTAACAAATGTGCAGGCATAAATGTAAAATGCCCATCATAATTTTCTAATCCTACAACTTCATTAACATTATGATCTGGTTGATAATATGTTGTTGTACCTGTGTCTTTTATTACATAATAACCATGCCATACGCCATAGTGATTATGTGCTACTATTTTTTGACCTTTAGGCCAAATGTTTATCCAACTTTTAAAATAGTAGTCTTTGTAATTTTTATCGCCTACCATTTGCAGGCATTGTTCAATATAAGGCATCAAAAACTTTAGTTCTGGGAATACATCAATACATTTGTAATCATGATAACTTGCCCAGTCAAAGTTTGGATAATTATAATCTAACTCTGATGTTTTATCAGCATGTGGATATATTTCAAAACGTCTATTAACAATGTCTTGATAAATATCTCTCAGATTACTTGGCAAAATTTTGCCTTCTATAAGTACTTCATTGCCTAAATTTTTCTTATCTAGGTCAACTTCTATAGTTCTATGTTCCGCCAAGTCCATCATGTTCCGTGTCCCATCCTATACTACTACCAGACTTTTTCTTATAATCTGGTTCGTCTGCATATTTTTCATCATCATAGTCGTCTTGGCTTTCGCCTGTTTTACGTCTATCTTTTCTATTTTCTGTTCTATCTCTTACTTCTATAACTTGTACAATACCGTCTTCATCTACTTCTCTATGAGCATAAACTTCTACTTCACGTTGACCTTTAGGTTTTTGTATGTCCTCTTCTGCACCTTCTAGTGGTATTACTTCTAAACTGTCATACCATTCAACTAAATTAGGAAATGTTTTTCTAAAATCTTTGCCTCTTCTTTTGTCATATTGTTCGTGAAATACTTTGAAGTCATGTTCTAACTTATCTCTATCAGCGGTATTTCTGTGTGGTGTTTTTACAACATCTAAATATTCTATTAATCTGCTTAATTGATCTGCTTCCCAATCTTGTACTAATGCTCTGCCTGTACCGTCTACTTCATTACTTGCTTGAACTTTTCTATGCCATGCTAATAATTGATCGTGATACTTTGTTCTTAAATGATCTGGTAATGTTAATGCACTTTGAAAACTTGGAAAACGTAAAATGTTTACACTAAAACTAGGTTTGTTGTGTCCAAATTCTCTTTTAAGTTGCAATACCCAATCTAAAAATTCTACCATGCTATCTAAACACAATGCATTAATAGTCATCATCATATGGAAGCCTTCTATTTTGCCATCACGTAAAAGTTTTACACAATTTTGACTAAATTGCGAAAAGTCTAATCCATCTCTAATATATTCTCCTTGAGCACCAAAAGCCTCTCCACTTGTATATAAGTGAAAACGTTCTACGTGCTGAGTTGCTTCTGCTAATTTTTCTATAAGTTTTGGTTTAGCACCTAAGTTACTGTTAATTGCATAACGCATTTTTTTAGCATTGGGGTGAGTTTCTTTGTTTTCTTTGAACCAATCAAATAATCCCCAAACACTATCACTCATTGTAGGTTCACCGCCTGTTATTCTTAATTCATCTAAGCCTAAACTTAATTCAGGCCACCATTCCCAAAATGCTTTTACATATGGATTGCCTTCGTCTTTTTCAAAAGGATCGGCATAAGGGGCATCGTCAATAAAGTGTCCTCTTGCATCACTTCTAATATTAGAATAACCACCGTTGGTTCTTATATCTTTTACCCATGTGGTGCTGAATGCAGGGTTACAATAACTACAAGCAAATTGACAAGTCCTATCAAATGCTATTTCTAAAGTTTTTAAATTTACATCTTCTGCTGGGTCCATATTAGCAATGGTTTGTAAATCTTCGTCACTGTAAATATGAGTTTTAAAAGTTCTATCACTAACAGGTCTACTACCGTCAGCATCTTTTTCCATATCTTCTATTTTCCAACAATACTCGCATTCTTTTGGTCGTGTGCCTTCAAGCATCATTTGACGCATTTTTTTCTTATGCCTTGTATTGTGTATAGCACTTGGATTAGTTTTTATTTCTTCCTTGTCTATATTATGTGCTGGGGGGTGGTGACAACTTGCAGTACCTCCATGGCCTAACCATATAGTAGCATTGTACCATTTTGCACCGCAGAAAGAATCAGAAATAGGATCAATTACCCTAGTTCTGTAATCGTCAAATGATTCATTTGGTTGTCTACCTTTTGACATTCATACTCCTATGTTAGTGCCTCAGCCATTCTACATAAACTCCACCAATCTTCCATTTCAGGATAGACTTCTAAAAAATCTGTGTCCCTACGTTTATCGTGTTGCGTGAAAAAATTGTAAAAGTTTGCCCGTGCTTTGGTTAGTTCTTCTTTAGACATTTTGCGACCTTCCTTCATCCAAGCAAGGTTACGTCTAACTTTGTCTATTTCAAAATCTTTGAATCCCCTATAATCTATATTTACTTCATCTGCTTGATTAAGTTCCATAAATGCTATACTTTCCTCTAAATAATCTTCATAATGTTGAGGTAATACTTGTATGCATTGCCACAATGGTGCTCTTAGTAATGGTATATCAAACCATATCCTTTGTCTAGGATTGACTTCATAATCTGGGTGTTTGTGATCGCCATTATCTGGAACAGGTATGTATTTAGTTCCTTGCCTATCTTTTGCATACTGCTCTCTTAATTCTAATATCCATTGTAAATATTGTTTTAAACTTGTCATACTTAATGCATTAAACGTATTAATAAAAGTTATATTTGTATTATTTGTTTCTTTTAAAATACGTTGAACATTTTTTTGTAACATTCGAAAATCCATACCATTACGCATATACTCAGCCTGTGAGCCAAATCCATCTACACTTACAAATACTGAGAAGTTTTTACATGCTGGTGCTACATACCAGTGGTTCCCTGAGTTTGGATTAAACTTTTCTGGGTCTTCCCATATTTGTATCTCTTCTAATTTTTGTAGCGATTCAATGAATTTATCCATCAGTATTGGCTTAGGTGGACACATATTTGATGTTACACTCATTTCTAGCCAAGCATTTGGATTTTCATATACATAATCTAATACTTTAAAAGTATTACTATCCATTAATGGCTCGCCTCCTGTCATTCTAAAAACTTCTAAGTTCTTGTATAACTCTGGCCACCATTTCCAAAATGCTGTAACGTATGGATTTTCTGCCTGTGAAAGTTTCGGTGGTAATAAGCCTCCTCCTTTCAAACTTGTTAAATTATTATGTTCCCCACCTACAATTTGATAAGGACCATGTTGTTTAATTTCTTTTTCCCAACTTGTTGATAAGTGTGGCGAGCAATAACTACATTTTAAATTACATGCTTGGTTGAAATTAACTTCTACATATCTTGGATTAATGTTTCCGTCAGCACCTGCTTCTGCAATTTCTTCTCTGGCATTTTGTGCCCAGTACTCTCCACTTCTATATACTCTATCACTTCTACCTCCAACATCTTCAATACGCCAACAATAACTACAGCCTTCTGGTCTTTCACCTTTGAGCATCATTCTACGTTGCTCTTTTTTCTCTTTGGTATTGTGTAATGCTGAAGGATTATTTTCTAACTCTTCTAAATCTATTTTATGTGTAGGGGGATGGTAGCAACTATGTGTCATACCATTTGTTAAATGCATGGATACCTGCGTCCATTTTGCATAACACATTGAAGGACTTATACTGTCTAGTTGCCTTTTGGCCTTATCTGCGGCCTTGTCATAATTACTCATTTAGTGTTGCCGATTAATCCCTTCTCCAGTAAATCTTGTATTTGCCTTTCAGTTATCATTGCACCCCATCTTTTAGGATTTACAAATGTGGCTTTAAAGAATTTACTCATTTGGTCGTTGGGATCGAACAACATCATACCTTGTACTTCTTCGTTAATTTTATTGCCTAATGCAATAGTTTTACTTTTTAAATCTTCGTCGCTTTCTATATTATCTCTTACGTCTTCAAAATATTCTTTGAACCAATCATAATCTGATATTTGATTTGTATTCCAATTTGATAGTACAGTTTTTTCACAGCCTAATCTTGCTCCATAGATTGCCCACCAACCGTTTTCTACGTCTGTACCTATATTACACCAAACATTTAATCTATTAAAATTGCCATACCATATTTTGTCTTGAAATATTTCTGGAGCAACTCTAACACCTTGATCTAAACTTAACTTTACGCCTTCTCTAAATCCTGCTCTAAAGGCTTGGAACGGACTGGCAGTTTGATGTACCTCAGAAAAAATATCGTTCATTTGAATGTAATTAAGTTTCCAACAAAACTCCATTCCTTCGCCATCAGTTGCCGCTTCGTGTGTATTAATTGTAAGTGTATATTCTTTTGGCCAGCACTTTAAACCGCCATTGCCATACACTAAACCATTTAATAAATTCTTAGCATTCCAACTGAATATACTTTGACTGATGTCATTACCGTCATGATCTTTTTCTGGAAATTCTAATTGCTGATTGAAAAACTCGTCCATGACGATATTATCGCCATCTACTGTTATAAACCTATCTGTTTCTGATTGTTCTGCACATTGTTTATGTGCGGCATCAAATCCTTTTACTCCATGTACTCTTTTTGCCCATGGAACTTTATTTAATAAGTCTGCCCAATTTTCTTCACAGTTAGGCTCATCATAAGAAATATAGAATATGTCTAATTCTGTAACATCCACCTTCGCCATTAATGTGTCCTAAATAATTATGTACGCACATATTTATCATAATTTTTACTTAATCTTAGGCTACTCTGATGTACTTGTCAAATATTTTTCTTGTAAAAATGCTTTTGTTTGTAGTGTCATGCTCAACACTAAATTTTAATTCGCCTTCTTTGAATAGATCATGTAGAGAAAATTCTATGCTGTCATATAGAAAATGTGGGTCATCTAATGATGTAATATATAGTGACATTCGTTGTTGACCTTTAAAAGTAAAGTTTTCTATATTAACTTTTTTTGTAACGTTGTTTCTTAATCGTTCACTTAAAATAATTGTTAAATCTTTTTTGTCTGTGTGTATTTTGATATCAAAATCTGTTGCTGTGGACATACGAATTTGTGATAACATTTTTGTTGCAGACTTAAATTTTTCTAATTCTATAACTTTTGTAACAAAAGAATAAACACCTTCCTCGTTTGGATTAACCATTACTAGATAATCATTTTGTGTTTTATTATTGTTTGGGTCTTCAAATATTTTACATTGTTCATAGGTAAACAAAGCATGGCTATATTCTGCATAGTCATCTGTATCTGCTCTGCCATAATACACAATATTGCCTACGTCATCAAAATAAACATGACGGTCGCTTTGTGCTTGGGCAATTCTAGCCTTTTCTAATTCCTCTAACTTCATTTTCTAATGTCTCTATAATGTCATTACTTAACCATTCTTTGTCTACATAGTGAAATGGATAGTATTGTTGAAAGTTTCCTACCTTAAAATTTGATACACTACTAAAATATGTTGGAATACTTAAAGTCCAACGTTCATCTAACAAGGAGCCGCCAGGTAAATCTTGTATAAAACTTTTCATATGAGTGAATGTAGGTAATTCTGTTAAGTCATCAACTGTAGTTTCACTTTCTATTCCTAATAGTTGTATTGCTAAAGCATAAACAACATCTGCACTTAGCCTATCTGGCTTGCCATTGGGCATATATTTAAAATAAAATCTTTGCCAATTTTCAAATATGAGTTGTATCATTTTAAAAAGTTCACTAGCAGTTTCTGATTTTTTAAAATAGAAAAATGCAGTATAAACGTTTGGTAAATTATTTTTTATAAAATACTCTCTATAATACATACTTTTCTGATCAGCATTCTCGCCCCTGTAAGTTTTAATATTAGTTGTTGCCCATACATCTTTTTCTTCAAGTGTGTCCCACCAATGGCTTACGTCTGTTGGAAATATCATATCAGCATCAAGTATAACTGTTTCATCATAGGGAGTCATATAATAATATTTCCATTTGTTATCTATTTTCCAATCTGATTCATTTGCATCATCTTTCCATGGTATAGTAATTACTTTGTCAAAAACACTTTTATATTTTTCAGGGACTACTGTATTTTCATCAATACATATTGATAAGTTGCTTACTTTTGATTGTGTGATTTTAAGACTTAGTGCTAATGCATAAGCCATTTTGACATAATTAGTATCTGCAGAATTTTGTGCAATTACAATGTACCCTTTAGACATCTACTAACTCCTGCTTTATATGTTCATCAAAATACATTCTATGTCCTAATTCGTTTGGGTGTCCTCTATAATCGTCCTTACACCACACATCATCGCCATACACTTCTTCATATTTAATGACTTGTTGTCTAATAGCAGGCAAATCAATACTGCCTTTTATATGATCTGTTAGATGATTGAACATCCATTTTGGATTTGCATCTTTTACTGCTTGTCTATTTCCTTCGTCCAACCAGGTAAACATTACTTTGATGTTATACTTTTCGCAAAAAGATTTTACTAAACTGTATAATGTTAATGTGTTTAGTACATCATTGTAACTGTTTTGTATATTTAAATAATATTCTATAGACAAATGATGTAGGTCAGGCGTTTCTGTTGCTGTACTTTGATCCATTTGCCAAGGTGCAATACTTACCCAACCACTGTCTTCCATTGGCATACTTTCATAATTACTAAAACTTCTAGGATAAATTAATCTCTCACCTACATGTATATTTGGATTATCAGTTAGTTGTTCTTCACCTGAAACAAAAGCATAACGGTGTATCATACTCCATTGTACCATTCCGAATATTTCTTCTGCTGGTACTCCTGTGTCTAATTTTTGTTTTACATTG
>MDTD01199833.1_pt1 | contig 20493 bp, 7 predicted proteins | sample 811221 | NCBI WGS metagenome assembly MDTD01 (sample SAMN05326646, study PRJNA326480) | marine metagenome | isolation source: seawater | place: Pacific Ocean: South West | collected 2011
ATCGCCCACTTCAATAAGCGCATTATCAGCAGCAGTGATTTCGTGAATCTCTGTTCCACCAAGGTGAATTGTAGCTGCCGTCTTATCCTCTCCACGTCTAACAGTAATCTTGTTACCACTAATGGACGTAACAAACATTTGCTCACCCTCGATATTGATATAAGTCTCAGCAGTCAGTGCGCTACCATCAGCAACTTCAAAGGTTTTTGCTGTCTTGGTAATATCTGCTGCGAGAGTAGTAGCAGCATCTCCAGTATAATTTTGAGTTGCTCTTGGTGTTGCAGTATAAGTAATCTCTCTGGTAGCGTTGGAAGTATCGGTTCCAGTGAGGTAACTGATAGAAGCTCTCTTGATGATATCTTTGGTTGCAGTGGTTGCAGGACCAAACAGATATGTTTTTGCAGTAAATCTTAAGGTATAAAGAAGAACTCTTCTAGAGGTGAAATCTCCTTCATAATCATCTTGCATGGTGATGTTTTCCAACACCACTGGAATATCTTTTTTCTCTTGAATTGATTCTACTAATTCAACGGTAAGATTATATGCTGGTTGAAAGTAGGGTAAAATTTGTTCAATAATTTGAAGAGCATCATCATTCAATTTTGACATGATTGATAACTCAAATTGCATATTGTAAGGAACAGGCATATACTGTTTCTTTACAATAGATCCATCATTAGGATCTTTTACAGTGAAGTTCTGTACTGTAGAAACCTTACGCGAAGGGTCATATGTCAATCCAGTAAACTCAAAAGACATCCTTGGCAAAGTAATTGCAAAGGGTTTATTGAGATCTGGTGACTGGTTTATTCTTGCCAGAAACTTCTGTGTAGGACCATATGCCAGAGGAATCTTTACAACGCTAACAACGTTATCCGAAGAATCTTCGTGCTTAATCGAAATATTGTTAAAGAGAGTACCAAAAGATATAATGGTCCTCCTCAAAACTTCGTTGTAAAAATACTCAAACATTTTTAAGTCCTACAATATCTTTATATTAAGATATTTTTATTTAGGGAATACCGAAGGGGTTCCTTTCACTGAAGTCTATAATTGCATCGGCCTCAGTTTCAATATTAATATTGTCAGCAAATCCATCATCTGCTGGATTAGAGTCTGCAACACGCAGAGGATACGATGCTCCAGATGTGGATCCAACAATATTTTCTCCGATGGTGAATTCTCCAGTAACTGTTCCAACTTCAAGAGTATTTGTCTCAGAATTCCAAACTCTGACTCTTGCTGTTGTTCCACTAGAAGATCCAGTTACAATTTCATTAAAGGAGAACGTACCAGAACCAGAACTTTCTGGATTGCCAATAACAAGTGTAGGTGCGACAGAATATCCAACACCAGTGTTTGAAAGGTGAATTGCAGAAATAGTTCCAGCAGCACTTACAATCGGATATGCAACAGCAGATGCAGTGGTCACACCCGTTTCAAATACTTCATTAGTGAACGTGACTGTTGGTGCCTCTGTATATCCTCCACCACCAGATGTAACAGTGATGATACCAACAACACCATCACCAATCGTTGCCGTTGCAGTAGCACCGCTTCCAGTTTGATTTGATGGAACACTAAATCTTACACCAGGAGCAACTGTGTAACCAGCACCAGATTTTACTACATTTACTGCTTGTACCGATTTTAGACTTGCGTTAGTGTTCTGATTACATACATTAATTCCACCAATCATGGTGGCGATACCAACAGCAGTCGTTCCTCCTGCTGGAGCTGATGTAACACCAACAGTTGGAACAACACTATATCCACCACCTCTGTTTGTAACAGTAAAGGATCTAACACCACCATCAAAGATAGCAGCAGTTGCAGTTGCTGTTACACCAGAACCAACCAAAGTAAGTGTTTGTGTTGGACCCTGAATGGTGTTGATACCATCATCAGTAAGTCCATCATACTCTTCACCGATAAGATTATTATCAATATCATCGATACCAGTTGCGATAACTTCGTCTTCCAGACGGAAGAGTTCGCAATACAGTTCATAGACATAGAGATTTTGTAATTGATAGTATGGCTTTGCATATTCAATATCTTTGATCTCATAGATTCTATCATCGAGAGGGAACCAAATAAGATCTCCACTCTTTGGCCTAGTTGATAGTTTTACATTTGTCTGATCTTCAATCAAAGGAGTAATATAGTTTTCAAATCTATCTCTTGAAATGATAAGTCTTACTTCATCTTTTGATTCAATTCCAAACTTTGAAAGAATATTTCCCGCACCAGAATACTGATCATAGTTATCAACATATGCTTCAAGAGGAAGTGCCATGTCAAATTTTGACTGCACGACTTCTCTTATGACAGTATTCTCCGTCATAAATTTTCTAGGCAGATAAAAGATATCTACACCATAAGTTCTGAGCTGCTCATTTATCAAATCCTGAACAAGGTTCTGTTCAGAGGATGTGCCTTGTGTAAAGAAAGGATTTAATACCATGATATCAACCTATCATATCGTATGGAGGAAGTTCATATGTATTTGACATCTGCTCCCTGATTATCTGCAATTCTCTTTCCGCATCATCATAAATTTGACGGCCATTTAATTCAATTCCACCTGGTAGTTTAACACCTTGGAACTTTATCAAATTTTGACCCCACTGTCTCTTCATCAAAGCAGTCAAATATCGTTTTAAGAATGAATCATTCCAAACTCTTGTATGGGTATCTGGATCTATCAAACGATAGCAATCAATAATAATGTAATCATCAACTGACATAGATCCCCAATCAATATCCAGATAAAGTCTATCTGTTCTTTGATTAAATCGAATCATCTTTTCAGTACTCAGTGCAAAATCAATATCTTCAAGATATCGTTTTGTCATCGCATAGGTCAAAATTTCAGTCGATCCCCAATAGTAGATATCGTTGAGGAACAACTGATACTTAACACTGAACATGTTATTTGTTACAGTGTTTGATCCGTCAAATTTGAATATTTTATTTACGCCAAGAACTTCAGGGGGAACTTTGAGATAGTTACTATTTTCTTCAAAAGAAAAAGTTACAGTGCTACCATCAATTGTAGAGGTATTTGTGGTAGTTGTTATCCCAGCAGCATTATTAGTTCCTCCTCTAGCTCTCCCTCTATCAATATCTGCTTGAGTTATTTTATATTTTAAAAATGTTTGTGTCAATCCGTCGTAGTCACGCTCATGAAATATCTGCAGAGCATCATCCACCAAGTCATCTACTTGCTCATCAGCAATATTAATTTCCAGGACAGGAGCCCCTAGTTGCCTTTTGCAATAATTTACTAGATCTGTCCTACTTGCTGGTTTTGCCATTTATTTCACAAGTTTCCTAAGTGTATTTAGGGTGCTGACGATACTGGATTATAAACGTAGACGTTTCCGTTAGCTAACGTATAAAAAGTTCCACCAGCAGCAACTAAAATATCATAGACATATCTTCCTTCTGTTGTTGCTCTTGTGTCAGTAGATCCCAGAGAAATCTTCATCTGACCATCATAAGCACTTGTAAATCCCACAGTAAATGAAGAAGTAATCCCAAGTGTTGCTCCAACAGCAACACTCTTGGACATAGCTGCAGACCCGGTGTATCCAGTCAAATCAAAATTGCCACTTGAGGTAGTTTTTACGTTTAAATTTACCTCAAAATCTGATCCTCCATACATGGTCAAGTTAAGACCATATGGAACTCCAGAATCTGGATCAAAAGTGATTGTTTTAGTTGCCATCTGGGATACCTATTACTGCAATAGTTTCTTGCTGTTTATAATATAATTTGATGAAAGATTTTGCAATATTTCTGAGTTCATCTCGATCATCACATTCATCTATCTGGGTGGCAAGTTTTTGGTAAGCAAAACTTTTTGATAGATTGCTAAGTTCTATGTCATTTGGATCCATTTAGTAACTCCTTTAGTAAAAATTTAATTTCATCGATGTCACCTTTCATATTAGCAAGTTCTTGCTCCATGTTCTGTACCTTATGATTCTTTTCAGTTTTCACGTTACGTCTTGAAAGATACTGTTGATACTCTAAGGTATTGACATTAACGACTGCATTTGTCTCAGGATCTCTTGCGAGATCCTTATGACCTTCTAATCCATAAAATTCCATATTATGCTAAAGCGATAACTCTAAGCTCTTTGACTCTTGGGACAAAGCACTGACTTGTAGAAGTTAGATTTAATTTCACTCTATACGTTCTGAATGATGGCAATTGATCAATAGTGAACGTATACTCTCTATAATCTAGATCTCTGCTATCATATCCATATGTATTTGATTTGAGAACAAATACATCTGATTCACCATTATTATTTTCTGGGGCAATAATCTGACCTCTAGAGTTGAGATTACTATAGCCAGGGAACGGAGTAAAGATTGGTTCAAGTCCTGGTTTGTCGCTGACACAGTAGAATGCTCTAATATCATTCACGTCAGTAAGGTGTCCTGCAAGAATAATCTTGAGGGAAGATGCTGGATTTTCCAAAACAATCTCTTTGGAGACATACTGGCATCCAGTTGGATCTTCATCAACTGTATCAACTCTAGAATCAGTTGCATAATCAGTGATAATATCATTAACTCTGTTTGATGTCAGAATTGCACTGACTCTCTGAGAGTCAATAACAGGACTGATACGAGTGTCAGTTGATGTAAGGAACAGTCTCATGTTCATGGACTTATTACCCTCAATCGTTGTGAGATTAGCATCTTCGTTGATCTTAGATGCAATCATTCTTGGAGAATCAAAGTAATTCTTCTTATTGATGGTAATATCTTCAAATCCCTTGTCAACATAAGGAATTTCATTTCCACTGAAACTCTTACTTGAAACAGTTCTAACTTCACCAGAAATAGATGTACCAGAAACAGTAAGATTTTGAACGTTTGGAGTGATGATTTCAAAAGGCATATTTTGTGTAGCCTTTACTTCAAATCCACCAGCAGATTTTGTGGTTCCCATATAAAGTTTAGGGAATCCAACATCGGTGCTTCTGTCAGTTCCAGTGGTGCTGCTCATGTCCAGTTTGACTTTATAAGAGTCAAACGTAAATGGATCTGCTTGCGTAACATCACTTAAATCATGAGTTCTATTAATTCTTTGCAAGTTAACGCCGCCAAGTTCATATTTGTGAACTGGAGTACCAGCAGGATATGTTCTAGGTTCAGCTCCTCTAGTGATGGTTCCACTAATCGTGTTTCCTGCAACTTGAGTATATGTAATGATTTCATCACCAATCTGCAGGTAACCTGCGTTAGTTGTTCCAACTCCAACATTTTCAAATGTTGTAAATGAAGATGCTGCTGAGACAGTGATTCCATCTGTAGAACCTGCAGGAAGTTCAACTGCAAGAGTGGTTGGTTTAACATCACCACGGACACCAGAAATCTTGACCTGATTATCTGTAAAATACATACCATGGTTTTTGTGGTCCACAGTAAAGTGCATTCCATCATTATCAACATTTACTGAGGAAATTTGAACATCTCCTCCGGGTGCTCCTGGAAGATCATTATTCAAAGTTGTAGCTGCACCAGCACTTGTGAAATAACCAAGGCTCTTAGCAGCACCAACAACAAATTCACCTTGAACATTATTAAGAATAAGTTCATTAGTGATTCCAATTCCCGCAACAGTCAATCTGACGTTTCTGCCCATCGATGCAATACCGATGGTGGTAATACCGAGAACGTCTCCGATTTGATATCCAGATCCACCTGCAGTAATTGTTGCTCCACTTGCAACAATAGATCCATCTCTGACACTGACCTCTGCAGTTGCTCCTCTACCATTACCCGTAATAGTTACAAGATTTACACCAGCAAAAGTAAAACTTCCATCAGCAGGTGTAAGTCCAAGGCCAGCATTAGTGATCGAAAGGTTACCTGTAGCAGATCCAGCAGTGCCTACAAGGTCTCCTGTGGCGTTTGTGCCTAGTTGATAGAAGGTATTGCCAATTTCATATCCAGAGTCAGCCACGGTGGTTCCAAGACCAACTCTAATTTGTCTAGAGTTGAGACTAATTGGATCAGGAAGAAGAGTAGGAATCTGTTTGTTTCCTTCCGTCAGTTCGGGACTATAGAATTCAACAGATCCATTTTCAATAAAGTCTGCTCTATACAGAGTAAACTTAAGATCTTCCCACTGACTTGGTTCCCATGTAGAAGCGTTTTGTGATTTGAACAGAGATCCAAGATATGGTTGGTTAGAAATGAACGTATCTGTTAAAAGATCATTCTCACCAATTCTAGAAATGTAGACACTGTATTTGGTTGAGTTAGATGCTAAACAAATTGCATATTCAGTTCCACCTTCCAAATAAACAGGGGCTTTGAACTGAACATTTGTTGCAATAGATCCATCAGCAGATGTGATAATATCATTTGGATCAAGAACAATTTCAGAGAATGGAAGAACTTTTGAAGTTGGAAGTCCATTCTTCATAGATCTAAGTTGGAAGACAACTGGAATATCCATATCATCTTTGGATCTAAAGAATACGTCACAACTGGTAAGGAATACTCCAGTCTCATCCTCAACTAAGAATGACTGTGCAAGTGGATCATAATAAGTGATGATTGTCTGTGTTCTGCTTCTAGATCCAATAACTTCAGAACTTACAACTTCAGTTCCAAGATCTCTGTTAACATTCCTGCTTTGGAACTCATTCTTAAGTTCAACTCTTGCATTTCTAACAGAGATAATATTTTCTTGAACAGTTTCAAGAGTTCCTTCAGCACTGAATGATTCTTCAGCGATTGTTGTTGCATCATCCTGATTGTTATCAATATCATTTACGAGAGTAAATGTCTTAGTTCCTGTTTCAAATCTTGGATGGTTGGTATTATTGCCATCAGGAATAAAGTAACTTCCAATCAAAACTGCAGCCAGATCGGAAATAAGTCTGACATTAGTGACTGTGGCTAATGCTCCACTTGTGCTTCCTCTAAGAACCATTCCGGCTTCAACATGACCGAAGAAATCTCCTCTTGCTTCTGAAGAAAGAGACGCGGTATCAACATTCAAAATTGTGGAAGTTGATGAATATGTTGCTGCTAAATCAATATTAGAATATGGGTTCTGTGGATATGTTTTTGTTGGAGAATCATATGCACCCTCTCTGTGATTAGATTGAGCTGCTCTAAATCTAATTGAGGCAACTGCATCACTACGATTTAATTCAGCAAGTCCAGTTCTTTGCATTTCACCGATAACTGTTTCTCCAACCTGGAAAGTTCCAGATGTCATAGAGATTTCTAACAGTTTTGGTACACAATACTTAGAAATATCAACGCCATCAAAGAAAGCATAAAGTCTAGTAAGTGGTTTGACTCTCTTAGCAACAAACTCAACGTTTCTAGATCTCATAAATGGAATGAGATCTCTACTGACAGTTCTATCTCCAACGGAAGTTTGATCAAACTGTTCTGTTACGATGGTTCTAACACCATTTCTAGAAACAGTGCCAAACTCTCTGGTTGTTCTAAGTTGTTCTTCAATTACTTGGTCAGTGACCGTTCTAGTTGATGTTCTTGTTCCTGGTCTCCAACGTTCACCTTGATGAATAACATCAGGACCATTATTAATAACTTTTGTTCTAGTTGTTTCTACAACTTCAACACCTGTCCAGTTAGTTTCCCAAGAATCCCAAACGATAGGACCGAATCCTGTTTGTGGATCAATAGTACCATTATCAGCGAGATTATTAAATGTTTCGGCATAGTTGCCTTCTGTTTCAATAATTTTAGCTTCTAATCTTGCAGTATCCACCCAGTTGTCTGATGCAGGAGTAAGTTCAAGAGTTCCATTCCAGAAACTAATCAAGAAAGGAGTAACACTTTCAGTTCTAGTTGCAAAAGTTTGGGACAAATATTCAACCTCTGAATAATCAAGAGTTAAAACATCATTCTGCTTTCTTACATTATTACCTTCAATAGCAGCAAAGTTAACATCATCTGTTGCATCAGTGTCAACCACTGGTCCGAAGGTCATATCTACGGAATTAGTGTAGTGTCTTGGCCTTAACTCATTATACTTTCTATCGATAGCGTTATTGATATTAATTCTATCTTCTTGTGCAGAAAAATCATTAAAATTATCTACAAAGAATCCTGATTTAAATCTATTCAGTCCTTCTGCATCGGGAACAAAGAAGTTTGCAGTTTCTTTTTCTAACAGTGATAATGTAGTGTAATACTCAAGACTCTTGATTCTATCCTCAAGTTTCTTGATATCTTTCATTTGATATCTCTTATAATCCAAGAATGCAAGTTTTGCATCAGATGGAGCATAGAGATATGGTGGTAAAGTTACCGTGCAAAGTTCAATTGCATCATCAATTGGTTCCGGTCTTTGTGGATCATCTGATGGAGTTCCATAAATGATTTGGAATCTACCATCCTTGGACAAATATACTCTATCAATTCTTCCTTGATAGTAAGAATAATCCATGATAATGGTCTCATCAGATGCCAAAGTATTTGCGGCGGTTTGACCTGAGGTATTAAAAGATCTTCCAAAGAATTCAAGAGGCGATCTTACGTCAGCAGCCACTGTATATTCAGCAACTCTTGGTCTGATATCAATAATATCAGAATTTCTGTAAATTTCTACAGTTCTAATTTCATTAGCATAATCAAAATTATTATATGAATTTACTGTTACAACATCTCCAGTATCAGTAGAATCAAAAGATGCACTAGAGAAATATATTTTTAGTTGTTTTGCAGGAGATGTTTTTCCTTTTTTTCTTTTAAGGCGACCATGATCATAGAAAGTTTCTTCCTGTCCGCTTTTGAATTTGTAATTTGCAGAAACATTAAAACTTGGAGTTCCAATACTAGCAATTACTGCACCAATATTTGACTCTTGTGCCTCTACAGTTTCTCCCTCAACAAAAGGAATTTCAGTTTTATTGATAAATGTGATCGTAGAATCATTAAGTTTTTCAGATACGATTGCTCTTGCACCACTCGTTTGACCAACAATCTGTTCACCAACCAATAGTTCTGTTGTAGTTGTTGACGCACTATTAATTGACTGTAGAGTCATGTTTGGAGCAGAAGCTGCAGAGGTATCTGCAGATTCATAGATTCCATGAATTTCAATAATATCTGGGAAGTTTAAAGATATAACTTCATCTTCAACTCTAGTTCCGAATGGGAAGTTTCCATGTGTAAGTCCATTATTCAAAGTTGTAGATCCGATACCAGATCCTGCTAATTTAGATTTATCAACAATAATAGAGTTAACTCTATTCTTAATCTTAACTTTTGCTTTTGGACTTGTCTTATTAAGAGTTGCAATCAAAGTTGCACCAGTATCATCTGTACCTAAATTGCGAATTTGTAAGGTTTTGCCATCGGCACCAATATCAAACTTATCTGCAGTAAGAACTTCTGTAGATCCATCAGATCTTGTCAAAAGATATCTCTCTTCATCAAATTGCAAGAATGTTTCATTAGTTCCTGCTGTTACCTGTGCGGAGAGTTGATTACTAGCAATATCAACACTAAAAGTTTTTCTAATTACTAATGTTGCTTCAGAAATATCAACATTAGAAATATTTCTTTTTGCTAAAGGTGTGTATAAAGACGAATCAGAAATAGATGCAAGATCTGTCTTAAGAACTTTTAAATCTGTTACATCTAAAGTTGCTGCTGGTAAAAATGCACTAGCAACACCAACAACATCAGTTACTGCAGCTACCGTGATCGTTGTTGTTGCAACACCCACAACTCTTGCGATAATAGGATCATTTCTGAGTCCTGCAGTTGTGTCGGTATATTCAATCAGATCATTTTCTTTTACAAGAGTTCCGGGGAAATCAGTATTCTTGGCAGTAATCGTACTGATGCCGCCAGACAAAGCACTAACAGTGGCAATACCTGCACTAAACTTAGTGGACTGAATTACGTCTGCACTAAATGTGTTGATACCAACGGTTGTAGGAGTTCCTTCATACCCATCCATTCCATAGACAGATTTGATGTCAGCAACACCATGTTCGGTGATAGCTACAGCAACTCTACCATCTTCAATACCATTAAAGATGAGTTTCTCGAAAGGAATGAAAGATCCTTCAGTTTCATAAACAGTAACTGCGGTTCCAGCAGAAACCGCATGTCTCAAGAATCCAGTTGCGCCACTATTTGCACCTTTTACAAATGTAGGAACAGAAAGTGTTGTTGACTGGTTTATTGCGATCTCTACATTAGTCTGAACATCATATAATGCGAGATTCCATTCATTAATATCTCCGTTCGCTGCATCATATGATCCAGACTCTAACTTAAAGTCATAGACTCTAGCAACTCCAATTTCATTTCCAGGAGCTGTTTGTTGATTAGATCCAACTCTTTGATCTCTAAGACTTACAACATATGTTCCAAATCCGACTGTTGGTGATCTGAATACTCTGTTTATTTTTAATGTTGGACCAGTATTATATACAATATTTTGATTTTCAATAGTTTTGGTTGTTCTTGGTTTATCTACGTCAAGATACTTTGCATTTAAAGTTTCAATCTCATATCCCTTAACGTATGCCTTTCCAGGAGCGATCTTATAGAGAGCTAGATCTTCTGTTGGAGTTGTTCCACTAGGAGTAAACTGTCCCGTTTCAAATATACCACCGTTTCCAAGACCATCATTCAAAGAGTTAACTACAGTGATATCAAACGGTTTTACAAAATAATGTCCTGATTCATCAAATGTTCTTCTTGCAAGAACATCAGTGAGGTCATCATAAAATACACCACCATAGTTCTTTTTCTTCTTTTGTTGAGTTTGAAGAACTCCGTTAATTACTGTGGCAAGTAAGATAAAGTTGTCGTCATTAAAATCATCAAGAGGTTTCTTAAAAAGACTTGTAGAGATTCTAAGTCTATCAGCACCTGGTGCTGCATAGTTATTAAATCCCTGAGAGTTGTCGTTAAGGGTTTCGTCTAAGTCTGCATTAACAATCTCTTCATTAACAAACAGACCAATTCTATAACTTGGAGTTGTTCCGTATTGATCAAGAAGAAGGTTTTCTCTATCGACGTTTACAAAATTTCCACGAATAAAATAAATACCGTTTTCAATTTGGAAAGAAGATCCAGTTGCAGCTGCAGCATTCGTTAAAGTAGATGCAAGAGGAGCTCCTGCAGCGATTGTAGTATTTCCAAGCAATCCAGAAGTTACTACCTCATTACAAGTTAATACTTCACCATCAAAAAAAGTTTGAGTGGAATTATTTGCAGTGCTTGAAGTAAGATAGTTGATATAAAGTGTTAAGTTACCTCTTTCAGAATCTTCAGGCAGCAGAACACTATCAACAAAAGCAGTTACCCCAGAAGTCTGCCCTGTTATCTTTGTTCCTACTAACTGATCAGCATATGCTGATACTGGAACGCCTTGATATGTATTCTCTAACTGTACGCAGTAATATAATTGACTATATCCAATATTTCCTGGTATTACTTTTGCACCCTCTTTAAAGAAGTGCTGCCCAAACTTTTCAATCTGATTTTGCAGTATAGACTGCAGAGTTGTTAACTCTCTTGCCTGAACAGGATATCCTGGTTTGAATAATACCTTGTGGTAATCATTAGCTGCATCAAAATCATCAAAGTATGGAGCTACGTTGAGGTTCGTTTGTTGGGGCATAATTCTTTAGAACTGCAAAATAACTTTTATGTCTTCCTTTTGACTCGCTGATCGAGTTATGGCTGGTCGGTTGTCAACGTAAATGATGTTTCCTGAATGTGCTTTGACCTCAGGATCAGAAATACCACTCGTAAAAGTCTGACCAAGATAGTATGTACGATTATTTATTACGGTAGATATACCTGAGAAGTTACTATCAATACTTAAATCTTGACCAGTTGATGGCACGATAGTTAGTGCTCCACCGGTTCCAGGAGATGATGTAAACTCTGTTAAATCAAATCCGTATGTTGGTTGAGTTTGTGCAGTCCCGACTGTGTTAAATCCAGCAAGAGATCTGTCTTGCCAGAATTTCAATACCCCAGTATTTTGATCATAATTAATAACTCTTCCTACAGCAGTTGTTCCTGTGGAAACTGTTTGAGTAAAATATGCATCAGCAGTAAATGTTGCCGTGCTATATCCTGTCCCAACAAGTTTTAAAGCAGCGACAGCACTTGCTTTATCCGCCGAAAGGAGAGTTGTAGATCCGAACTGCTGTGGATTTTCTACAACACCAACTCTGGCAATTTGGTTACCTGTAATGAAGTCTGGGTTTTCGTTGTCATTTTCAATTCTAGAATAGAGAAGAACATTATATGCTCCCAACTCTCTGTAGATATCAGCACCATGTCCACCCTGCGGTGGAATGATTACATCAAACGCTGGTCTGGTGGTTCCTGTTGGAACTCCACCGGCAACCAAATCAACATTTCCATAGGTGTATCCTGAACCTTGAGCAGAAACAGTTACAGAACTAACTTTAGAGTCAGCATCAATTACTATGGTGCATTCTGCCCCTGTACCATCCCCTTTGATTGGAACGGAAGTATAAGTCGAGTTTGCAGTCCCAAGACCAACACCCTTATTAGTAATCGTGACGATCTTAATGGATCCATCAACGGCATTATCTCTCACTGCGGCATTATCAGTTGCAGTTGACCAGTCTGCAGGAACTGGCATATAATCAGTCGATTCAAATTTTGTTACGTCGCTTGGAGCAATAGTATAAAGATATTTCCAGATATAACCATCACCACTAGTACCGGCTGCCTTAGGTTCTAAATCAGTAAAAGTTGGTTCATCCAAAGATGGTCTTCCTGTTGGGTTATCAGGATCAATACCATTTTGCAAACAAATATAAACTCTGAAGTCGCTATTTAATACAAAATAGTTTGCAAGATACAGTGACGTAGATCCAGAAACTACAGCAGTATTTGATCTGCTATAATCATGACGATACATGTCATAAGTCGTTCCTGAAGACCAAGTTCTCTTGGGAACAACCTGCTTTGCATCCGTAGAATTAATTTTCTTCAGAGCGATCATGGTATCCCAATAATCATCCTCTTCGGTAAAATTATCTTTTGGTGAAGGGGGATCAGTATCCCAAGTAGATTGATAATCTGCTGGGTTTGGCAAACCAACAAAAGAATAATATGCATTAGAGGAATTGTTTACCCCCGCAACAAAATTCTTTGCATTCAATATTCTAATCTGATCCGTAATTATTGCGGCCATTTTGACAGAGTTTTTCTTTATTTATTAGTGATTAGACGATATAGTTTTTGAATTTCAAGAAGTTAGATCTAACAACCATGGTTGAGGTTGAAATGCCAGTTCCATCAGTTGCACCAATTCCAGATTCAGTATATGCGGAGTAAGAGTTTGTCTCTGTTCTTCCAGTGACATCAATTCTTCCCCAACTAAATGATCCAAAGAAGTCTGATGTATTAATACCAGAGTATCCACTTGCATAATCGTCAACCTTGACAAAGACTCTCTTAACAGTAGTGTCTATTCCAGACACACTAGTTGAGATAAATTCAGCACTGGAAACGTAATAAACATTATCTATGAAGGATGTTCCGACTCCAACAGTGTTTCCAGATGTATCCAAAGAAGTGACTGAGGTAGATCCAACACCACCATTTGAATTTCTTACAACAAAATAATCATTTGCTGCAAGAGAACTTACTGTAATAGCAGTTCCTGCAATAGCAGAGTCTCTGAGGAAAGAGTCATATGGAATATGTAGGTCAAGAACTAACTGAGTGGTTCCAACTCCAACAGCCGTAGTTCCAAATCCAACGATGATACCATTATCACCTTGATATGAATCGACAGTAATCTCTTCTTCAGAGTGTGTTGGAGGTGCGATAAGAACTGGTGGAGGACTTACGTTTGTATAGGCAGTTCCAGCATTAGAAAGAGTAATGCTTGTTACCACCCCAGCGGTAATGGATGCTGTTGCAAGAGCAGTGGTTCCAACGCCAACTGCCTGAACCGTGCTTCCAATCGTTACGACTGGTGCTGATGCATATCCAGAACCACCATCAGAAATTGATATAGAAGAAATAGTTCCAAGACCGGAGACAATTGCAGTTGCTGCAGCTGCCGTTTTGGACTCCTGAGCGACGAATTTAACTTTCTTCTGGAAAGTCAGATCAGTATCATTTTCATTTTGTGGATTAAACATGGGTCTCAAGTTATCCACATAAATCGCAGTTGATCCAACACCAACAGACTTGATAATGTATGCACTAGGATTGATAACTGGCTCATAAAGTTCACGATCCTTACCAATAGCAATTTCATCAACAAAGACATCTTCAGTTTGCTTACACCAGATAACAGGTCTATCTAAAGTAATATCATTTGTATTTCCTGGTCCAAAGTATGGGTTTGTGGAAACGGTGCTTGTGGACTTGATATTATCCACGATTCTCTCATCCTCGATAAGAGAAGAAGCCTGACTTCTAGAAGGATCATTCTTGAGTTGTAAGGAGTCACCTTTTTTCACTGTTTCAATAATGTTTCTAAAGACAACATCAGTATCACCACTTCCTTTGTAGAATACTATTTCGATGATATCTCCAAGTTTAGGTGCCTCAGTAAAGTTTACTGTGCTTCCACCAGTAAATGTGTATGCCTCTCCTGGGACCTGAAGCGTATTATTAACAAAGATAAGAAGTACATCTTGAACGTTAATATTCGATCCCTTTGCAGCGACGATAGATACCGTGTTTCCTGCAAGAGACAGTGGGAAGTCTTTTCTTGTACCATCAATAAATCTTTCAACATTATCAAGAACTTGAAGAGTTCCAAGAGACCATCCAGCAAATTTATCAAAGAGAGCCTTATCAACAGTTAATGTAAATTCGCTAAAGGATGATGTTGTTGGAATTCCTGTCAATCCACCAATAGGTACAGTCAAGATATCGCCGTTGCCATATCCATATCCATTATTTCTAAGTTCAAAGTCAATTACACTAGATCCTTGTCCAACTACAACATCTATCGTCGCATGAGTTCCAAGTCCAGCAACAGAGGAAGAACTATATTCTAAAGGAATGTTAGAATAACTTAGTGGATCCTCGATTATAATATCAAGTGGTTTATTAACTTTACCGCATCTTGCGTAGAAATGTTTTCTAGTTGAGATACCGGTGTTTATTTCAAAGGTTGTAGTGTCAATAACTCTAAGAACATTTGTTCCGCTTACTGCTGGATCAGATTTACTTGCAGAGTTGTTATTAGCTCTTGGTGCAATAAGGACAGGTTGAGCAGTTCCTCCACTTTGGAAGAATGTTGGGACTGTAGAAACACCAGCATTAACTTCAAATTCAGTGGAACTATTAACCGCAGTTACTTTAGTACCACAATAAACAGGATCGGTTGTTCTTGGATATGTATGAGTAGATCCCCCATTATCAAGTCCGCAAGTGAATCCAAGACCGGTTAGAAGAACATCACTCTTTTCTCCAGTAGTAGAAAGGTTATGAGCAGATGATGTGGTCACGGTCATAATACCACTTACATTATCATAAACAGCATTAGTGACATTAACTGGTCCTGCGCCACTATAATCACACGTAAATGCTATTCCAGAAACAATAACAGTATCATCAAAAGATAATCCGTGTGCGCTGGATGTAGTAACTGTTGTCAGACCAGTTATTGATGAATATCCAACATTTGAGATATCTCTTGGTGCATAGAATACTGAGGAATCTGTAATCGATACATCTGTGGATATGTTACCAGTTCCCGTCATGATAGTTGCAAAACCAACATGATGAGTGGTTATACCAGATCCACTATTCGCTACACTTACATTTACGTATCCGAGAGTTGGATTTGTAATACCGATACTGACTTGAGTTCCAGTTGGAATTTCAAGAGCACTCGTAGACCCAACACCAATTCTAACGAAAGTAGATGCAGTAGAAACAACAGTTACATTCGATTTTAAGAATGTTCCAACACCAATCGTAACGTTATTACCAGTGTTCAACAAACTAATAATATCATAAACACTGTTTGAATTTTCCAAATAAATTTCAGTCGATCCAACTCCAACAGGGCTAGACGTATCAGTTAAAATTTCATAACGGTTTCTTCCTCTATATCCAGTGCCAGTATTGGCAACCCCAACGGAAGAAATAGTTCCTGCTGCAGATACTACTGCAGTTCCACCGGCAGAGACAAGAGCTTGATATCCAAGACCTTCAGCAGAGGCAACGGAAACAATAATTCCACCTTTAGGATAACTGGAAATGCCAACATCAGATCCGAGAGGAGTTGTTTCTGTTCCTTGGAATGTAATCGTGGTGATTCCAGCTGCCTCATCTAAAGTATATTGATTTACAAGTCCTGGAGTTTGGAATACATCGTTAACAAGAATTATTGCGTTTTCCGTAGAAATGCCAGGAACATCTGAAGCATTTTGCTTCAGAGTGAATTCATTTTCAGTTGCATTAAATTGATTTGAAATATTATCAAAGATATAATTCTTGTAATAAGACTCATTTGATGTGTTTTCAACACCAGATCTCATGAAAGATCTTCCTTGGAAACTAGATGAGGTTGTGACACCAGTCCAATCTCTTTCGTCCGGTGGATTTGTAGTAGACCCGATTGGAGTATTTCCAAATGGAGCTTCAACAAAGTTAAGATGATTGTCTACAATATTATAATTACCATCAACCTTTGTGATTAGATCTCCAGTTCCTGCAGTTCCAATCTTAGTTCCCAACCATTCTCTACGAACTCTTATAAAGTTTGTACTTCCAATACCAACACCTTCGATCTTCATGATCTCATCACCGATCTTAATTAGATCAGATCCAAAGAATGATGTTATTCCACTAAACGTTAGTATGTTATCAGTATCCAACATCTGATTTGCCAGATGCGACGTGATAGCAGTAGATACAACTGGTGATTGAATTACATTATCAATAGCAACGATTACCTTAGCATTTTGATTTGTAGAAATAAATCTATGAGATGTGCCGATACCGACACTTTCTAATTCAACAACTTGTGGAATTGACTTCAGTGCGTTCTCTGCACTAGATGCAATCTTGATAGTATTATCATCGACCTTGACTGCAAAGAGATTTTCTCCTGGGAGGAAAGTAGTGTTTGCCGCACCAACAAAAGTAGTTGTGGCAATTCCAACTGCAGATGATGCAGTTCCGACATGAACATATCTCAGTTTTTCTCCACTTACAAAGAAGTGATCTGGAATCTTGATAGTATTTGCACTAACATCAACGACAGAGCTATTGTTACCCTCAAAATATCTTTCAAAGATTTGTTTGTTTTCATGCTCAAGCATGAACTCTCTCTTAATGTCACTATCGGTTCCTGTATATTCGGCAATTTTTGTTGTAATTGCTGAATTTGTAAATGCTACTGTTGATGGTAAAGTTGCATCATCATTAATAGACAGTGCATTTTTAAACACGTTAACTACAGTGTCTATACTTGCATTTGGAGTGAATACCAAAGATACAGTTCCTGCGGCAGAAACTCTTGCACCAAATGTTCCCAGTCCAGATGAAGTTTCAACGTTTCCGTATTCAGTCATATCAACGTCATAGCTTCCTGTTCCGTCAACGTAATCATCAACGACGACGAGTTCAGAAAGTTGTGTTTCATTATTAGTTGTATCTGCAACCTGAACTAAGAAGTATGCTCCATCATATAAATCAACGTATTCTGAAATAGTTGTGATTCCTGGAGAACCAGATGCGGAAATACTTGTTGTTCTTCCTTCAAGTTGAGCATGTCTCAAGTCAAGAGTTCCAATTCCGGTGATTGAATCAGTTGCAAGACCAACTTGTACTGTGTTAATTGCACCAGTGGTTCCGATACCAGTTGCAGTTGGAATAAAATCAACCTTAAGGTTTGCTCCATCAACATATGCATGATAGGTTCCCAATCCTGCTGCAGATGCTGCACCAATATTTGTGGTAAGTCTTCCATATTCAGTTATTGCAACATCACTACCGTTGTTAGTAATATTAAGTTCAACGGCTTCAAATTCTGTGTTCGATCCAATATCTGGATTGATATTGACAAGAACTTTCAAACTAGAGTGTGTAGCAGCAATAGAAACGATAGTTTTCGTTACTCCAGACTCAACTTCAACACTACCAGTGTTAACAGTAACAACTCCACCAAAACTTGTGTTCCCTGTTCCCAAAACTTCGCTGTCAATATCATATGACATAGTAATGACGTTATAGTCATTTACAGAAGACCGTGTTGGGTAGAAGAGAAGTTGTCCATCGGATCCAGCTACACTAAAGTCAAATGATCCTTGATCATACTGAGTTTCAACTCTTGCATATTGATTAATATATCCTCGTGCATCATCATGCAGAACATCAACCAACATAAGTTGTCTCTGTGCTGTATATCTCTTATCTCTTACATAAGTAATATATTTTAGGAATTTATTTGAAGAAAGAGTAAATGTATCTGCGACACTAAAAGCTGTAGGTCTTGGATTGCTATTGAACTGACCACTAATATCATCAATTGACAGAACTCTGTTTCCAACTGATTCAAAATAGTCGGTTAGAATTCTATTAGCAAATACTATCTCATCAGAAACAACTTTTGAATTAAGGTTTAAATTGTTTTCTGTTGCAAGATCAAAATCATAGAAACAATTAATACTAGCAAATCCTTGCAAATCATTAACAACAGAGAAATGTGTTAGAGCAGTAGACAACCCAACAGCCATGCTATTAGAATTTGTTGTCTCCAACTGATAATCGGAGAATTTCTTAAATCCTAAAGTATGATTAAGGGAAGAAACAGGTTCATTCCAAGTCTCAAATGGTACAGATGATTTTAATGAATATGAGAAGTTCTGATAATAGAAATTATCAGGCATTCTTTGAAGTTCAAAGTTAAGTTCTCCAGAATCAGTATCCCATCCTTTTATTACTTTAGATGAGGAATCCAGATTATAATAGTTTTCATAAGATGTAATTGATGAGGCTACACCGTGAGCGTCGGATGATCTGCCTATGATTTTTTCACCAACGACAAACTTATTACTTGAAGAAATTAATAATGTATCCGAACTTGAATTCCAAGAATCAACTATCCCTGTGGCAGAATCAGAAGTTACAACTTCTCCTTTGAAATATTCTCTCGTTGTTAACTGTGGTTCAAATATTGGGAAACTTTTCTTAGCAATAATTCTTCCCGAAGAATTAATATCATCAAAAACTCCAACTATTTCATTTGATTCCAAAAGTCCAGACATACTATAAGTGACAATACCAATACCACCCAGTCTCTCATTAACAGCAGTTAGTTCAAATAACTTGTAATCATAGTTTTCTGAGTTAAATCCTTTTCCAGTTGATCCAACGCCAACACTAACATTTTCAATCAGAACTTTATCACCAACTGCAAATGGGAATATATTTACTGTACTAAATCCAACAGCAAGTTCAACGGTTACATTTTCGGTAGAAGAGTCGTATGAAATAGTTCCAATACCAACTCCAGCACCGCTTTGAATTGGAATTAATGTCGGTTCTACATTATTAATTCCTTTTGTGTTTTTCAAGATCTCTACAGTTGGAGATCCAGGTGTTACTTTTAGGTCAACATCAGAAACTAGTTTTTCGGTTCTACCATCAAGAACAACTAGTTTTGGTGGAATAGAAAATCCCTTTCCAAAAGATGTTACGCCAATAGAATCAAAAACAGCTAAAGGTTCTATTTTTACTTTTTGTGGATATATTAAAGATGGTGATAAAGTTGGATCGGATGGATAAGTATATCCAATATCTTTAATTCTAGTTCCAAGTGCTTTTCCAATATTAGAACTCTCTGCTTCTAAAATAGCACCTTTTCCAGAAACACTATCAATAGTTGTAATTCCAGGGAGAGTTTCATAGTTTCTACCAACACCAGTAACATCAACTTTTGCAATTGGACCATATGTATGGGTACAATCAGTTATATAATCAATTAAAGCACCGGCTGCAGTGGTATATGAAGATGCCTCTGGAACATCTTTTATAGTGTAAGTAAATGATGTTGTTGAAGGCGTAGCAATTTTGTGAGTGCCTTGATAACCACTTTCTTTAATTTCCAGTTGACTTGAGTTTACAACCTCAGTATCCACAACTATTTGTTGCTTCGCCTCAGGAGTTGTTACATCAGGATTTGCGTCAATTAGATCAAGTTTGTAATATAAAAACTCTGGTATATCACTATTAACTTCAAGAGTAACTTTTGCACCAGAGGATCCAACTGTGCCAGATCTAACAACTTCAAAAACTTTACTATTATCTGATTTTTCCCAAACTACTTTAAAATCTTTATCTCTATAGAAATTCAATTCAAAGGCAGGATAAGATTTGCCTTGTACAACGAATCCAAGAGATGAATCAGATAAATCAAATGTTACCGTGGAGTCCTTGTAAAGTTTAATTGGAGGATTGATTGGGGATATAGTTCCAGAAGAAGCACTG
>MDTD01025612.1_pt1 | contig 20491 bp, 21 predicted proteins | sample 811221 | NCBI WGS metagenome assembly MDTD01 (sample SAMN05326646, study PRJNA326480) | marine metagenome | isolation source: seawater | place: Pacific Ocean: South West | collected 2011
AGAAGCAAATCTTTCTTTAAACAAAGCTATAAATTCTGTAAATTTTAAAGATAGTAATTATGCATTGTATCAAAATGTGTTTCCTAATGAAATTTTTGATGGAAAAAAAATAAAACAAAATTTAAAAAACCAATTATGTGGTACAGTTAAATGGTTAGATATTATAAAAAATATGAAAAAAAATAATATTACTGAGATAATTGAGGTTGGACCTAAAAATGTATTAACTAGATTAATCCAAAAGATTGAACCTTCAATAAAGACAAAATCTTTTGATAAGGTGAGTGATATTATGACCTATGGTATGCTAAAGGGATTAAAAAAATAATGAATTTAAAATTAGAAAATAAAGTTGCAATTATAACTGGTGCTTCAAGAGGTATAGGAAAATCAATTGCATCAAAATTATTATCCTATGGATGCAAAGTAGTTTTATTAAGTAGGAAATTAGAAGACTTAGAAAAAGTAAAAAATGATTTTAAATCAGAAAATATTAAATGTTTTGAGTGTGACATAACTAATATAAATCAATTTGAAGATGTTGTTCATGAAGTAGTTAATACATGGGGTAGATTAGATATACTAATAAATAATGCTGGTATTACAAAAGATAAATTGTTACTAAGAATGAATGAATCAGATTGGGATAGTGTCATGAATGTTAATTTAAAGGGCTGCTACAATACTATAAAAGTAGCTTGTAATTTTATGATAAGAAAAAAATATGGAAAAATTATTAATATAAGTTCAGTAATTGGTCAAATTGGTAATAGTGGACAAGCAAACTATGCAGCATCAAAATCTGCTATTGAAGGATTAACTAGAACTTTAGCTGTTGAATTTGGTAGTAGAAATATAAACGTTAATTGCGTTGCTCCTGGTTATATAGAAACTGATATGACAAAAAATTTAGATGAAAAGATAATACAAGAAATGAAAAAAAATATTCCACTAAATAAGTTTGGATTAACTTCAGATATTTCAGAAACAGTTTGTTTTTTATCATCTGATCTTAGTTCCTTTATCACAGGACAAGTTATAAATGTAGATGGTGGAATGACAATTAAATAAAAAGGAAAAAAAAATGGATAATACATTAGATAAAGTAGTAGAGATAGTTGTTGATAAATTAGGTGTTGATGGTTCTAAAGTTACACCAGAAGCTAAATTTATTGATGATTTAGGTGCTGATTCTCTAGATACTGTAGAATTGATAATGCAATTTGAAGAGGAATTTGAAATTGAAATTCCTGATGAGGATGCAGAAAAAATTATGTCAGTAGCTCAGGCTGTTGATTATATAAATAAAACAAAATAATTTTTTTATGTCAAAAAAAAGAGTAGTAGTTACCGGTATGGGAGTAGTTTCCCCTATTGGAAATAATCTAGATAATTTTTGGAATAATTTAAAAAATGGTACCAATGGAATTAATGATATTTCATTATTTGATACTACAAATTTTGATGTGAAAATTGCTGGTGAATCTGACATTGATTTAAATTCTTTTTTTGATAGAAAAGAATTAAATAAATTAGATAGATTCTCGGCTTTTGCTCTTATTGCTGCTGATCAAGCCATAAATCAATCAAATATACTTGAAAGTAAAATCTCCTCTTCACGAATCGGTGTTATAGTAGGGTCTGGAATTGGTGGAATTGGTACATTTGAGGCACAACATAAAAAGCTTTTAAAAAATCCTCGATTTGTAAGTCCATTTTTTATTCCTTCCATGATATCTGACATTGCAGCTGGTCAAATTTCTATAAAATATGGTTTCAAGGGAATAAATTATTCTGTTGCATCAGCTTGCGCAACAAGCAATCATGCTTTTGGTGATGCATATAAAATGATTCAATCTGGTATGGCTGATGTTATTGTTTCAGGAGGCTCAGAAGCTGCGATTACTGAAATGTCTATTGCTGGTTTTTCTAATATGAAAGCTTTAAGCAAAAATCCTGATACTAAATCGGCATCAAGACCATTTGATAGAAATAGAGATGGATTTGTAATGGGTGAAGGAGCAGGAATTTTAGTTTTGGAAAACTATAATCATGCTAAATCTCGAGGTGCAAAAATTTTAGGTGAAATTGTTGGTTATGGAGCAACTGCAGATGCATACCATATCACTAGTCCAGATTTAGAAGGTAAAGGTGGTGAAATGGCAATGCTAAATGCTATATCTGATGCTGACTTAGATTTAAGTGATATTACATATATAAATGCACATGGTACATCTACTCCTTATAATGATAAAATTGAATCAAAAGCTATTAAAAGTGTATTTAAAGATTATTCATCAAGTTTATATGTTACATCAACTAAATCAATGACTGGGCATTTATTAGGAGCCGCAGGTGCAATTGAGGCAATTGCTTCGATTTTATCCATGAATAATAGTTTTATTCCACCAACAATAAATTATAGTATCAAAGATGATGAGTGTGATTTAAATTATCTACCCAATCAAGGTAAATCAATAAATTTTGATTATACCTTATCAAATAGTTTTGGTTTTGGTGGACATAATAGCGTGATTATTTTTAGAGGTGCTTAACACTGATGTAAATAACATTGAGCAGATTTTATCTTATCAATTTAAAAATAAATCACTTCTTAAGATTGCGTTATCTCATTCTTCTATAAAATCTACTCCTTATAATTATCAAAGATTTGAATTTCTAGGTGATAGTATTATTGGTTATGTTGTTAGCGACTATCTTATAAAAAATACTAATTATGATGAAGGTCGTTCAACCATAATTAAAAGCAAATATGTTAGTAGAAAAAATCTAGCTGAAGTATCAAAAAGTCTGAATTTAGTTAAATTTATACAAATTGATAATTCAATTAATCTAAAATCAGTTACTACTTCAACAAAAATATGCTCAGATATTTATGAATCAATTGTTGGAGCTATTTATTTAGATTCAAATATTGAGAATGTTAAAAAATTCATCTATGATACACTTCTAAATAAAAAGTATACAAATATATCAGATAATTATAAAGGAAGATTAAATGAATATTGCCATGAAAAAGGGTATGATGAACCCATTTATAAGGTTGTTAAAGAAACTGGCTTAGATCATTTAAAACAGTTTAGAGTAGAAGTTAAAATTAATGGTAATATTTATATAGCATCAGGAAACAAAATTAAGAATGCAGAAATTAAATCTGCTAAAAAAGCGTTAGATGATTTGCTTGGTTTTTAGGTGTTTAATTCTATCTCTAAGCTTTGCAGCAATTTCATAGTTTTCATCATTTATTGATTTTTCTAAGGCAATCATTAAATCCTTAATAATAGCTTCGTTATTGATTTCTATATTTTTTGATTTAGTTGTACCATTTTCAGGAAAATGTTGTGTAGATATTGTATCTTTTTCTTTGATTGTATGTAATATGTTATCAGTTATATATATTGGTATATTACATTTTAATGCAATAGAGATTGCGTCACTTGGTCTTGCATCAATTTCAATTTTTTCATTTTTTTTGGAAGCTACAATACAAGCAAAAAATGTCCCATTCATATATTTCTTAATTATAACATTATGAAAAACAACTTCAGTTTCATTTGAGAAATTAATTATTAAATCATGTGTTGTAGGTCTAGGTAAAATTATATCTTCATATGCAAGAGATAATGACTGAGCTTCATTGCTTCCAATTAGTATTGGTATTTTAATTTTACTATTTAACTTCTTTAAAATTAGAATGTAACCTTTGCTTGAAGGATGATATTCAATTTTATCTATTTCTACTCTATGCATTACTTAAGTTAAAAAAAAACTATTCTATTATAAAGATTTTTTTAATTCATTAATATTTGGAATAATACTTGGATCTACATTTTTTAATATAGCTGCGTAATATGATATCCAATCCATAAGATTTATGTATATAAGGTACTTAACAAAAGAACTCTTAACATTATTTAAATCTAATCTAATATCAATTTGTTTTTTTATTTTCTTTGATAATATAGATTTAGAAATATCTAATCGTCTTTTGTTTCTGGGATGAATATCCTTATCATCAATCCAAATTATAATAAAGTTATTAATATTTGCATTTTTTGTATAAGCTTCAATTTCATTGTGATTCATTTCTGGAATACAATTGTTAAAAGCCAAGATTTTTGAATTTTCTGTCAATTGACATTTAAGCCTATAACCAATAATTTCAAAAATTCCATCCTCAGAATAAATTACAGGGTTTTTTTTATATATTTTCTTAGCAATTTGGTAACATATATTTTCATTTTTTGGTACTGAAAAAATATTAGAATATTTAGACAAGTCAGTTAAACTCTCTTTAAAATTTCTGATAATATTATCATTTATAAATTTAATTTTGTTGAACATTAGCAACATTAATGTAAAAGAATATCCTAGTGCAGCTCTTGGCTGTAAACCTGAAGGAATTAAAACATGACAATAATTATTTTTTAGAACAAAATCATACAAATCTCCTCCAGTAGTAAAAGCAATTATTTTTGTAGTTTTTAATTTACATTTATTTAAGCCAATTAAAGTTTCTTCTGTATTACCTGAATAAGAAGAAGCAATAACTAATGTTTTGCTATCAACCCATTTTGGAATTGTGTATCCTTGTTTAATGTTTATTGGTATATCTAAATAATCACAAAGTATTTCTCTAAATAGTAACCCTGTAATTGCTGACCCACCCATACCAAGAATTAATATATTATTAATATTTTCAGAAATATTATTACTAATTGATGAATTTTTATCAAAAAAATCAAATGAATTTTGAACGTGCTTTGGGAAGTTTAATATAGATTCATACATATTAGATTTATCAATATGAGAGGTATTCATTATCTTTGCCTTTTTTTGAGTAAGTTAACAAAGTTTGATAGATTATTATTTTTAAAATTTACATCCTTTATTAGCTTGTTTGCGTGCTCATAAAAATTTTCAACACAATTTTTTATTTCCTTATCTATTCCATGACGTTGAATGAAAATTCTTAAATCATTAATTATATCTTTAATACTATTGCTATTGTTTTTTAAATCATTGATAAAATTTTTATCAATATTATTACATAAAATTATGGGATAAGTTTTTTTACCTAAAAGTATATCACTATCTAGACTCTTTTGCATAACATCAGAATTAGAAATTATTTCTAAATAATCATCATTTATTTGAAATGCTTTTCCAATATTTAGTCCATATTCAAATAAAGTATTACATATTTCATTAGGACAATCATATGCCAGGGCACCTATTTCAATTGGCATTGCTATTAAATTTGATGTTTTTTTCTCTATCATATTAAAGTAATCATTTTCTGATATAAATTCTAATGTCTCAAATTCTTTATCAAGAGCTTGACCTTCACAAACAGCTACTAGTGCTTTGTTGAAAGATTTCATAACCTTAATATTGTAGTTTGAATCTGATAAAATTTTTAAGCTCTTTGCAAGCATTAAATCACCAGTTAATATTGCTGTAGAATCATCCCATTTATTATGAACCGTCTCTTTACCATGTCTTATTGAATCATTATCCATAATATCATCATGAACTAGTGTAAAATTATGTAATATTTCAATTGCTAATGCGGCATTGTATGATTTTTGAAAATCTTCAAATAAAGATTCAGAAGTTAATATAGTTAGTAAGGGTCTGACTCTTTTTCCCTCACCGCTAATAACATAATTAAAAGTATTAACTAATGATTTAGGTCCAGATAAATAAATTGCTTTAAGGTCTTTATTGATTTTTGATTGTATTGAATTGATATTTTTATTAAACATAATTTATATTGCCGAATTTACTAAGTTGATTCAATACTAATTGCTTATATTTTAGAAGTTTCTTTTTCGTTTTTGCTTCAAACCTACAAACTATTACTGGCTGAGTATTTGATGATCTTACTAAACCCCAACCATCTTTAAATTTAATCCTCACTCCATCAGTTGTTATACAATCATAATTAGAGGTAAAAAAATCAACAGCTTTTTTTGTTATCTTAAATTTTTCTTCATCGCTATCACAATCTATTCTCATCTCTGGAGTCGAATGATATTTTGGTATATTTTTTGTTAAATCTGATAATTTCTTATCTGTTTTAGATAAAATTTGAAGTAATCTTAAGCCAACATAAAGTGCATCATCATACCCATAATAATCATCAGCAAAAAAGATATGACCACTCATTTCGCCAGCAAATGTTGCTTTTTCAGTTTTCATTTTATCCTTAATAAGAGAATGTCCAGTATTCCACATTAAAGGTTCACCTCCATTTTCAACAATCATTTTTTCTAATGATTCAGAACATTTTACATCAAAAATTACTTTTTTGTTTGTAGAAGTAATTACTTCAGGTAAAAATAAACACATTAAATTATCAGAACGAATCACTTCACCTTTTTCATCAATAACAACTATTCTGTCAGCATCACCATCAAAAGCCATACCTAAGTCATAGTTTCCATTTTTCACTTTATAAATAATATCAGTTAAATTAGAATCTACTGTTGGGTCAGGATGATGATTAGGGAAAGATGAATCAATTTCACAATAAAGTTCATCAACATAAATTCCTAGTCTTTTTAGAGTTTGAGGGACAGTTATACAACCACAAGCATTTCCAGAATCGACAATCACTTTTAGTTTTTTATCAATTGATATTTTGCTTACAAGCATCTGTATATAATCATCAATAATATCTTCTGTATTTAGTGTTCCCCGTCCTTTGATAAAATCGTTTTCTAGTATCATTTTTTTTAGTAATTGAATTTTGTTACCATAAAATGATTCATTTTTACAGGAAAACTTGAAACCATTAAATTCATTTGGATTATGACTTCCAGTGATTTGAACAGCTGCATCAACATTTAAATGATACGTTGAAAAATAATTAACAGGGGTTGGCAATATTCCAGTATCAATAATATTTGCTCCTGTACTTAGCATTCCGGATATTAAATATTTTTTAAGAATGGGACTACTTTCTCTTATATCCCCACTAACTGAAATTGTTTTACCATTATTTCTTAAAATATATGTGCCAAATGCTTTTCCAAGTTGACTAACTACTTCTTTAGAAAAATCTTCTGTTACAATACCTCGAATATCATATTCTCTAAAGATTGATTCATTTAATTGCACTTTTGATCCTTATAATTAATTGCATCTCTTAAATTTCCATCAAATTTACGAAGAATTATACAAGATTTTTGATATGTAATATTTTTTAAATTCATTAAAATAGCATTTTTGACTTTAAAGTTGGATTTTTTTAATAAATTAAAACTTCTTTCAATATCTAGCCCCGTTAAATCTTTTATGATTCTAATTGCTCGTAACTCTAGCTTTTGGTTGTTTATTTTTAAGTCAACCATGTAATTTTTATATACTTTATTTAACTTTATCATTGTTGTCGTAGAAATCATATTTAGAACCATTTTAGTAGCTGTTCCAGCCTTCATTCTTGTAGATCCTGTTAAGATTTCGGGACCGACCAAAAGATTAATAACATTATTAACATAGATTGGTTTTTTTATATTATTTGATGTAATAATTGAAGTATCTGCTCCTTTTTTATAAGCTAATTCAAGAAATTTAAGTACATATGGTGTATTACCACTTGTTGTAATTCCAATTATGTTATCAAATGTATTAATTTTCAATTTATTAAAATCACTTTTAGCATTTAAAAGATTATCTTCTGCGCCTTCAATTGAATTAATTATTGCATTTTTCCCTCCAGCAATTATTCCTTGTACTCTACTTGGATTTACACTGAATGTTGGTTGACATTCAGAAGCATCTAATACTCCAAGTCTTCCGCTTGTTCCAGCTCCTACATATATTATTCTACCATTGTTTAGTACATTTTTAACAATATTTTCAATTAATGAAGATATTTGAGGAATAATTTCTTTTATTACTCTTGATATTTTACTATCTTCTTCATTAATAAGTTCAACAATTTCAGTTATTGACATAGTGTCTAAACTAGAACTTTTAGAATTTTTTGATTCTGTGATTTTATCATTCATAATTAATGTATAATATAACTTAAGAAGGTCTAATTTCTGATTAATTTAACTATATGCTAGATTTGCTCTTTTCTTTCATAGGTATTATTTTTTCTATTTTATTTTCTAGTCTTGAAATAGCTTTACTCTCAGCTAATTCATTTCAAGTTGATGTATGGAGTAAGCAAGGTGGAAGATTATCTCGATTATCTAGTAAAATAATAAAAGAAAAAGAAATATATTTATTTTTAATTTTACTTGGAACCAATGTATCTAATATTGTTGCAACTACTTTTGCAACACTTCATTTTTTATCTGTTGGGTGGAATAATTTATCTATCATTATCTTAATTTCGTTTATTATTTTAATCTTTGGTGAAATTTTACCAAAAACTTTTATCAAGAATCATGCCAATATAGGCTTAGTTATTTTATCTCCACTTTTAATCTGCATGTACTATTTATTTTATCCTTTGATTAAATTAATAATTAATTTGAAATGGCTAGAAATTTATAAAAATATTTCGGAAGAGGAAAAAAGACAAGATTTGCAATCTACATTTGAGCAAGTTGAAGAAAATGAAACAATGGAAAAAGAACAGCAAGAAATGATTTCAAATGTATTTGATTTTAGCAAAACAGCAGTATTTAAGGCCATGACACCTAGGGAGGATATTTCGTGTATTTCTATTGAAGAATCCCTTGAAAAAGCAATGCATATTTTTATGGAATCAACTCATTCAAAATTACCAGTTTATGAAGACAATATAGATAATATTGTAGGTATGATTTATTTGTATGATTTGTTTAAAGGTCCTGAAAATTTAAAAGATATTGTTAGAGATATTTTGTTTATTCCATTTGATAAACCAATCCTTGAAATTGTTCCAGAATTTCAAAAAGCAAACCATTCCCTTGGTATAATTATTGATCAAAAAAACAAAACAGCAGGTTTAATAACATCTGAGGATATATTTGAAGAAATATTTGGTGAGTTTGAAGATGAATTTGACAATAGCACTTTTAATACAAAGGTATACTCAGATGGCTCTATTTTTGTTAATGCAAAAATGAAATGGGTTGATTTTAATAATAAGCATAACAATTTAATTCCTAAAGGAAGCTATGAAACAATAGCTGGATATATTATATCTGATTTAGGTCGAATTCCTAATGCTGGTGAGCATTTATTTATGTCTATTGGTCAGGTTGTGATTAAAAAGGCATCTTCAAGATATATTGAAAAAGTACTTATTTATCCTAATAAAAATGTTTAATTGTTGTTTGTAAATTTTTAATGCAAAAATTATATCAATTTTTTAAATATCTAATTAGAAATATCATTTCTAGAAAGTTAATTTTTAAATATGAGCCAGTATTAAGAAAGTTGTATAGTGTCTTTTATTTAGGTAACAAATACAGGTGTTTAATTTGCAATAAAAATTTAAGATCATTTATGCCCAAACTGTGGAAGTGGTTGTAGAGAAAGAAGATTGTATCAAGTACTTTCAGAAAGATTTTTATTAAAAAATGCTAAAATATTAGATTTTTCACCTTCAAGAAGTTATTTTCGGGAGTTAAAGAAAAATCCTTCAATAACATATCAAGCCACAGATATATCTGGGAACTTTATAGCAGATTTTAAATTTGACATTACTAATATTAATTCTAATGATAATAGTTTTGATTTGATTATTTGTTACCATGTATTAGAGCATATAATTGATGATAAGAAAGCAATTAGTGAGTTATATAGAATATTAAAAAAAAATTCTTACTGTTTAATTCAAACTCCATTTAAACAAGGCGAAATCTATGAAGATTATTCAATTGTTTCATCTGAAGATCGATCAAAGCATTTTGGTCAAGAGGATCATGTGCGTATTTATTCAGTAAATGGGTTAAAAGATAGATTGGTTTCTCAAGGATTTAAAGTTGAAATAAAAACATTTAATGAAAAACAAAATAATTTTTATGGCTTTTCAAATTTTGAAAATATCTTAATTTGTAAGAAGTAATTATTTTTATTATTATTTCATATTACCAGAACCATTACAAAATGTACAGGTAACAACACCTTTTCCAATACAAAATGCACAGTCACCCATATTTGTTTGCCCATTAACGCAAACAACGCAATTATTTTCTCCAGCTCCTTCGCATACCCAGCAGTCTTTTGATTTTCCACAACTAAAAGTAAACAAACAAATGGTAAATAAAGTTAAAAATTGAAATATAGTTTTAGAAAGATACTTCTCCATATTTATTCCTTAAATTGTTCATTAGCTATAAAAATTAAGATATTATTATTGCAGGTAATTACAACTTCATTATTTATTGCATAATTTAATGTGCCAGACTCTATTTTTGGTAATTTTTTATTTTTAAGTTCATATTTCAACCCATTAGATGAAATTAGATTATTTGGGTCATTTGAAAAAATTGATATATAATTATATTTAAGGTTTTTAAACCTAATTTTATCTTTTACAGTGTAAAACATACCACTTTCAGAAAAAATATTTATCTTCAATTTATCAATATAATTTAAAATTATTGAAAAGTTACCAATAGTATGATCAATTCTTTTTCCATCCATACCTATGATATCTAAATCATGATAATTATTTTCAATTAACCAAATAAGAATTTTTTCTAAATCATTAAGATTTTGATCAGGCATATTAATTACTAATCCATTAAAGTTCTTTAATTTATTGGGATTAATAGAATCTAAATCACCTAATATAAAATCAGGATTAATTCCAAAATCTAATAGTTGATTTGCTGACCCATCAGCACAAAATATTTTATTATATTTATTAATAATAGCTGACAATTTATTTTTTTTAGGAATGTGCCCATTAAGTACTAAAATTATTTTCTCTTTTTTCATAATTTATAGATGTTAATTTTTTTTAAATAAGTAGTATAAATTAATCAAACTATATGAAATAATTAATACATGAAATTAAAGTTTAAATATATATTTTTAATATTATTTTCTATTGTTTTAAGTAATGATGCAAATATTGATTACATTCTTGATAAATCATTCAATAGATTAAAAAGTCAAGATATTGCATTTGATTGTGATATTAAAGTACAATCAATATCAAAACAACCAGAGCAGTTAAAATTTTCTTTTCTTTCTCATTGGTCAGATTCATCAAGTTTCTATGCGTATATAAAATTTATATCACCAGTTGATTATAAAAATATTGAAATATGGTCACATCATTCAGAGGACGTGACTGTAAAAAGAAGAATGCCATTAAATAAAGAAATTGTTACTATTGAAAATGATTTTGAGGGTTTAGATATTGTGAGTTTTTTAAATTTTAATAATATATATGATGAAATTAATAGCAATGAGATTTCAGTTAATAATTCAAAATTTAAAAACGAAGAAATTTACATTATAAAATCATTCAAAAAGAAAAATAAAAGAAAAACTATTAAATTTTATATTAGTAAAAATGATTATAGAGTAATTAAAGTTGAGTGGACTAATAAAAGGGGAGGATTAAATAAAGTCCTATTATTTGAAGATTGGGAAAATATTAATAATTTAAAGTTATCAAAAAAAATAATCTTTGAAGATATAAAAAAGAAAACTAAAACAACTTGTAAACTTTCAAATCTTTCACTTGAAAAATTATCAAATGAGCAAATAGAATTAATTATGTTGGGTTTTGGAAATTGATTAAAAGAGCTAATGATGATATTAAGGCTGATAGGCCAACTATTAAAGAAGTAAAATTCATACCAAAGATTCCAGTTTCATTTTTACTTGAAAATGTAAGGTCTGCATATAATGTTGGTTCAATTTTCAGAACTGCTGATGGTATGGGTGCAAAAAAAATATATCTATCTGGATACACATGTTTTCCTCCTCAAAAAGACTTATCTAAAACGGCTTTAGGGTCTGAAAATGCAGTCGATTGGGAACAGGATGATAATCCAATTAAGATGGCACAAAAGATTATTGATAAAAATATTAAACTAGTATTACTTGAACATACATATAATTCTAAATCCCTATATGAATATGATTGGGACTTTCCAATATGTATTGTTTTGGGTAATGAGGTGGATGGAGTGTCAGAAAAGCTTATTAAAATGTGTAATTTACATTTAGAAATTCCAATGAGAGGAATTAAGCAGAGCCTAAATGTTGCAACTGCAGCTGGAATAATTGGATATGAAGCTTTAAGGTATTATACTTATAAATCAAAATAGGAATAAATTATGTTTAAAGGCATTTATTTAGCTACATTTATATCATTAATACATACATATCAAGGTGAACTTGTATCGTATGAGTTTATTGAATCATTTGATAAAGATAATATTCAAACTATTCTTGATAGCGAGTTTGGAAATTTAGCTCCAGAGGCTTTGTATGATGTTTCTATGTACAAAGTTATTTACAATACAATTGATCCTTATGGAAATGAAGTTATTGCATCTGGTGTTATTGGTTATCCTGAAAATATAAATCAAGCTTTTCCAATGATTAGCTGGCAACATGGTACAGAAGTTAGAAGAGAAAGCGTTTCTTCAAATAGTGGATTTAATATTTTAAGTTTGTGGTTAACTACTAGAGGATATATTTTTCTAGAACCTGATTATCTTGGTTTAGGAGAAAGTGAAATATTGCATCCTTACTGTATGAAAGATCCATCTGCATGGACTTCTATTGATCTAGTAAGATCAGCTCAAACCTTTTTTGATAATGATTCAGGATACTTTTATCATCCTATTACTTCTAATAATGATTTAATATTGTTTGGTTATTCAGAAGGTGGGTATGTGTCAATGGCTGCTCATTTTATGTTAGAAAATCAAGATATAAATGAGTTTAATTTATTAGCATCATTTCCAATGGCTGGTCCATATGATTTATCAGGTATAATGGTAGATATGATGCTTACTTTAGAGCCTTATGGTGAACCTTATTACTTACCGTATGTCCTGGTACCATATATAAGCTATTACGATTTAGGTTTGTTAAGTGAATATTTTCTTCCTGAATATGCTGAAATGTTTGAATATTTATTCAATGGTGAATATTCAGGGTCATATATTAATTCGATTATGCCTGAAATACCAATTCAGGTATTGTTACCCTCTGTTATAGAAGAATTTACAAACAACTTATCTCATCCCTTAAGGCTTAAATTGTTTGAAAATAATTTATGGGATTGGTATCCTGAAGCTGATATGCATTTATTTCATGGGTTAGGAGATGAGTTAATTCCTCATGAGAACTCAGAGCTTGCTTATGATACTTTTATAGAAAATGGCTCTGAAAATATTTATCTATATCTCGCTCCTGAAGAATATGGGGGCCATTCTGAGGTGGCGCAATATTGCCTAATTTCAGCTTATCAAATTTGTGAAGATAATTATAAGAATATATTAAATAAAGGTGATTTAAATAATGATCAGATATTTAACATTCAAGATATTTTGATTATTATACAATTAATTTTAAATCAAGAAAATGAAGATAGCTTGTTATTATGGATTTCTGATACAAGTATGGATGGTGAAATTAATGTTTTAGATATAATTATATTAACAAATTTAATTTTGGGAGAAACTTTTTAATGAATAGTCTAAATATTCATGAGACATATATGTTTAGAGCCTTACAGCTCGCAAAAAAAGGCCAGGGAAGAGTTTCTCCTAATCCTATGGTTGGATGTGTGATTGTTAAAAATGGAAAAATTATAGGTGAGGGATATCATCGGCAGTTTGGTAAAGACCATGCGGAAGTTGAGGCATTTAAAAATTGTTTAGAAGATCCAGTTGATGCTGCACTATATGTAACGCTTGAGCCTTGTTCACATTATGGTAAAACAGGGCCTTGCTGTAATTTTATTGTTGAAAATGGTATTCGAGATGTTTATATAGCCATGTTAGACCCTAATGAAAAAGTTAATGGTAAGGGGGTTGATTATTTAGAGAGTAAAGGAATTTTTGTACAAAGCAATATATTATTAGATGAGTCAAAAAAATTAAATAGAGGCTATTTAAATTGGATTAAAACAAAGAAACCATATGTAATTGGCAAGCTAGCTCAAGATAGTAGAGGTTTTATAGGTAAGAAAGGGGCTCAAGTTTGGATAACTGGTAAAAATTCAATAATAAATTCTCATAAACTTCGTTCTGAGGTGGATGCAATTTTAGTTGGAAAAAATACAGTTTTAACAGATAATCCTTCTCTTACAGTAAGAGAAATTATTGGGTCAAACCCAAAAAGAATTGTTTTAGATACAAATAGAACTTTACCATATAATTTTAAACTATTAAATGATAATGAATCAAAAACAATCATATTATGCAGCAGTTTGAAGTTTTCAGATAATAAAACTACTCAATGTAGTTACATTTCTATATTAGAAAAAAAAGGAAAACTAGATCCTGAGGATATCTTAAATAGATTAGGAGAATTAGGAATAACATCATTAATTATTGAAGGTGGCGCAAGTACAATTAAATCTTTTTTAGATTTAGAACTGATTGATGAGTTTTATCTTTACACTTCAGATTCACCTATAAATGAACTAGACATAGCAAATCCATTTTTACTAAATGATGATTGGAAATTAAAAGAAGAAAAAATGTTAGAAACAGACAAGTTAATTGTATATAAAAAGAAAGAGAAATGTTTACAGGAATCATAAAATCGTTAGGTGAAATTAAAAATATTGAGATTAATCATAAGATACTTAAACTTGTAATTTCATCAACTGAAAGCTTATATGTTACAACTAATATTGGTGATAGTGTAAGTGTTAATGGCGTTTGTTTGACGGCAGTAAAAAAAGATGAAAAACAAAATTTAATTTATTTTGATGTTGTTAAAGAGACTATGGAAAAAACAAATCTTGATTCACTTAAAATTGATGATAAAGTAAACCTTGAATCTCCTTTAAAAATGAGTGATGGTTTAGATGGTCATATAGTCCAAGGGCATATAGATTCAACAGGTATAATATTAAGTAATAATTTAGAAGATGAGAGTTGGCTGCTTAAGGTTAAAATAAATAAAAAGTGGCTTAAATATTGTATTCTAAAAGGTTCTATAGCTATTGATGGTATTTCGTTAACTATTTCAAATATAGATCAAGATTATGATGATATTCATGGAGCAATATCTATTTCAATAATTCCACATACACTTGAGCACACTAATTTAAAGTATAAAAAATGTAATGATTTAGTTAACATAGAGACAGATTTTTTTGCAAAATACATAGAAAAATTATTACCTAAAGAGGAAAAAGATGAATAAAGTAAAACAGGCAATTAAAGATATTTACAATGGTAAAATGGTAATTGTGGTTGATCACGAAGATAGAGAAAATGAAGGTGATTTTGTAATGTCTGCAGAAAAAGCTACTGCAGAAGATATAAATTTTATGATGAAATATGGACGAGGTTTAATCTGCACATCAATTACTTCAAGTAGAGCTAGAGAATTAAGTTTGAATCCAATGGTTGCAAATAACACTGAACAACATAAAACTAATTTTACAGTTAGTGTTGATGCGAAAGATAATATATCTACTGGAATTTCTGCAAAAGATAGATGGCAAACAATTCAAGTTTTACTGGATAAAAATTCCAAGCCTGAAGATTTAGTTAGGCCTGGACATATGTTTCCATTAATAGCAAAAGATGGTGGGGTTTTACAAAGAGCTGGCCATACAGAAGCTAGTGTAGATTTATGTAAATTGGCGAATTTAAACCCTTTGGGCATTATAGTCGAGATTGTAGATGAAGATGGTACAATGGCTAGAGGACAAAAATTAGTTGAAATTGCAGATAAGTATAATTTATCAATTATATCTGTTCAAGATTTAATATCCTATAGAAATGAAAGGGAAAAATTAGTTGAAGAGCTTACTGATATAGAGCTTCCAACCTCATTTGGAGATTTTTCATTAAAATTATTTGAAGATAAGGTAAAGGGTGATCATCATTTAGCAATAATCAAAGGCTCATGGACAGAAGATGAAGATGTAATAGTTAGAGTTCATTCTCAATGTTTGACAGGTGATATCTTTCAATCTCTTAGATGTGATTGTGGTGAACAATTAGAAGCAGCTTTAGACAAAATAAATAAAATTGGAAAAGGTTTAGTTGTTTATTTGCGTCAAGAGGGTAGAGGTATTGGGTTAAAAAACAAAATTTTGGCATACAAACTTCAGGAGCAAGGGTACGATACGGTTGAAGCTAATGAAAAATTAGGTTTTCCAGCTGATTTGAGAGAATATGGTATTGGAGCGCAAATCATTAAAGAATGTGGTGTAAGAAAAATTAGATTAATGACAAATAATCCAAAAAAGGTAATAGGTCTTGAAGGTCATGGATTAGAAATAGTTGGAAGAGAGGAAATCAAAATTGCTCCAAATAAAAGCAATGAAAAATACCTTCAAACAAAAAAAAATAAGTTAGGCCATTTTATACTTGGGGAAGAAAATGATGAAAAATAAAAAAATATATATAGTTGCTAGTACATTTTATGAGGAATTAATTAATCAGATGATACAGGGTGCAACTGAAGAAAATAATGGCATGAATGATTTAAAACTTATAAAAGTTCCTGGTACATTTGAGATTCCAGGTATGATAAATTATATTATTGAAAACCAAAATCCTGATTTAATTCTCGCTTTAGGTGTACTAATTAAGGGTGAGTCAGATCACTTTGAATATATTTCTTCATCTGTTGCGAATTCTATTTCTCGCTTAAGTATTAAAAATAGCATACCAATAATTTTTGGAGTATTAACCGTTCATAATATGGAGCAAGCAATTGAACGTGCTTATGTTTCAAAAAAGAATAAAGGTGGTGAAGCTATGAAAACAGGATTAGAAATGTTAAAACTTTATGACTTATATAAAAAATAATTTATTATTTTTAGTATTTTTAACTTTTTTATATTCTTACCAAAATGCTAATCATTGGAATTCTTTAACTTCTGCTCTTAACTCTTATTCTATTATTGAAGATTCAAATGGACATATCATTGGAGCAACATCAGGAGGTTTGCTAAAGCTTTCTGATTCAATTGAAATCTTAAAAGATAACTTGATTGACATAAATACTAATGTCATTGGAATTGACCTAAAAAATAATATATGGATTGGTAATAATTCTCCTAATTCAACCATTCAAGTTCTTGATAAAAATTATAATTTAATTTACAGCTCTATTTACTCGCTTCAAAATTTAGAGAATATTTTAGATTTCGCTTTCGATTCTGATAAAGTTTTTTGTATTTACAAAGATTTAGATGGATATGGTATTTTGGAGTTTAATTATGAAGATCAAACTCCGTTTTACTTAGATTATTACAATGCAAGTGATTTCCCTCAAGATTACAATCAAATTACTGACATTGATATTTACCAAGAATATTTGTATGTTACTACTGATAGTGGTGTTTTTGTAGCAAATTTCATGCAAAATAATTTAAATTTTGGTTCCTCATGGACTAAGATTCCTTTCGATGTCTTTATTGGTGATCAAGTAATTAAATACTTACATAGAGTTGAAAATGGATTTTATATATTAACTGTTAATGAATTGTTTTTTTGTAGTTTAGATTTCATTACTGAAAGTTTGATTGTTTTTGATTCTGAACCTTCAGATATAAAACCAAATGATTTTGAGTTATTTTTATGTAGTCAATATGATTGTTATAAACTTTTAAATTCAAATATTGAGAATATTTATTCAAATGATAGACTTTTTTTAATCAATGATTTTCAAATTAATCAAAATATGCTTTCTATTGCAATAAAAAATGGAGGTATTTCTAAAATTAATCTAAATGATAGAACGACTGATTTCTATATACCAAATACCTTACTTGAAAATAGTTATGAAGCTATTACATTACTAGATGATGGGTCATTGGCAGGAGTAAATAAAAAACATCTCTTTATCATGAAAAATGATACTTTTTACTTTTATATAAATGAAGCAAATATCGATAATTACCCTCTATCAGTTTTGTCTAACAATGAATATTTTAATTTTACAATCTTAGATTACAAAGTGAGTGATAAAATGATATGGTCGCTCGTTCAGAATAGTATTGGAAACTTAATGTTTAACAATAGTGGTATTAAGCCTAATTTATTAAATAAAATGGCATCAGTTATTGAGGTTGATATTACAAACAATGAGTACTTTTTATACGATACATCTAAAACTGAATTCATGAAAAATACTAATTATCCCTATGGAACATTCGATGGTTTATATGGGGTATCAAATGAAGATGTATTAGATAGTTATATGGTTACTCATCAAATCAAAAAAGATAATTTGGGTAATGTATGGGTTGTAAACCCGTATTCTGAGAAATTTAATCACCCCTTATCTGTTCAAATAGGTAACAACAATCAGCATTGGATGCATATTTTTTCAGAAAATGAATTTTCATATATTCCAACTGAAATTGCATTTGATAAATATAATAGGGTATGGTTGGGTTATATTAATGAAGATACTAATAATAATTGTTGTATAGATGAATTTTCGAAAGGAGGACTTCAAGCTTTTCAATTTGATGTATCATATATAAATGGAACAGATTTTAGTGATTATGAAAATAGTGTTTTTTGGTTGAATCCAACTAATTTAGGAAATTTACCTTACGGGGAAAACTCAACAATTTTATCTTTAGATATAGGGAATATTGATGACCAAGAAATTTTATGGGTTTTAACACCTCAAGGTGCTCAAGGATATATAATGAACAATACTCAATTGTTAGAAATTTATCCTATCCCATTTTATTCTAACATTGGTTTTCAAGTAGGAGATAAAATAAGGGTCGATTCTCAAAATAATGCATGGATTGCAACTAGGTATGATGGGGTTAGGGTTATAAAAAATAATGCAACATTGTGGCCTGATGGATTTGGATTTACAAAAAATAACAGTTCTTTGTTATCTAATATTATTTATGATATAGCATTTAATAATGAAGATGGTTTAGTTTACTTTTCTACTGATAAAGGTATTTCTATTTTGGAAACTCCTTTTTCATCTGAAAAATTAGAAAGTGAAAAATTATTTATAACTCCTTTACCATTTGTGATTCCTTCTAATGATTATATGCAAATAAAGAATATTATTACTGGTTCTGATGTAAAGGTATTAACTGTAAATGGTAGCGTTGTTAAACATTTTGATGATCTTGAGTTTAACCAAAATATGATTTATTGGGATGGAAAATCTGACAATGGTAATTATTTATCATCAGGTATTTACTATGTTTTAAGTTACAAAGATGGTAATTCTTTATCAAAAAAAATAGCTATTATAAGAAAATAATTTTTTTAAAAATATCTTTCTTTTAGATAAATTATATGTATATAAATAAATTATAATTTTTATGTTTAAAGGAGAATAGGTACTAATGCAAAAGTTTCAAACTGAAGTTAATCAGCTACTACATTTAATAATACATTCTTTATATTCAAATAAAGAAATATTTCTTAGAGAGCTAATATCTAACTCATCGGATGCTCTAGACAAGTTTAAGTTTTTAACCTTAACAAACGATAAGTTTAAAAATACTGATTTTACACCAAGAATAGATATTTCTTTTGAAAATAATGACAATAAAAAAACCATCACAATATCTGATAATGGTATAGGTATGGATAAGAAAGATTTAAATCAAAATTTGGGTACAATTGCAAGATCTGGAACAAAAAACTTTCTTTCAAAGATGACAGGTGATTCTAAAAAAGATTCAAATTTAATTGGTCAATTTGGAGTAGGGTTCTACTCAAGTTTTATGGTAGCTGATAAGGTTGAGGTTATCTCAAGAAAAGCAGGTAATGCAAAAGCATGCCTTTGGGTAAGTGATGGAAAAACTGGCTATACAATTGAAGAAAGTAGTCGCGAACAACAAGGAACTACTGTCATTCTTCATTTAAATGAAGAAGGTAATGAGTATGCATCTAAATGGCAGCTTGATTCAATCATAAAAAAATATTCTGATCATATTTCATTTCCAATATTTTTAACTTTTGATGAAACAATTTATGGAGATAAAGATAAAGGTGAAGAAGATAAAGTTGAAACAAAAGTTGATCAAATAAATTCTGCTTCAGCATTTTGGAAAAGGTCTAAATCTAGCCTTAAAAAGAAAGATTATGATGATTTTTATAAATCTATATCAAATGATAACGATGATTCTCTAATTCATATACATACTCAGGCTGAAGGTACGCTAGATTATTCTACTTTATTTTTTATACCTAAAAAAGCACCGTTTGATATGTATAACGCTGATTATAAGTCAGGCATAAAATTATATATTAAAAGAGTATATATAACTGATGATGATAAAGAATTAATGCCTACTTATCTAAGATTTGTTAGAGGAATTATTGATTCAGAAGATTTACCATTAAATGTTAGTAGGGAA
>MDTD01010559.1_pt1 | contig 20483 bp, 15 predicted proteins | sample 811221 | NCBI WGS metagenome assembly MDTD01 (sample SAMN05326646, study PRJNA326480) | marine metagenome | isolation source: seawater | place: Pacific Ocean: South West | collected 2011
CCGTATTTGAACTGCATCTGTACCGCCGTATAGTTCTCCTGGGCGGATTTGACTTCATCCGCCAGATTGATCAGGGCATTCTTTGCCGTTTCATACTCAAGATAGGATTCCTTGGACTCAAGGATGATGGCTTTTTCTTCGCTGGCCAGGGCCAGTTTTGCCTTTCTGACGTCGGCCATGGCCTGGCGGACTTCAGCCTTGCGAAGCCCCCCGTCATACAAGGTAAAGGTCAGTTCCGCCTGGACGTAAAGATCTTCCGTATCAAACTCAACATCGTTGCCGCTGCTCTCATATTCATAGGTTCTCTCCCGGTAACCGCCCTCCAGGTCAAGGCTGGGCCAGTAGTCGCCTTTTTCATACCGGACGGTTTTTTCGGCGATTTCAATGGATTTTCTGGCCTCTTTGATCTCGTACCTGTTCTTGAGCGCCCTTTGGCGGATCTCAGGCTCAGTGATGGTAAAGCCTTCCTGGCGGTCGATATCATCGGCCGATACCGTAAAGACATCTTCGATTCCGACAAGTCTTACGATGTTGGCTTTGGCGGTATCCACATCATTGACCGCAACGATCTGGTCGGTTTTGGCCCGGGAGAGTTCCGCCTCGGCCCGGTACAGGTCTGTTTTGGTGACATTGCCTACACTCAGTTTTTCCCTCACCGAATTTCTATGGGCCGTCAGCCGCTCAACGTCGGCATCCGCCACATCCACCAGGCGCTTGCTGCTCAGGGTCCGGATATAGGCCTGGGCCACCTGGAAAATATATTCGTCACGGATGGCCTCTTTTGAAAACTGCGCAAGTTCAATCCCCTGTTTACTGATGTCATAGGCAATGAGCTCACGGCCGTTGAGGGTGAAAGACTGGGTGAGCAGTGCCGACAAGGTATTGGTATCCGGGGAATAGGAATCATCGTTATTTTTATAGTTCAGATGCGCCCCGTAGAGTGTAGCCCGCGGCACAAGTACGGACAGCGCCCGTTGCTTTTCTTGTTCCGCGATGTATTCGTCTTCTTCTGCTAGCTTAATGGTTTCAGCCGTTTCGTTGGCAATCCGGCACAGCTCCTTTAAGGTATAGTGGGGCTGGGCAGATGCTTGAAATGGGAAAAAAAAGCAAAGCACCGCAATGGACATCAAGAGAATAGAAAGCCGTTTCATGGATTTCCTCATAAATATTTTTGAATCAATCGGGCCAGAAGCCCTAGGGTTAATTGATATTTCCGGCCCTACCATATTATGCCGCCGGGGTAAGGTCAAGCCCTCTTATATCAGCCGTGGCCGCATCCTTCTAACCCGATGATTTCCCATCGGGAAAAGTTTATGCCTAAGATGGAAAAATACCCTATTCTATGCTATTAATCAGCAAAATTTTTGTAAAGAAGTGTTAACTTTTTAGGAGGTCACAGTGACTGCAATTCCCGGCACAGAATACGAAGGACTGCCCCTGGTCAGACAGGGTAAGGTAAGGGATATCTTTGATACCGGAGATGCCCTTCTCATGGTAACCACAGACAGACTTTCCGCCTTTGACGTGGTGCTGCCCAACACCATCCCCGACAAAGGCAAAGTATTGAACCAGATCTCCGCATTCTGGTTCAAGCAGATGGAAGACATTGTCAAGAATCACATCATCAGTACGGATGTGAACGACTACCCCGAAGAATTCCACAAGTACAAAGATGCGCTGGAAGGGCGGAGCATGCTGGTTAAAAAGGCTGAGCCCATGGCAGTGGAGTGCATCGTGCGCGGCTATATTTCCGGCTCCGGATGGAAATCCTACCAGAAAGAAGGCCACGTTTGCAACATCCGGCTGCCCGAGGGGCTCAAGGAATCCGACCGGCTGGAAACGCCCTTGTACACCCCTTCCACCAAGGCTGAAATCGGGGATCACGACATCAACATCAGCTTTGAGGAAACCATCAATATCATCGGGCAGGAAAATGCGGAAAGACTGCGTGACCTAAGCCTTGAAATCTATAACCGCGGTGCAAAGCTTGCCCTTGAAAAAGGCATCATCATTGCCGATACCAAGTTTGAGTTCGGTATCCTGGATGGCGAGATCATTCTGATCGATGAAATTCTCACCCCGGATTCCTCCCGCTTCTGGCCCCTGGACGACTACGCGCCCGGCAGGGGGCAGCGCAGTTTTGATAAACAGGCCGTCAGAGACTGGCTGACCAACTCCGGCTGGGACAAGACCCCTCCTGGCCCCGAGCTTCCCCAGGAAATCATCGACAACACCAGCAAGACCTACAAGGAAATCTTCAACCGCCTCACCGGAGAGACCATCTAAGGCATGCAGGCATTCAAGATTTCAGACCTGCCGTTGTCAGCCGTATCTGCGGCTGACAACGAGTTTCAAATTTCCGGGGTGGGGGATGATTCTTCCGCCCTGGCTGCTTCTATGGCAGCTTCAGGCTTGTGTATCCCGATACTGGTTACCCGTCAGGGTTCGGCTGAGGCATATACCGTTGTCTCCGGATTCAAACGCCTGGAAGCCGCCCGGACCCTGGGATGGGAGACCATTTCCTGCCGGGTGGCCCATGACACCATAGCCAAATCTTGCCTTGCCAAAATGGCGGTGGCTGAAAATGCATTCCAGCGCCAGCTTGGTCCAGGAGAACTGGTACGGGCGGCAGGACTTTTGTCAAAGTACATGGACATCAACGAACTTGCCGGAATCTCCCAGGCGGTCTTCAATACCGGTTTAAACAGCGGGTACTTAAAAAGCCTTTTGTCCATCCATGACCTGCCGGCACATGCAGTTCACTTACTTGATACCGGCCAGTTATCCATCAAGGCGGCCAAACTGATCACGGCCTTGGAAAACGATGCCGTCCATGCCCTTCTGGACATCTTTTCTGCACTGAACCTTTCGGCCTCAAAGCAAACGGAAATCATCACCTGGACAAAAGAAATCGCTGCACGGGACGGGGTAACGGTGAAAGAGGTATGCATGGGCGCAGATATCCGTCAGGTGCTGCCCTCTGCCGACAATCTAAAGGACAGGGCCCAAGCCGGAAACAGGCTGCGGGGGATACTGTTCAGCAAACGGTATCCCCACCTTGACGCTGCCAAGAAGGCGGCGGCTGACAGCGTTCGAACCCTCAAGCTGCCCAAAGGCATCCGGCTGACCCTGCCTGAAAGCTTTGAAAGTTCCGTCTACTCGGCGACCATCAGTTTCACATCCGTCCAAGAGTTTGCAAAGCGTGCTGAAGCACTGGGGCAGCTTTCAGGTCATGAAGGGCTCAAAAGCCTGTTGGACAGGTAAGGGCAGGGGAGAACCATGAAAATTAGCCGCCTCTTTATCGACACGGATCTGGAAAAGGAACGCAACCGGGATGAGTCTTTAAACCGTGAAATAGATTACCTGATCTCCAAAATCGGCCGGACGCCTGAAATGGTGGGGGATTCACGCGAGATCTACGATCTTATCAATGCTGCAGATGACCCGGTCACCGTTGCCAAAACCATCCTGTACATCACCCGCAACCGGGGTGCAGTGGTCAGGGAATGCCCTGGAACCAGCATTTACACCTGCTGCGACTACACCATTCTTCATACCGGCACCTTCTGCACCATGGACTGTTCCTACTGCATTCTACAGGCCTATTTCCATCCGCCGGTCCTCCAGTATTTCGCCGGGCTCGATATCCTGTCCAACGGACTGGACGAGGCCTTCGGGCAGGAGAAAATCCTGCGCATCGGCACCGGGGAATATACCGATTCCCTGATCTGGGAGCCGGTCAGCCCCATGCCCGCCTTTCTGGTTGAAAAATTTGCAGGGCAGAAAAATGCCGTATTGGAACTGAAAACAAAAACCGTCAACGTCAATTCACTGATGGACCTGGACCACAACGGCAAAACCATCCTGGCCTGGTCCGTAAATACCCCGGCGGTTATCGGCTCCGAAGAAAAGGGAACCGCAGCCCTTTCAGCACGGCTTGCCGCAGCCCGGGACTGCGCTGCAAAAGGCTATAAGCTGGCGTTCCACTTCGATCCCCTGGTGATCTATCCGGGCTGCGACATTGCATATGCAAACGTCATCCGTACCATCTTCGACCATGTGCCTCCCGAAGATGTGGTGTGGATCAGTATCGGCACCTTCCGGTTCATGCCACAGCTCAAGCCCATTGTGGAAAAACGCTTTCCCGATTCCACCATTGCCTACGGAGAATTCATTCTTGGACTGGACAACAAGATGCGCTATTTCAAACCCCTGCGAATCGGCCTGTACCAAAAACTTGTCCGTGTGCTAAGACAGGTCGCTCCGGGTGTCCTTGTCTACTATTGTATGGAAGACCAAGAAGTGTGGGAAAAAACCATGGGCTTTTTCCCGGCAAAAGATGGCGAGCTTGGGCATATGCTGGACAAAGCTGCGGCCGATAAATGCGGCCTTGACCGCCGTCTGCTCTAAGGCCTTAGGAATCTTCCATGCAGGTCCTTCTGACCCAATTGCCCATCCCCAAATCCAACTTCGGCATCAGAACCGGGAATATCCCCTTTGGGGCGGCCTGCCTGAAACAGGCCGCAGCAGACATCCCCGGCATCAAAATCGATATTTTACCCCAGCACCTTGCCTCACATGCGGGGGATGCTAAAATCCTGGACAACATCTGCCGGATTAAACCGGATATCCTCGGCTTAACCGTATTCTGCTGGAACCGGGAACGCAGCGTCCATCTGGCCCAAAACGCCAAAGAAGCCACGGGATGCACCGTGGTGGTAGGGGGGCCGGAAATCACACCGGACACCCCGGATATTCATCAGGATTTCATCGACCACAGGATATACGGCCAGGGCGAATGGGCTTTCCGAAAGCTGCTCTTAGATCCGCAGTTCAGGCCGCCGGCTGGGAAGGGGGCGGACCTTGCATCCAGCCGGATATTCGAATCCCGGCCAAGCCCTTATACCGAAGACATCATCACGCCTTGCCCCGGAGATCCTGTTCTGCTTGAAACCCAACGGGGCTGCCCCTATGGATGCAGGTTCTGCAACTACAACAAATCTGCGGGCAAACTGATCTTCAAACATCCGGATCACATCATGGAAACGGTGGCATGGGCAAAGACCCGGGGGATATCAGAGATTGTATTTCTGGACCCGACCCTGAATGCCCGGCCCGATCTTGTGCCCTTGCTTCAAAAGCTTTGTGACCTGAATCATGACAACCGGCTGAGCCTTTCCAGTGAACTTCGGGCAGAACGGATTGACCACCGGATGGCAGAGCTTTTCAGGAAGGCAGGTTTCAAAGAATTTGAAATCGGCCTTCAGAGCATCCACCCCAAGGTTTTGGAACAAATGGGACGGCGCACCAACCTCAAAGCATTTCTGTCTGGCGTCCGAGCGCTTAAGACCCAGGGTATCCGCCCGCGGCTCGACCTCATCGCAGGCCTCCCGGGAGATACGCTGGCAGGCTTTCTGGACTCCCTGGATTTTGTTATCGACAACGGACTGGAAGATGATATTCAGGTGTTTCCTTTGCTGGTGCTGCCCGGCACTTACTTCAGACAACATGCGGATCAGATCGGCATGGTTTATGATCCCCATCCGCCATATACCCTGCGCCGTACCCCGACATTTTCAGAACAGGATATGGCTGCAGCCTTTGATGCGGCCGAAGAACGGCTGGACATTGCCCTGATCCCCATGCCCCACCTGGATATCGCCTTTCGGCAGCCGGAAGAAAACCATCTGACGGACGTATCCGCAGAGGTTGACGGGCAACAACTGATCACTAAAGTAAATCTAAACAAACCCAGGTCAGCCCGGGAACTCGAATCCCTGGCCCGCCGTCTGTCCTCCCCGTATCAGGTTTTTCTACACGGCCACAGGCCGGACATCCATTGCGAGGCCATCCGCATCTTTACCAGCGCCAACCCATTCACACCCCTGGAAATCGTTTTTATCGAACCGGAAACACAGCCAGATCTAAGTGTTTTCCTGAACGCGGTGCGCCTGAACCGCCCCCACTTCCTGGACAAGGACCTGGAGCTTCTCTATCCCCGCCCCGGAAACAGGGCCGTGCTGTTTACGCTGGTGTGCAAGGCCAATGGGTTGATCTTTGATAGAGACATGGTCCGCCAGGTCTTTCACTGGGAAAAGGAGACTCTGCCTTCTATGCAGACTCTTGCCGCACTTTCCCACCTGGACGGGATATTAATGGATGCTCAAACCAGCCCATCTGTGCTGCGTGACTGGCAGGATCAAATCCGCCCTGTGGCAGATACGATTCCCCTGATCTCCTTTAGCCGCATCGATATACAGAACAGATGGAAAACCCAGACCTGTCCGGATGACTGGGAGGTATAACCACCTGTTTAACAAATGTAATCAAAGGGATGGATCGGCGGGAGAGCCGCCATCAGCCAGGCCGGCTCTCCCAGGTGCCACTTCCAGGCCCCGAGTGCGGCTGCGCAGGCCGACACGTAATGATCGCTTGGATCGTCCTCTGAATCCACTCCAACGAGTCCCTGCTCCCCAAGCCATGTAAGAAGCCGTTTCCTGACATCGGAACTTTTTTTAATCGCCCTGACACCATCGACCCAAGCCCCCCGGAGCACCATCGCCCCTCCGGGATGCACTTCAACGATGCGCGCGACCGGGCAAATCTGCAGGACCAGTCTTGCCACAGCCATTCCTCTGAGGGTAAGGTAAACCATTCGGGTCATGGTCGGCGTCATCACTGATCCGGGCAACATCCCTGCGGCACGAAGTGTTTGCCGCAGGGATGCGTCCCCGGGCCGGTCGCCGCCGCCGGGGTTATAGGACAGGGGGGCATCTATTCCCACCAGAATATTGGCCTGGCCTTTGAATGATCGGAACAATGCTTCAATATCATGATCATTTGCCCCGTTCAGGACATCATCGCGCACCAGCCGTTTTTCTGACGCCTTAAACACGGCAACGGCCGTATCTTGAGTATTGACAGGACCGGACAGGTCCACCCCTATAACGATCATAAATTCCCTTATAGATATCATTTGAACTTTTGCCCGCCTGTCTATATATTCGGTTGCCATGGAATGCAATGGGAGAATCAGCCCTGTAATTAATTCGGACGCCAACGATCTTTTCGGGTGCCGCAGTGAAAACGAGGAGAAAAAATCGTGACACCTATCTTATCTGTCTGCCTGTGGGCCGCAGGCATTGTCTTTTTCACCTTCAGTTTCTGCATCCTGGCAATCAGCCTGCCGGTGATGCCAAGGCCTGTCACTTTCAGCCTGGCCCGCCGCCTTTTTTCCATTCTCATCCGGATCATGGGCATCCGCCTTAAGGTGACGGGGCGGGAGAATTTAGATCCCTCACAGACCTATCTGCTCATGGGCAATCATGAAAGCCTGTTCGACCTGTTCGTGATCCCCGCAGCCCTGCCACTGACCTTTACCGGGGTGGAAGCGGCCTATCACTTCAAAATACCCGTATGGGGCTATCTCATACGCAAATGGGGCTGCATTCCCATCCAGCGGGGCAATCTGGAAAAGGCCAAGAAAAGCCTGGAACTTGCCAGGCAGACATTGGCCTGCGGCCTTTCCATCGTTATCTTGCCCGAAGGCCACCGGACCCGGACAGGGAAGATGGCTGCCTTTAAAAAAGGACCGTTTCACCTGGCCAAGGCCACAGGAGCGCCTTTGGTTCCTTTCGGTATCAGCGGATTGTTTGAATTTCAAAGAAGGGGCGGCTTTGCCATAACCCCGGGTGTAGTGACTGTCCGGATCGGAAAACCCATACCGGCCAGTGAATATAACAGGCTTTCCGTTGAGGAGTTAAGGGAAGTGATGTTTGAACGGATTCAGACACTTTCCGCCTGATATTACCATCCGGAAAATCAGGTCCTTTAAACAAGGAGAAAAATGCAAAAATAAAGCCGCAGCCCAGAGTAACACCTGGCTGCGGCTTTGTTGTGTCGTAAGTGCCTTTGCGCTATAAGGCCGTAGCCTTATTCTTTTTCCGCGTTCACCTGATCGATCACCTTTTTGGCAAGATCCCCCGGTACTTCGTCATACTGCTCGAATACCATGGTGAAGGTACCGCGTCCGCCGGTCATGGAGCTTAAGTCCGGTGCGTAACGCAGCATTTCGGACATGGGAACCAGGGCGTTGATGATCTGTTTGTCGTCTTCGGAATCCATCCCCAGAACGCGGCCGCGTCTGGAGTTCAGGTCGCCCATGATGTCGCCTGTGGCGTCATCGGGGATTTTAACGGAAACCTTCATGATGGGTTCGAGAAGAACGGCCTTGGCTTCAGCGGCAGCATTTTTAAATGCCAGGGAGCCGGCGGTCTTGAAGGCCATTTCAGAGGAGTCAACCGCATGGTAGGAACCAAAATCAAGGGTGGTTCTGAAATCCACACAGGGGAATCCGGCCAGAACGCCTTTTTTCATGGCTTCGCGGATACCGGCTTCAACGGCGGGGATGTAGTTCTTGGGAATGACGCCGCCCACGATTTTATCAACAAATTCGAAACCCGATCCTGAGGGCAGGGGGGCAAGCTCAATCCAGCAGTCGCCGTACTGACCGTGGCCGCCGGACTGCTTTTTGTGTTTGCCTTGAACACGGACTTTTTTCTTGAAGGTTTCTCTGTAGGCAACCTTGGGGGTGGCAATGTCCATGCCCACGTTGAACTTTCTCTGGATCTTTTCAGCCGTAATCTCGATGTGAACCAGACCGCGGCCGGAAAGGATGGTTTCCCGGGTTTCTTCGTTCCGGGTCAGTTCAAGGCCGGGATCTTCTTCAAGAATCTTTCTGATGGCCTCATGAATCTTGTCTTCATCGCTCTTGGATTTGGGAGAAATGGCAAAGGAGATACAGGGCGGCAGGGCCTTGGGTGCCGGAATCTGGATGTCCTGGCCGGCGGTAATGGTATCGCCGGTAAGGGTTTCCTTGAGTTTGGCAACCGCAACGATGGCGCCGGGTACGGCACCGCTAATGGGTTTCTGCTCGCTGCCGGCAATCTCCAGAAGCTGGGAGAATCTCTCTTTGGCGTTTTTGGTGATGTTCTTGATGTTGCCGTCCTTGCCCAGGGTACCTGCGATCACCCGGAACAAGGAGAGACGTCCGGCGTAGGGATCCACGATGGTGGCAAATACATAGCCGACGAATTCTCCGTCGGGGTCCGGTGCGACTTCCACATCATTGCCGTCGGCGTCCTTTGCGATCCAGGCACCGCGGTCAAGCGGGGAGGGCATGTAATCGTTGATGAAGTCAAAGACGACATCCACACCGATCATTTTGGCAGCTGAAGCGGCAATGGCCGGATAAAACTCCGCACCAAGCACGCCTGTGCGGAAGGTGGCTTTCAGTTCCTCTTCGGTAAGCTCTTCACCTTCCAGATATTTTTCAAGCAGATCGTCGTCGAGTTCGGCAACGTTTTCCACGAACTCTTCCTTGGCCGCTTCAATATCATCGGCCATGTCTGCGGGAATGTCTATTTGAGTGGGTTTTCCATCTGCATCGTACTCATAGGCCTTGCCTGAAACGATGTTCACCAGGCCCTTGAAATCCTCTTCACTGCCGATGGGGTAGCAGACCGGGATGACTTTCTTTTTCAGTGCGGTCTGGCATGCCTCAACGGCCGTGGCAAAGTCTGCTCTCTCACGGTCCAGCTTGTTGATGACTACAAATCCGGGCAGGTTGTATTGAATGGCGGATGCAGCAGCCTCTTCGGTCATGGCTGAGGGGCCGCCGACGCCGTCAATGACAAAGGCCATGCTGTCGGCTACGGGAAAACAGGTTTTGGCGGCTGAGAAGAAATTCTGATCACCCGGCGTATCCATCAAAGTGATTGTATGCTTGTTGTGGGTGTATTTAATGAATGATGTGTTGATACTCTGCTGTTTTTTGGTTTCTTCAGGCTGGAAATCCATAACGGTATTTCCTTCTTCAACCTTACCAAGGCGTTTGGTCACCCCGGCTTTAAACAGCATAGCCTCAGCAAGAGTAGTCTTGCCTGCACCTCCATGACCCGCAAAGGCCACATTTCTCATGGTTTTGATTTCTTCGCTCATTACCGCTCCTATTCAATCGTTAATAGAAATCCCATAGGGGGTTAATAAAAAACTAATAAACTTTACAGGATTTTTTTTATTATTCCAGTGTTATTTTATTTTTTTTTAAATTCAAGGTGAATAATATACTCCTCATTCCCCTTGGGACCCAAAATCGGAGAGGTTACAACCTCCTTGACACCATACCCCCGGGTGTCAAAAAACTGTCGAATATCCGTCACAACCTGCTGCCGGATCAAAGGATCCTTCACAACACCACCCTTGCCGATATGTTCCTTTCCGGCTTCAAACTGCGGCTTGATCAGGGCCAGAATCTGGGTCCCGTCCCGCATGAATTTCTCCGCCGAGGGAATCACTGTTTTCAATGAGATAAACGAGGTGTCCGCCACCACCATATCCATTGGTTCGTTGATCTTTTCATAGGCGAGATGACGGATGTTGGTCCGTTCGATGACCACCACCCGCTCATCCTTGCGCAGGGACCAGTCCAACTGGCCGTATCCCACATCCACGGCAAACACCTTTGCGGCGCCGTTTTTTAAAAGGCAGTCCGTAAACCCGCCGGTGGAGGCCCCGATATCAAGGCAGACACAGTCTTTGGCCGACACCGGAAATGTGGCAAGCGCCTTTTCAAGCTTGAGGCCTCCCCGGCTGACGTAAGGATGGTCCGCAGCTTTCACCTTGATAGCCGCATCGGCGCTGACCTGGGCACCCGGCTTGTCCGCCACCATGTCGTTCACCAATACTTTACCGGACATGATCATGGTCTTGGCACGGTCCCTGGAACGGATCAGGCCCCGTTCCACCAGGAGCAGATCCAGCCGTTTCTTGCCCGGTTTATATTTTCCGGGTTTACCCTTTGCCATTGAGCTTACGCCCTGCAGTTACGATGGCCGGAGCATCAATACCATGGTCTTTGCGAAGCTGGGCCTGGGGCCCGTGGGCCACAAAGGTGTCGCCGATGCCGATCCGTTTGACACAAATCCCGGCAAGGCCGTTTTCGCAAAACAATTCAAGAACGGCGGAACCAAAGCCCCCGGCCAGCACATGTTCCTCAACGGTAATCACTTTTCCGATGGCCTTTGCCTTTTCAAGGAAGAGGGCATCGTCCAGGGGTTTGACAAACCTGGCATTGATAACTGTGGCCTCGATTCCCTGGGAAGCCAGGGTTTCTGCGGCTTCAAGGGCGTCGTTGGCCGGCCGGCCGGCAGCGATAATGAGCAGGTCGTCTCCCTCACGGAGCACCTGTGCCTTGCCTATCTCAATGGGCCGTGCTTCCGGATCGATTTCCACGCCCTGGCCGTTGCCCCTGGGGTACCTGAGGGCAACCGGACCGTCATGGTCAATGGCGGTCCGCATCATCCGGGCCAGTTCATTTTCATCCATGGCCGCCATCACTGTCATATTGGGCATGGCCCTGAGATAGGAATAGTCGAACAGTCCATGGTGGGTGGGGCCGTCCTCACCCACGATACCGCCGCGGTCCAGGGCAAAGACCACGGGATGACGGTCAATGCAGACGTCGTGGAGGATCTGGTCGTAGGCCCGCTGCAGGAAAGTGGAATAAATGGCCACCACGGGCTTGGCCCCTTTGGAGGCCAGGCCGGCAGCAAAGGTAACGGCATGCTGCTCTGCGATACCCACATCAAAGAAACGTTCGGGGAACTCCTGTGAGAAGCGGGTCAGCCCCGTGCCTTCGGGCATGGCGGCCGTAACGGCGACGATCTTTTCATTTTCCTTGGCCAACCGGATCATGTACTCGCCGAACACGCTGGTGTAGGAAGGAATTTTTCCGGCGGTTTTATTGCTTTTGCCCGTATCCACGGCAAAGGCGCCCACACCGTGGAAATAAACGGGATTCTTTTCCGCAGGCGCATATCCCTTGCCCTTTGTGGTGGTGACATGGAGCAGCACCGGGGAATCCGGGTTCCGTATGTTGGTCAGGATATCGATGAGATGATCCAGGTTATGGCCGTCTATGGGCCCGAAATAGTCAAAGTTGAACGCCTCAAACAGCATCCCGGGGGTGACAAACGTCTTAAAGGATTCTTCCCAACGTTTTGCCCAATCGTACATGTCATCCCCGATTTTAGGCACGGATTTCAGAAACTGGCCGAACTGGTTTCGTAAATTCTGAAGAGACTTGTTGGAAAAGGTCCGGGACAGGTAGGAAGACAGCGCCCCCACATTGGCCGAGATGGACATATCGTTGTCATTGAGAACAACGATGAGTTTGCGCTTCAGGTCGCCCGCCTGGTTCAGCCCCTCATAGGCCAGTCCTGCGGTGAGCGACCCATCGCCGATCACCGAGATCACATCGGAGGCATCGTTGTTCAGGTATTTGGCATAGCAGATGCCTAACCCTGCTGAAATAGAGGTGGACGAATGTCCCACCGTAAACCCGTCGTAGGGGCTCTCCTTCATCTTGGTGAATCCGGATATCCCCTTGTACTGACGCAGCGAATCAAAATCATCGTTACGGCCGGTCAAAAGTTTATGGGCATAGGCCTGGTGCCCCACATCCCAGACCAGGGTGTCTTCGGGAACATCAAATACATAGTGGAGGGCCAGGGTCAGTTCCACCGCTCCGAGGCTTGAGGCAAGGTGTCCGCCGTTTTTAGAAACCACCTCGATTATTCTGTGGCGGATTTCCTGGGCCAGAATTTCCAGGTCCTTACGGGAGAGTTTTTTCAGGTCCGCCGGTGTGTTGATTGCGTTAAGAAAATTCAAATATCACCTTTATCTTATATATACGGTGCTGCCACCGATTATCATTTTGTCTGCATCACCGCTTCCGGTTGATGATATAGTGGGCAATGGCCCTCAGTGGATCTGCCTTTTCATCAAACTGGCGGTCAAGTGCATCGATCGCCTGTTCGATCAATTCCCGGCCAAAGGCTTTTGACTCGTCCAGTCCGATGATGGCCGGAAAGGTCATCTTGTCATGGAGTGCGTCAGATCCCGCCGCCTTTCCCATAATTTCCGGGTCTCCCTCGACGTTGAGGATATCATCCATGACCTGGAAGGCCAGGCCGATGGCCTCTGCATAGGTGATCAGGGCGGACAGGGCAGGGGGGGAGGCGTTTGCCCCCAGGGCGCCGGCTTCCACGCTGACCCGGATCATTGCTCCGGTCTTGTGCCGGTGTATCTTCTTTAGATGGGCAAGGCGTTGGTCTTTATTCCCCAATTCGGAGGGTGCCATGGTCTCCGCCTGCATATCGAGCATCTGCCCTTCAACCATGCCCCGGACCCCGGCAGCTTCCGAAATTTTTTCCACAAGTGTCAGCCGGGTGGCGGCATCCGGACAGCACTCAAACAGCCGGTCAGCGGCCGCCAGCACATGAAAGGCCTGGGTTAGCAGGCCGTCTCCGGCCAGAATGGCCGTGGCTTCGGAAAACTTCTTGTGGCAGGTGGGCAGCCCCCGGCGCAGGTCGTCATCATCCATGGCCGGCAGGTCGTCGTGGATCAGGGAATAGGTATGAATCATCTCTATGGCGCAGCAGGCGGGCAGGGCGGCCAAGGGATCACCGCCGCAGGCCTCAGCCGCGGCCATGGCCAAAACCGGCCGGACACGCTTGCCCCCGGCCATGAGGGAATGGGTCATGGCACAGGTCAGCTCCAGATCCCGGGTGAAACTGCCCAGTATCCGTTCCAGCGCCGATTCCACCAGTACACGGTTTTGTTTCAGATAATCTGCAAGGTTGAATTGGTTCATTCGTTTTATATCTACTCAGGCGGGGTTTCCGCTTCAAACAGGGTTTCTTTGGGTTCTCCGGTACTTGTACGGGACAACTGGGTGATTTTTTTCTCCGTTTTATCCAGAATATCCAGGCAGAATTTGGTTTGGGCAATCCCAGTTTCGTATTTCTTCACAGCCTGCTCCAGGGTTAACTCCCCGGATTCCATCTCCCGGACGATATCCTCCAGCTGTGCCAGCGCGGATTCAAATGTCTTTTTTGCCATATCGGTTTTGTCTCTGTCTCTTTTGCCTAAGCCTTAAATCTGTGATTAATGATGGTTTATTCAGGCGATTCGACCCGCGTCACCAGCCTTCCTTTTGCCAGTATAATTTCAACCCGGTCATCCGTTGACACCGTGTCTGCGTCCGTAACCACCCGGCCATTGCCAAGCTCACGGGTGATACTGTATCCCCGGTCCAAAATCGCTGCGGGATTGAGCGTGTCAAGGCGGGCGGAAAGCTCTCGCAACCGGGCAGCACCTGTGTCCGTATACCTGGTCATGGCCATATCAATAGCCCCCTTAAGGTCTGTCACCTGCTTGGCTTTTTCCCGGATCCTGGAAATCGGCAGGGAGTTTTCCAGGGTCCGCCGCAGCCAGAACAAACGTTCGCGATCCCTTGACACCTTTCGATCCATGGCAGCATGAAGTCTGTTTTCCGCATCTTCGATCCGGAATCTGAAGTCATCCACCACCCGGGCCGGGCTTTTGAGCCGGCCGCCCAGCTCGCTAAGGCGGTCTTTCAAGAGCCTGATCCGTTTTTCCATGGCCGTATTCAGGGCTAAATTCAGGCGGTTGACTTGCTGTGCCAGCGCCTGCTGGTCCGGCAGTACCATTTCAGCGGCAGCCGACGGGGTAGGGGCCCGAAGATCGGCAACAAAGTCCGCGATGGTAAAATCTATTTCATGACCAACCCCTGTAATGACGGGGATTTCAGACTCGTATATTGCACATGCAACTGTCTCTGTATTAAAGGCCCAGAGATCCTCTATGGAACCGCCGCCTCTGGCCAGAATGATGACATCTGATGTCTTCATCCGGTTCACCAGCCGTATGGCCGCTTCGATCTGGGCTTCGGCGGTTTCCCCCTGGACTTTCACCGGAACGATTTCAAGGCGGCACCCCGGAAACCGCCGGGTGGCCACATGGATGATATCCCGGACTGCGGCACCGGTGCCCGAAGTTATCACGGAAACCTTTCCGGGTAAAAATGGCAGTGTTTTTTTATGGGCCGGATCAAACCAGCCCAGATCTGCCAGCTTTTTTTTCAAGGCGTCAAAAGCCTGTTGAAGAGATCCGGCGCCCGCAGGCTCCATATGCTCGAAAATCAGCTGATACGAGCCCCGGGGTTCGTACAGGGAGATCCTTGCCATGCCGGTTATTTTCATACCGTTTTCAGGCCGGAACTGAAGACGCCGCTTCTGGTTTTTAAACATTACGCATGAGATGACGGCATTGGTGTCTTTGAGGGAAAAATAGGAGTGGCCTGAAGCCGGGGTTACGAAGTTTGACACTTCTCCGGTTATCCAGAGAAAAGGATAACGTTCCTCCAGCAGGGACTTGATTTCCCTGGTGAGGCGGCCAACGGTATATGTGCGCCCATCCTTGTTTTGTGCCGGCATCTTCTTCTTTCCAGAGCTAAATAGCAAAGTTTATACTTATAAAATGAATGTCACCGGAAAGTCAATGCCGGAAAGTGACGGCGTTGCAGGATCAGGACCGGGCAGAAAGCCGTATTTATAATTCCCCTATTTCCAATGAACATTTAATGTCCGATAATATATATTATGTAAACTTTTATTATTTACCAGATGAAAAAGCAGATTCAGCAAAGGCACGACCCGCCCCTCAAATCATGTATAACCAAATTGTAATCTTGAATTCTACCCTGCCCGTGTTATATTACGGGCAATATCAACTTGTGACCCAACGCATAACCCGGAGGAATTTTACTCATGAATGCAAACACGTCCTTTCAACAAACCGGCGCTGTCACCAGAGTCAACGCCTTTATCAGAAGCACCTATAATTGGATGACCATCGGTCTGGTGGCCACCGGCCTGACATCGTTTTTTGTCTCCGAAAGCCCGGCGCTGCTCCAGATCATGTTCGGCAACCCCATTATGCCCATCGCCATGTTCATCGGCCTGATTGTTCTGTGCGGCTTTCTTGGCGCCAGAGTCCATAAGATGCAAGCCAGCACGGCCACCGGACTTTTTGTCACCCTCACCGTGCTTTACGGTGTCTGCCTGGCCCCGATCTTCCTGGCTTATACCAAGGCATCCATTGCATCAACCTTTTTCATCTGTGCCGCCACATTCGGCTCCGCCAGCATCTACGGCATGGTGACCAAAAAAGATCTCACGGGCATGGGGCAGTTCCTGATGATGGGCTTGATGGGCATCATTATTGCCATGATCATCAATATCTTCATCGGCAGTTCAGCCATGCAGACCATCATTTCAATGATTGCCGTCGTACTTTTTACAGGCCTGACTGCCTATGACACCCAGAAACTTCGTTCCATGGCACTGACCATGCCTGACAATGCCACCGGCGCAATGATCAGGAAAGGCGCCATCATGGGCGCCCTGAGCCTCTACCTGGACTTCATGGGGCTCTTCGTTCACCTGCTCCAATTGCTGGGTGTTGCCAGAGACTAACCTGTCACCCTTCGCTTAAACACCAAAGGGCTGGTTTCCGAATCGTTATTCGGAAACCAGCCCTTTTTATTTGTCTGCAACAATCCTTATAAATTGTATTTACATGTTATCCCGGATGGCCTGACAGATCCTCTCACAGCTCTCGCGTGTAACCTCCTCCTCAGGCCCCTCGACCATGACCCGAAGCAAGGGCTGGGTTCCGGAGTACCGGACAAGCACCCTGCCCTGGTCCCCCAGATGTTTTTCAACCCCGGCAATGGCATCGGCAATCCCGGGAATCTTCGTGAAATCAGGACGGGAGGCATCCACCTCCACGTTCATCAAAATCTGGGGATATACGGTCATGATATCGGCAAGCCTGGACAACGGCTGGCCTGTGGCCGCCATAACCTCCAGCAACTTGAGAGCGGTCAGCATCCCGTCGCCCGTTGTATGGTCGGCAAGAAAGATCATATGGCCGGAATCTTCACCGCCGATGGTGGCACCAGTTTCTTGCATCCGCTCAAGGACTTTGCGATCCCCCACATCGGTGATTTCATGGTCAATACCCAACGAATTCAAGGCATTGACCAGACCTATATTGCTCATAATTGTACTTACAACTATGTTGTTGTGCAGCCGTCCCTGGGATTTTGAATAATTTGCACAGATCGCCAGAATCCGGTCACCTGTAATTTCCCGGCCCGTGTCATCCACGGCAATCAAGCGGTCGGCATCCCCGTCAAATGCCAGGCCGGCGTCAGCCTTGTTTTTACGTACAAGGTCAGCCAAAGCCTCTGTGTGCTGGGAACCGCAATTGTTATTGATATTGATACCGTCCGGTTCATTATGGATAAATTGCACATCAAAGAGATCCGGATTGAATACCAGGCCGACACATCCGCTTGCGGCCCCATTGGCGGCATCGATGATCAGATTAAGCTTTTCACCGGGTTTCCTGACAGGAAACTTACCCAGCAAAAAATCGGCATAGCGCTCGCAACCATCTGTAATTTCAGATATTACCCCCACCTCACCCCGTGGAACATCCTCCTCTTCCAGGATAAATGACTCAAGTTTTGCTTCCTGTGCATCGGACAGCTTGAGCCCGCCGCGCCTGAAAATCTTAATCCCGTTGTCATAGTAAGGATTGTGTGATGCAGAAATAACGATACCTGCGCCGGCCGTCTCTATCACCGTACTCAAATAGGCCACCCCCGGTGTTGGAATAACCCCTGCAAGCAGTGCATCAACACCCACGGAGGCAATGCCTGCGGCCAGCGCAGCTTCTAGCATCCCGCCTGAAATGCGGGTGTCCCGTCCGATCACCACAGAGGTGTGTCCGGCTTCCAGGGTAAGCATCCCCACGGCCCGGCCGGTTTTCATCGCCATATCACAGGTCATGGGGTAAGTATTCGCCCTGCCCCGGATTCCGTCTGTACCAAATAGCTGTCCCATTTTTTTCCCGATCGTATTTAAGTCTGCGGTTTTGTAATGTTATGCATTCACTGATAACGGATTTATCACTGCATTCTGGATGCCCTCAAGCCAGTTGCTTCCGGCCGTAGCAATCGCAGGTTTCAGCCCCTGGATCACGGTCACATAATCGGTCCCTTTTTCTTGAATGCCTGCCGCAACAGCATCAACTAGCGCATCCGGGGGATCAGGTATGTGTAACATTGAGGACTCGAACAATTGCGCGGCCGTTCCCAGCATATTCAGAACACGTGTATGCTTGTCCAGGGCAGCACCGCCCTGCCCTTTGGCACCCCCGGAAATAATTGCTTTGGAGCGTTCAAGTTTTTCACCGAATGCCGCAAGTCGTTTGATCCGCTCTGCGATACAAATACCAAGATTTTCCTGCAATCCTTTGACTAGTTGTTCTGAAAAAAAATCGGATATAAACAGGGGCCTGATACCGTGATACCATGCCCGCAGAGCAAACAGCCCGCCGATATAGGCCAGGTTGTGATTAAAGATTCTGTCCGGGTTGCTGTAAACACCGGGCTGCCAGGGCAGGGACATGTTCTTAAATCCTCCCCCAAGAATCATTTTATCCTGCTGTTCTTCACTGGCCCGGACCACGGAACCCGCTGCCGTGATACAGCCGAAACCGATGCGCAAGGGTCCCACAAGGCCCCCCTGCCCTCCCAGAAAAACAGGCCGCTGGTTCAGCATGACACCCTGGTGGACATTACCCATCATGGACGGGGTGGCCTTATCCTGGTTCGGGGTGTAGTTGAAGTGGATAAAAGAAGACCCCACCTCGGAATGGTCTTTTCGGCTGGTACCGCCTGCCATCAGGCAGTCGCAAAAATTAATCAGGCTGCCCAGGGTAACAAAGGGAAAGAGGATGGTTTGCTTGAGCCCCACCGTATGAGCGGCATTGGCCTCTTCTTCTAAAATGGTTCCCTTCCTGACGTGGCCGCCGGAACCGTAAACGTTTTTCCCGGCAAATACGGCCTCCTGAAAATAGCCGCCGTGAAGCTTTGAGTCCGGTCCCACCACGGTATTTTCAAGTGTAACCGGTGCCTCATATCCGATGGTTGCCCCATCGGCCACCAGGGTACGTTTTCCGATCAGCTTCGTTCCGCCGTACAGCGTCACCCCGTTTCCTGAAATCCGGTCCGGATCCACGTCATCGGAAATGAATACGGTGGAAGGATTCGGTATGGATACGCCTTTTTGAATGAGTCGGTCTAAGAGTGTCTGAGTCATGGGGTTGGTTTTAGGTGGACTCAAAGGCCTTGTCAAGTTTTTTTGATATTCGGCCCATCCCAGGCAGCAGGGGATGCACCCTGTTCCGGCAAGGGCAGTTTTACGGTAAATACAGTTCCCTGGCCCGGTACGGACGACACCTCCATTTCGCCGCCGTGATCATCCACAACGATGAAATAGGAAACCGACAACCCAAGCCCGGTTCCCCTTTCAAGACCCTTTGTTGTGAAAAAAGGCTCAAACACCTTTTTTCTGATATCCTCGGCCATTCCCGGGCCGTTGTCAGAGATTTCAATAACGGCATGGTCCAATTCGGTAAAAAGCCGAAGTCCAATCACAGGCGATCTGCCCATGGTGTGTTCCGCCATGGCCTCGGAGGCATTTTTCAACAGATTGAACACCACCTGCTGGATTTTACCCTGCTCACAGCAAACCTGTGGCAGATCCGCCGCATATGTTTTTTCGATCCGGATATCCCTGAAATCAAACCTCTTTTTCAGATTGTAATCATTGCGGGCCAGATCAATGGTATCGTCAAGAATTTTTTCCAGCCGGCAGGGCCGCTTTACGGTATCTCCCTTTTTGGCAAAGGTGAGCATATTCTGGATAATCTTTGAGGCCCTGATACCCGAATGGTTGATATTTTCAAGAAGCCGATCCACCCCTCTGTGCTCCATGTATTTGCGGATCACCGGCAGGGACGTTCCCAACTGCTCAGCGGCCTCATGATTTGCCGGCAGGTCTCTGATCAACCTGTTTTGAAGCACCTGGGCGCTCTGGATCATACCGGCCAGGGGGTTGTTGATCTCATGGGCCATACCGGCGGCAAGTCCGCCGACGGACATCATCTTTTCCGTCTGGATGATCAGCTCTTCGGTTTTCTTTCTCTCGGACAAATCCAGGCCAACGCCCCTCACACCGATGGCGCCCTGTTCGGACCAGATCGGGCTGGCGTAAAAGAACACCGGTATAACCGCCCCGTCTTTTCGGATCATCCCGTATTCTCCCTGGATCGTTCGATTGGCCTCACAAACTTTTTCCAGGTCTTTGCGGATACGGTCATGATCAGCTTCATCCACCAGGGCAAGAACGCTCATCCCACTGGTTAAATCCGCCTTGGAATAGCCGGTAAGCGTTACCCCCTGCTCATTGGCATAGGTAATCCGGCCGTCCAGATCCAGTTCAAATATCGTCTGGGGCAGCAATTCAGCCAAATCCCGGAACCGCTTTTCGCTCATCTCAAGCCGGGAGAAACTAAGCTCCAATGCCTCGTTTTTCTGTTCCAGCTTTTCCCGGGTCCTGGCCAGGGAGTTTTTAATGTTGTTGATCCGGTCTGCAAGTCCTAAAGAAATCAGCAGCACATTGGCCAGAATGCCGACCTGTACG
>MDTD01002777.1_pt1 | contig 20481 bp, 13 predicted proteins | sample 811221 | NCBI WGS metagenome assembly MDTD01 (sample SAMN05326646, study PRJNA326480) | marine metagenome | isolation source: seawater | place: Pacific Ocean: South West | collected 2011
CTGCCGGCGACGCTGCTGGACGATCCGCGCAACGGCGTGGATTCGTGGCACGCTGCGACGACGCAGCCTCTGGACGCGGACGTGGTGTTCGTGAACACGAAGGGGCTCGCCGAGTACTTCGATCTCGAGCCGGGGCGGGCATACGCGGCCGACGTGCCCGTGCTCGATCGACCCGTGGCGGTGAGCTACGTGCATTCGTGGTCGGCAAACCGTCCCGACGACCCCACGACGATCGCGGGTTCGTGGTTCCGCGCGGGGGCGTACATGTACGTCGGCTCGGTGCACGAACCCTTCCTCCAGGCGTTTATCCCGACGCCGATCTTCGCGTTGCGTCTGATGGGCGGCTTGCCCTGGGGCGTGGCGTGCCGACCCGACGGGGCGAGCCCGGTCTGGAAGATCGCGGTCGTGGGCGACCCGCTGCTGGCGATCGGGGCCGAGCGTCCGCGTGCCGACATGCGCGAGATCGAGGGCGGCACAGAGCTTGCCAGCGAGATCCGCGAGGCCGTTGGGGAGAACGACTTCGCCCGCGTGATCCGCACGCAGGCGATGCTGGGTCAGGACGCGGAGATCGCCCGGCTCGTCTCCGCGATGGTGCGCGAGAAATCGGAGATGTTCACAGCCGAGGTCGCCCGGATCGCCGCGATGCCGGCCTTCCGCGCACACAACAAGGAACTGCTCGTCGAGTGCGTGTTGAAGCTCGACAAGCAGACGCTGGACAAGACGGGGATCGGCCGGGCGCTGTGGCACATCGCCGAGTCGGATCTCCGCACGAACGTGGATGTGAAGCTCGCCTCGGCCCTGGAGCGCACGATCGGCGGGCCTTCCATCGTGCGCGACACGGAGCGCCTGGCGGGGGCGGTCGAGGTCGCTCAGGGCGTCAACATCCGCAATGTCCTGGTTGATCGCATCGCCGAGAGCGTAGATGACGCGAGCCAGGCGCGTGAGATCCGCAAGCTCAGGCGTTAGCGGTACGCCTCGGCGTGGACTTTGCCGTCCGGCAGGAGTCTGGCGGTGCACATGCCGTGGCGCTGGGTGACGAGCCATGTGCGACCGGCCCGGGTGGTGTCCCAGCGCGGATCGTCGACGCGTTTGCGTCCGGTGGACTGGAGCACGACACTTGGGTTGACGTGCTGGACGAAGTCGTAGGCGGCTTCGTGTGCGCTGCCGTGGTGAGGCAGCTCGATGACGTCGGCCCGGAGGTCTTGGCCCGATTCCATGAGCAGAGCCATGGCCTCGCGCTGGATGTCGCCCGTCAGGAGGGCGCGGGCGCTGGAGTCTTTCGGCTCGAGCATCGCCACGAGCGAGGCGTCGTTCTCGGCGCGGGGGGCAAAGCCCGCGGGCGGGTGGAGGATCCGCAGCTGCGCACCATCCAGCTCGAAGACGTCGCCGGCGACCGCGACGCGGTGCTCGATGCCGAGGCGTTCCAGTTCGCCCAGCACAAAGGCGGGGGCCCCTTGCGGATCACGCATGGCGGCGTTGGCAAAGCTCTCGCCCGTCACAACCCGCTGCACGCCCAGCGGCCCGAGCACATCGACAACACCCATGTAATGGTCGATGTTGGCGTGCGTGATGAAGACGGTTTCGACCCGGGGCGCGGCGAGCGATCGGCAGGCGCTCGGGATCACGCTGCGCCCGATGTTCTGGCGCCAGGAGCCGACGTCCCAGAGCGCCGCCGACGCGCCCGAGCGGATGAGCATGGCCGAGGCGTCTCCGACGGCGAGCATGTGGATCGACGTGCCCCGATGCTGAGCGTGCCGCTCGGCGCGGACCTCAACGCCGAGCCAGACGACGAGCGCCAGCACGAGGGCGACCCATTTCCAGTCGCGCAGCCTCGCGCACCGCCAGAGCCAGATCACGCCGAGTGTCGCGCACACGGTCCACGCGAGACTCACGCCCGACAGGTGCAGGCTCGCCAATGGAATCGCATCCACGGTCAGGGCTGTGCGGGCGGCGGTCCCGGAGAAGAGCCGGAGCAGGCCGCTTGCCATCGGCATGAAAGCGGGCACGAGCGAGCCAACGATCAGCACCAAGAAGCCGAGCCACATCGAGCCGATGATCATGGGCACCGTGACGAGTGTCGCGACCACCGCGAGCGTGCTGAAGACGCCCGTGTGGTAGAGAATCGTCGGCGTTGCCAGCGACCAGCACGCGGCTGCGGCCCGGACGGGCGCGAGGAGAAACGCTCTGGTCATCTCGAAGCGCGTGGGCTCGCCGAGCATTGGCGCAGCGTCGCGACGGGGCTCGGCCAGCAGCATGAGCCACGCGGTCAGACCGAAACTAAGCTGAAAGCCCAGCGACAACAGATCGCTCGGGCGCAGGGCGAGCCAGACGATGGCGACCCAGCAGACGACCGAGAGGCGGTCGTGCCGACGCCCGAGCGCATCGCCCGCGAGCACCGCGAGCACTAGCGCAGCCGCCCTGAAGATCGGGGCGCGCATCGGGACGATCATGACATAGAGCCCGAGCGCCAGGCACACCACCATCGGCTCGATCCAGCCCCGGTCCCCCGTTATACGGATCGCAAGCAGCGCGATGGCTGCGGCGACGGCGACGTGAAACCCGCTCACCGCGAGCAGGTGCAGCATGCCGACACGCTGGAACGCGCTGCGCACGCCGAGGTCGTCAGCGCCCGACTCACCCAGGATCAGCCCGCGCACGACCGGGCCCGCGTGCGGGTCGTGCTGCGTCGCGCGGTCGATGATCGTCGCGGCTCGAGACTGGATCGTGCCGCGAAACCCGAGCAGCGCCCGCTCGACACGTTCGCGGAAGTTGCGGGGCGTCACCGGCTCCACGAGGTCGGGCCCCGTTGCCAGCCAGCCCACCCGGCCCGTGTCGCGGTTTGCCAGGGCCCAATCGATCTGCCCGGGGTTCTCGGGTCCGCTGCTGCGTGAGGCGTTGCCCGTGATACGGACGGTGCGCCCGGCGCGCACAGCCGTCGGCTGCGTGTCGGCGTCGAGCCAGACGGTCAGCACACCCGAAGCGTCCTGCCACCCTTCGCCCACACGGACGCGCCGGACGTTGAGCTCGAACCGGTAGCGTTCGCCGAGCTCCATGTGACTGGGGACAAAGGGAGTCAGCGCACCGGCGCGTGGGACGGATCTTTCGACGCGCGAGGTGATGAGGCCCTCGACCTCGATGAGCATCTGCGGCTCGTCGGGGCCGGGCAGCGCGTGAGCGAGCGAATCGTCGGGCCAGGGACCAAGGTGCGACGACGCGATGCCCGCGCCGAGTAGCCCGAGCGTGAGCGCCATCGCATATGAGGCGTGTTTCGATCGGCTCGCCTGCGCGAGGGCGGCTCCGATGCAGGCCAGACCAAACCAGAGCACCGGGCGCACGGGCGGCGTGTGGATCGCGATCAGGATGCCAAGCGCAAACGCGATGAACGAGGCCACCGACCGCGTTCGGGCGGCAAGCTGCGTGGATGATGGGCTGAGACGTCGCCAGAACACGGGCCGATAGCGTCGCGGATGCGGGCCGAGTCGTCAAGCTTCACGAGTTGGAGCAAAAACAACACCAACCCCTTGCGGGGTTGGTGGCATGGGTGCGTGTTGTGTGTCCGATCAGTTGCCGGCGGAGGTGACGATGTCGTCGAAGCCGTCGAGAATGTCGATCGAGCCCTGCGAGCCATCGTCGCGCTCGTACTGGCCTGAGTTGACGTTGTTGCCCGGGGTCAGGTTGCGGCCGAACCAGAACTCACCACCGATGCGTCCGAGGCCCTTGTCCTTGGTGGAGAGGTAAACACGGTCGGAGCCGGCGGACTGGAAGACGACGCTGCCGCGACCAACGCGGGGGAGAATGGACTGAACCGTCGCGCTTGTCTTGACGGACGAGTTCGGGCTGCCGAGGAAGGCGGCCATGGAAACTTGAAGGTCTCCGGTCGCATTCGCGCCCAGCAGGCTCAGGTCGGCCTGCTCCATCTGGCGGTCACCCAGCGCGTTGGAGCTGAGCGCACCCGCGTTCTGCGCCCAGTAGAAGCGGGCCGACGGCCCCGTTGATCCCATCGGAGCGCTGATCTGGGCGAAGTCGTCGAGTTCCGAGCTGTCGTTCATGGTGGACCCGAGGTCGTTCTCGACCCAGGCGAGGATGGGCATGCCCCATGCGTCGAGGACGTCGGGCAGTTCCTTGTGGTCGGTGATCGCCTCGGTGCCTTGGACGGGCTGGTAGTCCTTGGCGTCGGGGGTGTAGTAGCCCTTGGACTTGTCGCCGATGCCGATGAGCGAGGGATCGACGAAGACCTGATCGCTGCGGACGGGTCCGACGCGGAGGAGGTTGGTGGCCGAGAGGCCGTCGGCTTCGACCGGGCCGCCGACGAGCTCGAGCATGATGTTCTGCATGGAGGAGAGGCCGCGGTCGAGGTTGTCCTCGTGTCCCATGTCTTCGGGAGAGAAGTAGCCCGGGGCGCGCTGGTTGTCGGCCTGGAACTGCCCGATGGCCTGGACGAGGCTGTTGACGCTCGCCTCGGTTGAGGACTTGCGGGCCAGCTCGCGGGCACCGGAGAGGGCCGGGACGGTGATGGCGATCACGACCGCGATGATGGTGATGACCACCAGCAGTTCGATGAGGCTGAAGGCGCGTCGGCTCGGAGTGAGGCGTGTCGTGGCCGGGGGGGTCATGTCGTGACTCCTGGTCTAGCGTGATGGGAGGTCGGCCCGAGCGCACGGGCAGCCCGTCTCCGGAACTCTATTCGCGGGCGACCGACTCGGTGTTGCGGGCAATCCCGGAGTCGGATCCTGCTTTCAGGACCCGCCGAGTATACCGGAAATCACGTAGAATCCTACGCGAGGGCCCATTGCGGGCCAGAAACGGGGATGTGCAGGATGACCACCGCGGGCAATATCACGGTCCTGACGCCGAGCGAATCGGCTTATCAGGCGGCGGCCGAGGCCCTGGGAAGGGGGCATCTGGTGGTGCTCCCGACGGAGACGATCTACGGCGTTTTCGCCGACAGCCAGAACCCGAGCGCGATGGATAGCCTCGGCAAGCTGGTCGGCACCGAAGCGGCGCACGCGGCCGGCTGGCACGCGCCGAGCGTCGAGGCGGTGCTCGATCGCGTCCAGACCAACCACCCGATCCACCAGCGCCTGGTCGAGCGCCTGCTGCCCGGGCCGGCGGCGATCGTGTTCGAATCGGGCGATTCCGTCCGCGTGCCCGACAACGCGGCGGCTCTGGCCGTCCTCCAGACCGCGCACGACGCGGGGCGAACACGCATCCTCGGCGTCGGGCTCGTGGGCGATGACTTCGGCACGGGCGAGCGGGTGGGTGATCTGCTCGACGACGACGCTCTCCGCACCCGGTTCGAAGACGCCGACGTGCGCGTCGTCATCGACGCGGGCGATACCGTCATGGGCAAGCCCTCAACCGTGATCCGGTTCACAGCCGACGGCGGGTACGAGATCACACGCCAGGGCCCCATCGGGGAGCACTACATCCGCGACCGCCTGCGTCGACGGGTGCTGTTTGTCTGCACAGGCAACACGTGCCGAAGCCCGATGGCCGAGGTGATCGCCAGGCGCGTCCTCCGCGAGGCGGGCGAGCCCGAGGACCTGATCGAGGTCGCCTCGGCGGGCATCACCGCGGGTGAGGGCATGGCGATGACCGACGAAGCCCGCGGGGCGCTCGAGAAGCTGGGCTACCAGGCGGGGCAGCACCGGTCCAGGCAGGTCAGTCAGGCCGACGTCAACCGAGCCGACGAGATCTACACGCTCACGAATTCGCACATGGCCGCTCTGCGTCGGCACTTCCCGGGCTCGGCCTGGAAGATCCAGACCCTCGACCCGGCTGGCGGGGACGTGGAAGATCCCATCGGCGGCCCGGTTGAGGTGTACGATCAGACCTGCCGGGCGATCAGGGATTTCGTCCAAGCCAGGCTCGGTGCGCCGAGCCAGCAGGGAGACCGGGCATGAACATCTCGATCGGTGCCGATCACAGAGGATCAGACATCACGCTGCGACTGGCGCAGTTCCTCAGCGAACAGGGGCACAGCGTGACCCGTCACGGCTCGGCCGACGGAGAGCCATGCGACTACCCGGAAGCCGCCTTCCGCGTCGGGAGCGACGTCGCCTCGGGCCAGTCCGAACGCGGCATCCTGGTCTGCGGCACGGGGATCGGGATGTCGATCGCGGCCAACAAGATCCCCGGCATCCGCGCGGCTGTCGTCCACGATGAACTCACGGCCCACCTGGCCCGGGGGCACAACGACGCCAACGTGCTCTGCCTCTCGGCCGACCTGCTCGGCGAACGCGCGATCGAGAAAATCGTCGACGTCTTCCTGAAGGACCCCTTCGAGGGCGGGCGCCACGCGCGGCGGATCGCGAAGATCAAAGCGATCGAGGTCGGGGCCGAGCCTTCGAGCGTTACCGAGTAAGACCGCCCTCATCATCAACCGGATAGATCAGCGTCGCGCCGTCGATGCCAACGATCACGGCGCCGTCGAGCAGCACGAGCGACTGGGGCGCTGCGAGCAGATGCAGGTCGGCCTGGTTCAGGATTTCGCCCGTCTGCGCCTGAAGCATCCAGAGCCTGTAGATCTCGCCCTGATCGGGATGGATCCGTCCCTCGGTCTGGAGCATCGCGTAGCAGCCGTCGCCCGGCACGGGCGGGAGCACCTCGGTCAGCCCCGAGGTCGCGTCACCCCCGATGAGCGCGCCCTGTTCGTTGAAGATGATGAGCCCGTGATCCGTGGCGAAGGCGGCTTCACCCGAGGCGCCCTCGCGCGCCTCGATGCGCGACGAGCCGCCGACGCGACCCAGATCCTCGAGCGGCGCATCGCGGAGCGAGCCGGTGCGTGTGTCGATCTGCCAGATCTGCCGATCGGGCCCGAGCACGACGACGCGCCCGTGCATGGTCCACGCGTCGCCGCTGAGACGGACCGCGGGATCATCGACGAGCCACTCGGTCGCGCCCGATCGCGGCTCGATGGAGATCACGCCCCGATCGAGCCCGACGATGACGTGCCCCGATTGGCCGACACGCACCCAGCGGAGCAGACTCGCCAGTTCGTCGTCGAGGCGGAGCGTCTCGCGCGTGCGGACGTCGTACACCCCCAGCACCGGAACGACGCCCGGGCGATCGCCGGCCTGGATATCCGCCGGCCGCTCACCCGCGATCGCCAGCACCCCGCCCGCCAGTGCGGCCTCGTACACGACGGGGACATCGAGCATCTGTGTCCAGATCGCCTCGCCCGAGGCGAGATCGAAAACCGCGACGCGCCCGGTGCGTTCGACGATCGCCACGGACCGGTCGTCGAAGACCAGCATGAGATCGCTCAGTCGGCACGGGCCGTCGAGAGGCGTCTCGACCATACCCGTGCGCCGGCGATCGGGCTCCTCGTCGAAGAGCTCGCCGAAGGCTGTCGACTCCCAGCGCGTGCGTCCGGTGACGGTATCGATGAGTTCGAGGCGTGCGTTCTCGTTGCGTCCCCAGAGCAACATCGCCCACGCGGGCTCCAGGCGCACGAGCATCGGCTCGTTCCCCACCGGGGCCGAGCGCGACCAGATCGGTCTGAGATCACCCGGCGCGTCGGCGAGCACCTCGTCAGCGTCGAAGGCGAGCTGTTCAGTCGGTTCGCTGCTGAGCCCGAAGAGCGCGAGCTGTCCGAGTGATCGCGAGTACAGCACGAGGTGGTTCGTCGCCACGAGCCCCGATGTGCTGAGCGGACGCATCACGCTCCAGCCGATGAGCGTCTGCCCGAGCTGGGTCGGTGCGCCGTCTACCTGCGGCAACCGCGCCAGTGTGGCCAGACGCTGGGCGTATTGCTGCGCGAGCAGCGCGGCATCCAGAGGCGTGCCCAGATTCGTCAGCCCGAGCGAGGGGTGCTCGGTCCGCAGACGCTCGAGCGTCTGACTCGCGGCGAAGAGTCGATCGTGCTCGGCGAGCGAGGTGATGAGGCGACCGGCGATCTCGCCGGCGATGGCGTCGCGGGGCCAGCGACGCTCGTGCTGGGTCTCCATCGCTGCCAGCCCGCGCTCGAGCGCCGCGATCGAGCGGTCGGCCCTTCCATCGGCGAGGTAGAGATCGCTCGCGGTGAGCAGCGCCTCGGGCGCGATGCGCGCGACGGGGTACCTCGCTGCCAGTTCTTCGAGCAATGCGGGGTCTGTCTCTGCCGGGTTCTCGGTGAGCGTCTTGAACGTGGACGAGGCCTGCTCGTCGAACGCGCTGTAGGCGCGGGGGTGGTCGTGAACGATCGCGCGGACGGCGGCGGTCGCGGCGAGCTGCGCACGCTGGCGGTGCCGACCCCGAACATGCTGAGCCGAGGCCAGCTCGTCGTCGAGCAGCACCGCCTGGTAGGCCTGGGCGGCATCGCCCCACTTCTTCTGCATCTCGCCCAGTCGCCCGAGCTCCATGAGCGACCCCACGCGCTCGGTCGGCGTGCTGGCGGCCCGGCCGAGCAGGTCGACCATCCGGGCGCGCAGACCGAGGTCGAACTCCTGAGCCGGCGCGAGTGTTGAGGCGCTGGCGATGTCCGCGGTGAGCATCGCGACGAGCGCGTCGTAGAGGCGTTTGCGGGACTGGCTCGCCCGCTCCGAGTTGCCGAGCCGCTGGATGGCACCAAGCGCCAGATCCGCGGCATCGGGGATGAGCTCGGGTGCGCCCGCGCGATACGCAAGCTCCGCGTAGGTCAGCGCGAGGTCCGGATCGTCCGGCGAAGACTCCATGCGCTCACGGAGCGAGGCCTCGGCGGTGGGCCAGGGAAGATACGTGTGCACGAACGCGTTGTCGGCGATCACGAGCTGATCGCCTACGCCGATCGGCGCGCCAGGGTAATCGAGCGAGATCCGTCGATACATCACGTCCGGCGTTGTGGGATCGATGAGCATGACGCCCGTGTGCGCGGGGATCATCAGCTCCCCGCCAGCCAGGCGCACACGCCCCGGCGCGCGATCGGCATTCGAGACCATCAGCTTGGCCGGCTCCTCGCTGAGCACGCCCTCGGTGCGCACGACCGAGATCTCGTTGCCCACGCAGATCAGCCAACTAGCGTACGAGAGCAGGTATTCGGGCCAGCCGAGCATCGACGCGGCCCGCTCGCCGATCAACGCGCCGGAGAACCTGTCGAATACCTGCACCGCGAGCTGATCGGGCGTCAGCGCGATGACCCGATCCCCCGTGACTATCGGCGCGGGCTGCTCCCAGTCGTCCCGGCTGCGCCCCGAGAAAATGTCCTCGACGACGATCTTGCGGAGCCAGATCGGTCGGCCCGTGTGCGCTTCGAGGGCGGCGACGATCCCGAGCGGGTCGGTGCGGTAGACGATGCCGTCACGCTCGGTGATGAGGTGCGCGGTGGGCTCGAAGCGTTGACTCGGCGCGACGCCCGCCGTGCCCATGAGCGTGCTCCAGCGGAGCTCGCCCGTGTAGAGATCGATGCCCGCGACGTAGGCGCTCATGACCCGCCTGAGCGGCGAGAACTGGAACACGCCCGTCACGACAGTGCCCTCGACGATGATGGGCGGGCCGCTCAGCACCGCGTCCGACCAGTCCGAACGCAGACGCGAGGGCACGAGGCTCCAGAGCCGCTCACCCGATTCGAGCGCGACGGCGTGCAGCTCGGGGATGTTGTTCTCGGAGCGCCCCTCGGTTGGGACGACCACCCCCACCGCGACGCCGCCCGCCGCGGCGACGAGGGCTGCATCGCGGATGTCGTTCTCGCCCATCCGCCTCTGGAACCGGTTTGGCACTTCGATCGAGCTGCGCATCGCGTTCGCGTCGGGCTCGTACTGCCAGAGGCGTTCGAGCGTGAGGCGGTCCCACGCGGTGAGCCTGTTCCCGTCGTTGAGCAGCACGTAATCACCGGCGAGCACGGGCAGTGTCCACGGACGCGGGCTGCCGCTGGTCAGGCGCTGCCCGCGGATGAGTGACGCGTCGGCGAGCGAGACCGGGCCCGCGATGGGCGAGGAACGCAGGGGCCTTGCGAGCAGTTCGCCCGGCGTGAACGCGGGCCCCTGCTCGGCGACCCCCACGCTCTGCAAACGCGCCGAGGGCGGCGCCTGCACCGGGCGCATCGATTCGGGCGTGATCTCCTCGTCGATCCCTGCGCGCTGTGCGAGTTTGAGCGCCAGACGCCTGGCCTCGTCGCCCTCGGCGTAGGGTGTGAGCCGAATCAGCAGCCGAGCCGCGCGGGCCGAGAGTTCGTCATCCGACTCGATATCCGGGTGTGTCTCGAGCTGCGCGATCGTGCGCACAGCCGCGTGAAACCGGGCGGCTTCGAACTGCCGCTCGGCGAGCACGAGCGCCGCCTCCGCGCCCGCGCGGGTCATCAGGAACGAGCGCTCGACCTCCGCGACGCGGTCCTCATCCAGCAGCCGACGCGCGCGGGGCTCCTGCGTCAGGCGGTAGCGCTCGAGCAGCGCGGGCGAAGCGGCCAGCGCCTCGTGCATCCGCTGGCGCACGCTCTGATACAGATCCGCGTCTTCCGCGTGGGCGACCAGGCGCGCAGGCTCGTCGTCGAGCAGCTTCTGGATATTGCTGGCCGCCTCGGCGATGTTCTCCTGCGCAACGAGTCTTGGCAGCTGCGCGAGCACCTCCTCGGCGGTCGGCGAGTCGTCGACATAGACAGGCAGAACGTCCTGAGCCGCTATCGGACCGGTAGCGAGCCAGAGAATCAACGCCCGAGAAGCTGCACGAATGCGGACCATGGGGCCTCCTGATTGCCCGCAAGGGCGGACGCTCTCTCCGAAGCGGCGCATCTTCACGAGTCTATCGAGCAAGTCGGGGTGCGGTTGCTCATGAGGGGGAACCCCAAGGCCGATGCGACGGGATCATGCAAGCTGCACTCCCCTTTCCGGTGCTGGCCCTCGAGCAGCAAGAGGCCCCGATCGCGCGTCTGCCCCAGCTTCTGCGGAGCAGACCCTTTCGCATCGTGCTGCTGATCGCCATCGGCTGGGTGCTCGGGCTGACCGATCTGGCGATGACCCTCACCTACCTCATGAACGTAGGGATGTTCGAGGGCAACCCGCTGGCGCGATGGGTGATCGCGATGGGCTCTCCCGCGATCGTGGCGGCTTTCAAGCTCACGACCATGATCATCAGCTCCTCGATCCTTTTCTGGCAGCGCAGCCGATGGCAGGCCGAGATCGGGGCCATCCTGGCGGTGATCGTGCTGGGTCAGCTGACTTTCCAGTGGTTCGGGTACATCGACATGTCCTCGGACATGACCCACGCGATCACGATCGTCGCAGCCGACCCGGCGCAGAGCGACGGGCTCTGGGCCACGCTCCGCTGACGCACGCCGGCCCGGGGCGATACCCTACCGGCGCATGCGAAACCTCACGACCCCGCTCATCCTGCTCATGACGCTTCTTGCCGCCGGCTGCTCGGCGTACGACGCGCCCAAGATCGACGTTGTCGGCGCCCGCATCACGCAGGAAACCACCGACGGCGTCGTGATCGACTTCACGCTCGATGCCACCAACACCAACGAGGTCGACCTGCCCCTCGAACGCGTGCGCTACGCGCTCAAACTCAACGGGCAACGCGTTTTCTCCGGCACACGCTCGGCCGAGGCCACCGTGAGGCGCCTTGGCACGCAGCAGTTCACACTCCCGGCCGCTATCAACCTCGCCGAGTTCGCCTCGCCGGAGGGCGATGTCGAGTACGAGCTCTCGGGCTCGGTGGTCTATGTCACGCCGGGCGAGATCGCACAGTTGCTCTTCGACGCGGGCGTGCGCAAGCCCAGGTCCTCGTTCCAGCAACAGGGCGTGCTCGATTTCGGCGGGAGCGACCGGGAAGTGCTCGAAACGCCCTGAGTATTCAGACCCATTCGAGCTGCGAACGGTCCGCCGACGACACGCGCACATCGAGACCAGGCAGCTTCTTCTTGAGCTTCGACGCGAGGATGGGCAGATAGCCCCGCTCGGTATTCGTGTGCCCGGCCAGGATGATCCCGAGCCCGCGGTCGAGGTGCGCCATCACCTGATGGTGCGTCATCTCGCCCGTGATGTACATCTCGCACCCGTTGGTCGCAGCGACGGACGCCAGATCACCGCCCGAGCCGGCGCAGACGCCGATGTGCGAGAGTTTCTGGCCGTGGTCGCCCTTCGGGGCCGTGAGCTTGAGACGCGTCACACCCAGATGCGTCTTGAGTTTCTCGGCGATCTCCATCGTGGTCAGCGGCTGATCGAGCACGATCCGCCGGCCGTGACCGGTGTTCCGCTCGGGCAGCGGCTCGATCTTGAAGACGTCGATCGCCGGCTCCTCGTACGGATGGAACGCCCGGAGTGTCTCGATCGCCAGCGCCACCGCGTCCTCGGAGCAGACCATCTCGAGGCGCATCTCCTCAACACTCGTGAACTCGCCGGCCTTGCCGATCGTCGGGTTCGTGCCCGATTCGCCGCGGAACGTTCCCGTACCGATCACGCCGAACGAGCAGAGGTCGTACGCGCCGATGTGTCCCGCGCCGGCCGAAGCCAGCGCATTGCGGACGCGCTCGACGTCCTGCGTCGGCACAAATGTGACGATCTTGTGCAGATCATCGCGCTCCGTGGAGGGTTTGAGCGAACGGACATCGCCCGAGCCGAAGCCGCTGATCAGCCAGTCGTTGAGTCCGTCCTGAGCCGCGTCGAGCGCGGTGTGCGGCGAATAGACCGACATCCCCGCGCGGATCGCGCGGTGCACCAGCCGCTGCTTCGTGTCCGAGCAGACGATCCGCTTGAAGGGCACAAAGATCGGCGGGTGATAGGCGATAATCGTCGAGCACCCGATCTGCTCGGCCTCGTCCATGACCGCCTCGGTCAGATCGATCGTGCAGAGCACCGGGCCGGCAAGCTCGCCCGACGCCTCGCCCACGAGCAGGCCCACGTTGTCCCAGGATTCGGCGAGCGAGAGCGGGGCGAGTTCACCCAGAGCCTCGAACAGCTTGGCACGATCCATGACGAACCTCCTTACCGATCGTAGCGGCGTCGATCGGCCCGCCCGACGCGGACGCAACGCGGGTGATACGCTCGCAGACATGGCCGAGACCGTCACAATCCGCACGCCCGCGAAGGTCAACCTCGCGCTCTCCGTCGGCCCGCCCGAGCCGGCGGGCACACCCGACGCGGGCATGCACCCGATCGCCTCGTGGATCGCCGCGGTCGACTTGTTCGACGACATCACGCTTACCAAAGCCGACGCGACCACACTCGAACGCCACTGGGCCGACGACGCGCCGAGCCGATCGCCCATGGGCTGGCTCCCCAGCGACGACCTGACCCTCCGGGCGCTCGCCAAACTCTCGGCGATCGCGGGGCGGGACCTGTCGGCGAAGATCTCGATCACCAAGCGCATCCCGGTCGGAGGCGGGCTGGGCGGAGGCTCGAGCGATGCCGCCGCGTGCCTCATCGCAGCTAGCCGGCTCTTCGAGCTCGATCTCCCGCTGAACATGCTGGTCGAGGTCGCACGGAGCCTGGGCTCGGACATCCCCTTCTTTCTCGACGAAACGGCAAAGCCAAGACCGGCGCTCGTCACGCACTTCGGCGAGCGCATCCGCCGCGTTGAGCTCGGGCCGACCGAGCTCCTGCTGATCCTGCCCGACTTCGGCTGCCACACGGGCGACGTCTACCGCGAGTACGACCAGTCGCCCCTGTCCCTCGACATCGCGCGCGTGGTCAAGATGGCCGAGATGGGCGTGGTCAACACCCAGGAGCTGTTCAACGACCTGACGCTCCCGGCGCAGCGGTATCAGGCCGAGCTCCAGACACTCATCGCGCGGATCGGGCGCGTCACCGACGAACCCATCCATCTCTCGGGCTCGGGCTCGACACTCTTCATGGTGCCGGGCGACGCGGCAAAGCTCGCCGAGACGATCGGCGATCGAATCAACAACGTCCGCTGCGCCGTCGTGCGCACGCTGACCGGAACGGAGCAGGCATGAAGGTCACGGTCGGTGTCGATCTCGGCGGCACGCACATGCAGATCGGTGTGGTCAACGCCGCGTGCGAGATCATCGGACGCTCGGGCACCAAGACCGAGGCCTCGCGCGGGTCGGCCGCGATCCTCGACACCATTGCCGAGCATGTGCGCATCGCGCTCGACCGCGCGGGCATGAAGAGAGCCGACGCCGTCGGGCTCGCAGCGCCCGGCGCGATCGACCCGGAGCGGGGCATCGTGCTCAACGCGCCAAACCTGAAATGGGACGACCTGCCCGCGGCCGACGAGCTGGCCCGAAGGCTCGATATGCCCGTCGTGCTCGACAACGACGTCAACGCGGCCGTCTTCGCCGAACAGCGCATGGGCGCGGGCGTGGGCTGCAGCGACCTGCTGGGTATCTGGATCGGCACGGGCGTCGGGGGCGGGCTCGTCCTGCGGGGCGAGGTGTACCACGGCCCTCGCCGAACCGCGGGCGAGATCGGACACGTCCTGATCGACCCGGACAACCCCAAGGGCCGACGTGAACTCGAACACCAGTGCTCACGCACCGCCATCGCGCGCGATATCTGCGAAGCGATCGAGAATGGCGAGCCCTCGGTGCTCGCAAGCGCCATCAAAGAGGGCAGCCCCTGCACCTCCTCGCGCATCGCCGGGGCGCTGGATCAGCAGGACGCGCTGACCAGGCGCATCGTCAACGACGCGGGCGAGAAGATCGGTCGCGTCGCGGGCTCACTCGTCACGCTGCTCTCGCTCGAGTGCATCGTCGTCGGGGGCGGGCTCGTCGAGGAAGCGGGCGAGCATATTGTCCGCCCGATCCAAGAGGCCGCCCGCGCCAGCTGCTGGCCCGAGGAACTGCGAGGGGTCGAAGTCCGCGCGACGAAGCTCGGCGCCAACGCCGGGCTGCTCGGGGCCGCGATCCTGGCAGCCGCGCGCACGGGCCAGGGCGTCTGACCGATCTGATAGTCTTGGCTGAGCGGGTCCGCGGGCGCATGAAAAAACCCGCCGGGCAACACTGCCGAGAGCGGGCGTGGGAATCACATCATCGTGATTGGAAACGGGTACTGGATGCTCAACCGGATAGAGATGGGATCAGGAGAGCGCATCCAGGAGGCCGTCGACGGTCCCCGCGATTTTGACCGGGGATTCGTACGTGCCGTTCTCGATCTCGGCTCGGACGCGGTCAACAAGATCCTGTCGGATCGCGTTGTCCTCGTTGGTGTATTTGGAAGCAGCAACGCGGGCCGTGTCCGAGACATCGACGGAATCCTGTCCGCGTTCGATGCCCGATGCCTCGCCGGGGCGTGCGTCACGATCGGCTCGGCCTGCGGCTCGCCCGACCGACTCCGACCGGAATGCCTCGTTGCCGCTGGAAATTCGACCTACGTCTGTCATTCGTTCCACTCCGTTCTCACTCATCTGCGAGGCCGACGCGCAATTTCTGCTTTACGCGCAATTCCCACCAGACCTCATCAAAACAACGAATCTGAAAGCCAGGTATTCCCACCACCAGACCTACGATCCGGAACCTACGAGGGGCAAGATGTTGTGTACCCATCATGCCCTTCGCAATTCTGTATCGTCGGGCTGATCGAACTTGCTGCAAAGTCGCTCAAATCCTTCATCTTGTTCGTAACTCGAACAGATACAACAGCTTAGAGTAATAACGATGAAACGGACGCGCCAGATTTTTTTCCGCTCACCCCCGCTTCATGAAGCCAGAAACTCGATTTCCCGCACCACAAGCCAATTTCCGCAGGTTTGCAAAACGATCGGGTATTCGATTTTCATGCTCGCACTCGTCGGGTGCGCCGCCGATGGTCCAAAACAACCCCCCAATTCTGAGGGTGAAATCCTGTTCGGCGGCACCTCGAGCGCAACGACTGCCGAGGGCGAATTCTGGACCATCGGGCTCAAGCCCTTCGCCGGCGAGGGTGCCAGACTCCGAGCCGAGCAGGAACTCACACGACTGCGCCGACTGAACGGCCTGGGCGATGCCTTCATCCTCTCCAGAGGCCCGCGCGCGATCATCTGCGTCGGCAAAGTCGCCAGCCCCTCCACCGCCGAGGCCGAGGCACTCCTCGAACGCGTCCGCAATGTCCGAGACGAGGGCGTCAGGCCCTTCTCCCACGCGTTCTACATCCCGCCCGAGGGCAAGGCCGCCTCCGACCTCGACCTCAGGTCCGCGCCCAAGAACTACGGCCGACAAGCCATCTACACGCTCCAGATCGGGGCGTACGGACGGACCGACGGCAAGGCCCCGACCGAGAAAGACGTCCTCGAGGCACGACGCAAGGCCGAGGAAGCCGCCGCCGACCTCAGACGACAGGGCGAGCTGGCCTTCTATTACCACGGCCCGAGCATGAGCATGGTGACCGTCGGGGTCTTCGGGGAACGCGACATCCAGAACGCGTTCAGCCTGGAACTGCAAGACCTCATGAAGCGCTTCCCGCACAACCTCGTCAATGGTCAGGGGGTCAGCCAGACCGTCATCAACGACGGGCGGGAGGAGCAGGTGCTCCAGCCGAGCTTCCCTGTGCTCATCCCGACGCAGTAAACACAAGCCGGCGCACGACTTAGCCCTGAATCCAGATCGACTCGATCCGCGTGGCGAGCCAGGTATCGCCCGATCGGCGCCACTCGATCTCCCACCAGGAGTGTCCGAGCAGCCCGCCGTCGGGCATGCGGACCCGGACCCGGACCAGCGTGCGTCCGATGCCAGAGCCATCCATCCCGGCCCGTGTCTCGAGGATCTGGTGCGATCCGATGAGCGGGTCGATCCATTTCTCAATCGCGGTCCGGATCTGCTCGAAGTCGGTGATCCGGGGGACCCGTCGGGCGCTGCCCGAGGCGTTGTCGCTCGGATTGATGCGGAAGGGCTCGGCAAGGATCGCGCGCACGCCCTGGGCATCGCCCTCGGCGACCGCGGCCACGAGCTCGGCGGTGCGTTCGGTGATCACCTCACGGTCGGTCGTTACACGATCGGCGGTGATGTACACCCCCGCTGCGAGCACAAAGAGCACACCCGCCCCGACCAGGGGCACCATCCTCTTCTTCCGACGAGCCGCGGCGATGAGCGCGACGAACCCGAGGACCACGAGCAGCCCCACCAGAAGCGTGGGCGACTCGAAGAGCCATCGTTCGAGAACCGGTGTCTCGGGGAGTGTGGGGAGTGAGCCTTCGTCTGGGCCGAGGATCTGCATCGTTTGGAGCCTACCGCGCCCGGTGGCCGATGCAAAGGTACGGCGCCGGAGGTGCGCCTTTAGAAGTACAGACGCTGGAGTCGCGTCATGGCAGGCAAAACGCGCGCGGTCGCGCCGTCCGGTCAGGCCTCGATCGAGGCCTCCGGCTCGGTGCTCGACAAGAACCTTGCATCGATGAGTGTGGTGTCGCAGCGCGCCGCCCGCGCGATCGCCCAATCCCCCAGCCGAACCGACCTCGAATGGACCGTCGCCGACGACGGGCTCATCTCATGCACCCTGACCGACGGCTGGGGACGCAAGACGGGCCTGGCGAGCCGCAAACGACCGGGCGAGGAAGCCAGACGCCTCGCCGAGACCGTCGATATCGACAAAGCGGGCGTCGTCGTCGTCAAGGGGTTCGGCTGCGGGCACCACGTCCGGGCGCTGCTCGAACGGGGCAAGTCCGCCTCCCTCATCGTGGTGTTCGAGCCCGACGTCGCGCTGTTGCGCTCCGTGCTCGAGCGGCAGGACTTCTCGGGATGGCTCGGCGACCCGCTCGTTGCGTTCATCACCGACCCCGACGACGCGGCCGTGATCAGCGAAACACTCACCGGCAGCGAGGGGCTCGTCTCCCTGGGCGTCAAGCTCGTCGAGCACCCGCCCAGCAGCAAGCGGCTGACCGACCTGACCGACCGCTTCGAGGCGCGCCTGGCGGGCGTGGTCCGCGCGATCCGCACGAGCGTGATCACCACACTCGTGCAGTCCGACGTCACGATGCGCAACCAGATCATGAACCTGGACAAGTACGCCGAGGCCCCGGGCATCGACGATCTCAAGGGTTCGTGCGCCGGCAAGCCGGCGATCGTGGTCTCGGCGGGGCCCAGCCTTCGGCGCAACCTGCACCTGCTCGAGCAGCCCTGGGTGCGCCAGAAGTTCGTGATCATCGCGGTGCAGACGGTGCTCAAACCGATGCTCGCGCGGGGGATCAAGCCGCACTTCGTGACAGCGCTGGACTACCACGAGATCAGCAAGCGCTTCTACGAGGGCCTGACCAAAGAGGAAGTCGAGGGCGTCACGCTCGTGGCCGAGGCCAAGGGCAACCCCGCGATCCTCGACGCCTGGCCCGGCGTGCTGCGTTCACCGAAGGACAACTGCCTCTCCAAGCTGCTCGAGCAGTCGGACGCGGACCGCTGCCCGATCAAGCCCGGCGCGACGGTGGCGCACCTGGCGTACTACCTGGCGCGTCACCTCGGGTGCGACCCGGTGACACTCATCGGGCAGGACCTGGCCTTCACCGACGGTCAGTACTACGCCTCTGGAGCTGCGATCCACGACGTGTGGGCGAGCGAGCTTGGCGAGTTCTGCACGCTCGAAACACTCGAATGGCAGCGGATCGCGCGCATGCGGAGTCGGCTCGTGCCCGCCCGGGACCACCTGGGGCGGGGCGTCTACACCGACGAGCAGATGCACACCTATCTCACGCAGTTCGAGCGCGACTTCGCGGCCGACACGAACCTCGGCCTGACCGTGATCGACGCGACCGAGGGCGGCATCGAGAAACAGAGCGTCCGTGTCATGACGCTCGCCGAGGTGCTCGAGCAGTACAAGGACAGCCCGGACATCGAGCTGCCCGAGGCGCCCGAGCAGACCGCCAGCGACATCCGAGCCGCCAAGAAGAAGCTCCGCGATGTGCGGGCCGACGCGTGGAAGGTGAGCGAGCTCTGCCGAAAGACGCGCGCGACCATGATGGAGATGGCCGAGCACCATCAGGATCAGGCCCGCGTCAACAAGCTGATCAAAGAGGTCTACGCGCAGCGGGACGAGGTTGTGAAGCTTGAGCCCGCCTACTCGCTCGTGCAGGACCTGAACCAGACGGGCACGCTCAAGCGCGCCAAGGCCGACCGCAAGATCCACCTGACGGATCTGTCGCCCCTGGAACAACAGAAAGCGCAGATCGAACGCGACGCGGAGAACGTCCGCTGGCTGGGCGACGCGGCGGATCTCCTGGGCGAGATGATGGACGCGGCGATCCGTGCCCACGACGGCAAGGCGGCCAAGATCACCCGCGAAGACCCCGCCGTCGATCCCGAGGCCGAGGAAACCAACGCCAAGCAGCGCGTCTGGGCGGTGATCCCCGCGGATCCGTGGAAGTCTGATCTGGGCGTGCCGCGGGATCTGTCGGAGCCGGTGATCGAGGGCAAGAGCGCCCTGCGCCTGACGCTCGAGCGTCTGGGACAGACCAAAGAGATCGAAGGCGTAGCGATCCTGACGCACAACGTGGGCGACACCGCGAGGGCTGCGGGGCTCGACCCCAGCGGCGGGCGAGTGGGCCGACTCGCGGTGCGGTTCATCGAGACCGATGCGGACACCTATCAGGACCGAGCCGCGGCTATCCGCGGGGCACGCGCGTTCAGCGCCCGTTCCTGGCGCGGGGGCGTCGCGGGCTGGACCGCCTACGACGAGATCCTCCACCCGGACGCCACCCTCGAAGCGCTCGACAGCGTCGGGGCAGATGCGGCGCTGCTCGTCGGCGCGGACTGGGGACTGGTTGATCCCGCGCTCTGCGACGAGGCGGCCGAGCGGTTCAAGAAGTTCCCCACGTCTCACAGAATCGTCTTCAGTCAGGCAGCCGTCGGGCTCGCGCCAATGCTCGTCGAGAAGTCGATCGTCAAAAGCATCGCGCAGAAGAAGGTCGAGGCGGGCTCGTTCGCCTCGATTGGTTCGATCCTGGGGTATCTGCCGGTGCAGCCCTCGAACGACCCGATCGCGGGCACGGGCTGCATCCATGTCCCCCCGATCGTGCGCGACCTTGGCGAGCGCGTCACGCTGGACTCGCGCACAAGGCGTGAACTCGTCACCCGGGCGCTCAAGGGGCAGGAGGTCCTCACGCTCTCGGCCGAGGAGATCGCCGGTGCGATCGCGCAGTCCGATGCCACGACCGATGCGCCCGAGCACCTGACGCTTGAGTTGGTCTCGACCAACGGCAAAGCACTCGATGCCGAGCAGGCGATCGGGCTGATCCGTCAGGCGACCCGGCTGCGCGAGGACGTGGCGCTCACGCTGACCGCCGAGATGACATCGCAGGACATCGCCGACGTGCTGGATCACCCGGAGCTGGCGCGGATCGTGGGCGCAGCGAGGGGGGCTGGCGTTCTCGCGGTGCACGTGCGCACGCCGGCGCTTGCGGGCGAGAGCAGGCTGCTTGGTCTGACCGAGCTCGGCGTGGATGTGATCAGCGTGGACTATGTCTCCGAGCGTGAATCGACGTGCGAGCTGCTGACCGGCCGCCAGGGCTTTGCCAAGGCGCACGAGGCGCTGACAAGCCTGATTCATCACCGCAACACGCTGGATCGTCTCGATGATCTGCACAGCCCGTGGGTTGTGGTGCGTCTGACGAGGCGTGACGCGATCTACGAGGAGATCGAGCCGTTGTACGACCGCTGGATGATGTCGAGCGGCA
>MDTD01089666.1_pt1 | contig 20481 bp, 20 predicted proteins | sample 811221 | NCBI WGS metagenome assembly MDTD01 (sample SAMN05326646, study PRJNA326480) | marine metagenome | isolation source: seawater | place: Pacific Ocean: South West | collected 2011
AAAAAAGAAAAATTAGAACTTTATAAAGTACTCGGCTATTGCATTTGTGCTCTTATTGGAGCTGCAGGTAGCGCAAAGCAGATAGGTGTAGGAGCTGATTTTGGAGATATAATATTGGGTTGGACTATTAGTCTTGTAATAATCTTTGTAGTCTTTAAAGTACTTAGAGTTCTTAAAATAATTTAGATTTATAAATTTCTATAATGAGATTTTCAAAAAAAGAAGAATATTTACGGCAAAAAGATAAGAAATTAAAAAAAATAATAGATAGAAATGGCCATATTTATTTTAAGCCAGATAAAAAAAATCAATTTGACACTCTTGTGGGAATAGTTGTTTCGCAATTTATATCGACCAAAGCTGCAAATTCCATTTTTCAAAATATTAGAAAAAGCTTTGAATCGGACTATTTAAATCAAAAACATTTTCAAAATCTAAGTATTGATGAAATTAAAAATTTAGGTTTAAGCAAAAATAAGGCAAGAACAATTAAAGAGATTTCTGAACTTTTTATAAGTAAACGTTTTGATGATCTGACAAAATTAACTGATGATGATTTAAAAAACATTCTTCTTGGAATTTTTGGTATTGGGCCATGGTCATTAAATATGTTTGAAATATTTTGTTTAGGTAAATTTGATGTTTTTTCTTCTAAAGACGCAGGATTAAGGTTAGCAATGAATAATCATGGAATGGTGAAACCAAACAGTGATTGGAATGATTATGATAAATTTGGAGAAATATGGTCTCCATATAGAACAATTGCATCATTACATCTCTGGAAATCAGTAGACTAATGTTTATAAACAGTTTTAATTTAACTTAGTTAGCAAACTATTCAACGTTTTAACTAATTAAAAAAAACTAAAATTATTGTTGAGTAAATATGTGCAATGACAAATTTTTCAAATAAAAAAATCGCAATAAGATTTGATATTGATACGATTAAATGTATTAAACAGGGGGTTCCTAAATTAGTTAGTATTTCAAAAAAATATAATGTCCAATTTACTTTTTTTATGAATTTTGGAAAGTCAGTTAATAGAAAAATAATTTTTAAAAGAAAAAACAACTCTCATCTAATTTCATCTTCAAAACTTCCTACCTTAAAAAAGCTAGGGGTGCTTAATTATTTATTGACCATATTGGTGAACCCTAAATTAAATAGGTTTAACTATCAAATACATCAACTTGCAAACTCTACAAACGAGATTGGTTTACATGGTGGTTTAAACCATGGAACTTGGCAATTAAATGGTGAAAAGTTTGGGCTATCTAAAGTAAGGAATGAAGTTGAATTCGGTTTAAAAAATGCAAAAAAATTCAATATCAAGTTTCATGGATTTACATCACCAGGAATGACCTCCAATAAGTTTTTACCAAAAGTATTAAATGAAAACAAATTTTCTTACATCTCAGATACTTTCATAAACCAAAATGAACATGAATACAATAAAAGAAAATCAATCCTTAAAGGTATTAAAAATATTGATGTAAATATTATAGGTAAGGATGGCGTCGGCTATTTTGAATTTTATTTAGCTAAAAATAAAAGTCCAAAGGAGATTATGGAAAACTTATATGACCATATTATGAATTCGGAAAGTGATATGTTTATATTGTACGATCACCCTTTAATAGTTGACTTCATAGAAGAAGAATTTGAAAACTTGATAATTAAACTTAAAAACAGCAAAGTAGAATTTGTAAAATTTAATGAGTTGTTATAAATGAAAATATTATTTTTGTGTTCAAATGATAAAGAAAATCATCTACTTTTTGATACCTTCAAATCTTTTGATGTTAAATCAATGATGGTAATTGAAGACAATAAAAAAAATAAACTTAATCTAATTAAAAAAAAGTTTGAAAAATTAAATATTTTTAAAAAAATTTTATATCCACTTGATCTTCTTGCCATATTTATTTTTAAAATTTATCTTAATAAGTTCTTAACAAAGGAACTTAATTTAAAAAATTATAAAACCGACTATGAAAATAAAATAACTGTTTCCAACATAAATAATCAATCTGTTTATGAAGAAATAGTAAGTTTTGATCCGGACATAGTTATTGTAAGAGGTACTTCTATTATTAAAAAACCATTAATTAACTTTCAGGCACAATACTTTTTAAATATTCATGGAGGTATTGTTCCAAATTACAGAAATGTACATAGTCAATTTTGGTCTTATTATTTTAGGGATTACAAGAATATGGGGTCATCAATACTACATATTACTGAAGGTGTTGACAACGGCAATGTTGCTCTTGTTTCAAAAATTAAAAATATTCCAAAAAATTTGAAACAATTATACTTAGAAATTTTTTTAGAAAGTAAAGAATTGTTAAATATGTTGATAAACGATCTAGTTAATGAAAAAAAATTAGAATCTATTCCACAAAATAAAAATATCCAAGCTTTCTATGGTAAGACACCTGGTATTAAAGATTTTATTTATCTTTTTTTTAGAAACAGAGTTAATTAAATAAATCATATTATTTTTTATTGATTTAGTTTTATTTGAATTTCATATTTACCCTGTATCAATAAGGTAAATTAATAATCAAACTAAATTTTTTTATTAAGATAAATCAGTAGTGGATATTTACTTTTTTATTGGAACCAAAGCACAAGCTATAAAGTGTTTACCAGTAATTAAAGAGTTGAATAATTATAGAAATTATAGAGTTTACTTGGTCAATTCGGGTCAACACATAGAAATTGTTCAATACATTTTTAGTGAAATCGAAAATATAGTGAATACGATAAACGTATTTGATAATGAAAAGAACATTTCCACACTAAAACAGAGTTATAGCTGGTTAATTTCCTTTGTTTTCGATCATTTGATAAAAAGACCACCATATGGAAAAGAAATTACATCGGGTATATGTTTTGTACATGGAGATACAGTAAGTACATTTTTAGGGTTGTTATGGGCAAAGAAAAATAATTTAAAAGTACTACATCTTGAAAGTGGTCTGACAAGCAAAAAGCTTTTAAAGCCTTTTCCTGAGGAAGTAATTAGAAGAATTGTTTCAAGATTTTCTGACATACTTATTTGCTTTGACGAAATAGCACATAATAATTTATTAACTAAATTTGGGGATTCTAATAAGATCATAAAGAGAATATCAGAGAATAGCTTACTCGATAGCATTATAAAAAATTCAAATGAAATAAATGAAAAAAAAATAACTGTTACTCTGCACAGAGTTGAAAACATTATTTCTAAAAAAAATCTATCAAATTTTATAAATCTATTAAATAGACTCAATAAGGAATATCAAATCACATGGTACATGCATGAACCAACTCGAAATTATATTAAAAAACACAATATTGAAATACCCAAGTCAGTAAAAACAAGAGACCTACTTGAACATAAAGAGTTCTTAAATGAAATAGCGACATCATCACTTATTATTACGGATGGTGGTTCAATTCAAGAGGAATGTTTTTATTTGGGAAAAAAAACCCTGATTTGGAGAAAAGAAACTGAAAGAAAATATGCTTTAAACCGTAATATGTTTATTTCAAATTTAGATATTGATTCTTCAATAAATTTTATAAATAATAATAATGAAGCAGTAAATAACAACAAAATATTTGAAAACAAGCCTTCAATAGAAATAATAAAATTTTTAGATACACAAATAGAATCAAATTAAAATTTTAAAATTAATCTCAATAAGAGCTTTGATTTGTAGCCTAAGACAATTCAAATTGCTATTATTTCTAAATATGAACTACCTCTTTTTTTATTGTGGTGAAATCCCCGGATATGTCCACAAAGTTGTAAATACAATCTTGTCTGTTGATAAAGAGGCAGATGTTTATTTTTTATCAGATAAAAATATAAAAAGTAAATATATATCACATATAAACATAAATGATTTCAATACTTTATCGGACAAAATGGAGTTAATTAAAGATATGTATTCAGAAACTATTTCTGATTATAAATTAAGCCCTTTATGGGCAACGTCACTTTTAAGAATATTTGCAATTGAGCATATATCAAATGAGTTAAACTTATCCGAGTTCGTACACTTTGACACAGATGTATTAATTTATAAACCCTTTTCAGAAATAAAAAATGGTGAATACTTCAAAACAAATACTTTAAATATAACATTTGAGAATCCCAAATTGCCAATTTACGGATACTCTTATGTAAATAATTTAGAAAATTTAGTAGAAATAAATAAAAAAATAGATGAATTTATTAATACATTCATAAATATGAAACCCCAAATTAACAATAATCCATATAGTGAAATGAAATTACTAGGATGGGTTAACGAACAAAATAGTAATCTTATTAGAAAGCTTCCAAGCTTACCATTTGAATCTAAAAATTTTTTATTTGATCCAGTTTCATATGGTATGTATTTAGGAGGAGCTGATTTTAACCAAAAATCATATTTCTTTAAAAAAAGTTTTATTGATTTAAGACATGATGTAGGTGCTGAAATTAAATCAAAAAGAATTAAGGTTACATTTAAGAATAACCTTCCTTACGTTATTGAAAATGGTACTCACATACCTTTAGTTAACCTTCATATTCATTCAAAAAAATTTGATCAGTTTTTACCGGAATCATACAAAGAATACATGTCTGAAGAAAGTTTCAAGATAAATTAATTAACTTTATAGTTAGAAAGTCAAATTATTCTCGATTACTGATTTCCAGTAATTTCTTTTTAGTAAATTAGTTTTAGACGAATCAATTTTTAATTTGTTATGCATATTTAACAAAAATTTTTCATCGAAATCTTCTATTTCTTTAAATTCATCGACAAATATACAAGGTGTTCCGATTTTTGATAAAGCTTTTGTAAAAGTATTCAATTTAAGAATTGGATAACAATTGAGCATTATAGATTCCCAAATAATATTAAAGTCATAATTAATCTCATTCGAAAAAAGAAGAAATTTATGATCCCTAATCATTTCATAAAAGTTCTTATAATTTTTTGGACTCTGGTAATTTATCAATTTATTTTCCAGTACCGGTTTCTTTTCTAACAATATTGCATTTTGATTTTGAACGAGTGATTCATCCATGTTGAGAATAAATTTCTTATTACTATTTATAGAATTTAAATATCGTTTAAAATTACTTGAAAAAATGTGCCTTTTATCCTTTATGCCAAATGGAATAAAAGTGAATAAATCATTTCTTTCTACGGTTAGGTTATTTGAAAAGATATGAGTAATGTTTTTTTCAAGCAATAATTTGGAGTACATTTCGTCTATAACAAAACCGGTACCACAAATTATTAATGAATATGAATTTCTAATTTTTAAATTTTGTGTTTTCAGATAATTATCTATGAAACGACCATTCAGAAAAACAATATCTCCTTTTTTAACATTGTTCGGATTAAATGTTTTTGACTCATCATAAATGTGATCTGCAAAACTTCTGTATGTATCATAGCTAATATATTTTTTATGAGGTGGTCTATAAAAATTAGGGTATCTTTCAAATAAGATCCATTTAGAAAATTTTGTAATTGTATTCACAAATATAGACTACAAACATATTCTGACTTTAAATTAAATTACAAGAAATAATTTAAACTTTAACTTGAAAACCCAAAATAGAAGTGAAAACTTTGATAAATTTTTTTATTAAATTATGTTTATAATTAGAAAATATGATTTATTCACTTTATGGTTTTAATTACATATTTAATCTACAAAACTTTCAACTCTTATTTTTTGCAGCTTCACTAGGTCTTTATTTACGGCTTTTATTATCAGTTATATCACATCAGTTGTGGCTCAAGAATTATTCTCAATATTTGGTTTTTGCACTTCTTCCAATCACAGGTTATGTGATTACATCCATTATTTCATCAAATATAGCGTTATCACTTGGAATGGTAGGAGCCTTGTCAATTGTACGCTTTAGAACTCCTGTAAAAAATCCTTCAGAATTAGTAATTTATTTTTGTTTAATAACTATCGGGATAGTCATTAATGTAAATCCAAGCACTGCCTTAGAATTTATGTTTTTTGTCACAATTATTATTGTTGTTACTGAGATTTATGCCTTAATAAATAAAAAATTTAAATTAAATACGTTGTTAAGTTCTAATGAAGATTTTTCTTATCTAAAAATTACATCAAATAGAAGATATGAAGAATTAGAGTCAAGAAAAGAATTTTTTCATTTTTCAATGGATGATAATTTTTATTATCAATTTAGATCATCCTCAATTGAAGCTCTTAAATTAATTGAAGAATCATTTGATAAATCATCAATTTTAACAATGTCTTTGGATGCTCCATCTGAATAAGTATTCTTTACTACCAATATTCACAATAATCTCAATTTTTGGACTTTATACTGCGATAAATAATTGGTCTTTAGCTGATGAGATTGAAGTTTACACTGATGAGTCTAGTCAAAAAATAGAAGACTCTATTGATCCATATTGCAATGGTATTAATTTTTATCAGCAGAAAAATGTAGATTTTGGAAGAATAAATTCTTTAGAAATTGATATTCTTAATCGCGAAGATTGGTATACAAACCTGTTTGAACTTTCTTTAGAGAAAACAGGGGGTATAGAACCTAGATATCGAGACGATTTTGAAGCCAAAGTTATATTGAATTTAACCGATGATGCAATTTGTAAATTCTCAGCAACGGTAAGAATTTCAGGCGACAAAAAAGATCATATAAACTCAGATCTAATGTCTTCTTTAGATGTAAAACTTCTAACTGGAAATATTTTTGGAATTACTAAATTTAAACTTTTTCTCCCAGACACAAGGAATAATGATAATGAGATTGTTGTTACTACATTATTGGAAGAAATAGGATTTATTAGCCCAAGATCTTTTTATGTTGACGTTGGAATCTTGAATTGGAGTAACCAATTTACAGTAAACAAATACATTTTTCAAGAAAAACAGTCTAAAGAGATGATTGAGCATAACTATTTTAGAGAAGGCCCTTTAATTGAAACAAACGAGTCTTTTTATTGGGAATTTTTGGATACTAAAGTTGAAGATCCTGCTTTGATAAATCCATTATTTATTGGAAGGATTATAAATAAATATTGGAGTAAAAAAAATATCAACTCTGCGATTATTACTTTAGAGGCTCTAGAAATATATAACCAGGCAATATTTAATTCATATATGCCTTCAAGACAAATAAATTATAGTTACTTAGGGGATGATGAAGATTTATTTTTTAAGTTTGACGCTGCTAACTTCGCACTTCTAAATGATCATGCAATTACCACGCATCAAAGAAAATTCTTTTTTGATAAAATAAATAACCAATTTCATCCAATTTATTATGACGGAAATTCAAATTTTTTAGAATTGGGTCATATTAGGTGGAGAGAAGATTATTTAGAGTATCCCAAGCTTTATAAAGCGGCAGCAAAATTATATGAAGAAATTAGCATTAATAGGGATTCTTTTAATAAAAAACTAAACAACCGGGGCTTAAATATTAACAAAGAAGAGTCCGATGCTTTGATTGATAAATTTTTAAATAATTTAAAAAATATTAGTAATCAAACTTCAGATAAAATAGCTCAATATAAAAACTTCTTCGAAAATAATGAATCTATATTTTATCCCGATGGATTTCATTTTTTATTTTACGATTTTAAAACAAATACCCATGAAATTTGTTTACCAGACTTATCAAATTGTTTTTTTGATAATAATTATCTCAATTTTGATGAAGTTTTTTCAAACAAAGTTAGAGTAAATAATAAATTATCTTATTTAATTGGTGTAAACAAAAATTCTTTTTTAGAAAACATAAACCAAAAAATAGAGTACATGGAAATTGATAAAAAGATAATCTTACGATTTTATGGGCAACCAAAAATTTCTATAAATAAAGATAAAAAACAAATTTTATTAAATTTTTTGAATGAAGTCGACAGAGTAGTTATTGAAGGAGAAGGAATATTAGATGGCTGGACAATAGATTTGCTAACAAATTTAGAAAATCTTAATACAGAAACAACTTATGATGAAAATTTACTTACCGGGTGCTTAACTTTAAATAATGTAAAATTTGAAAACTTATCAATTAATGCAAAAAATATGCACTGCGAAGACGCTGTAAATATTATCAACTCAGAAGGTAGTTTAAAAGATGTTGATATAAGTAATTCAAAGTTTGATGGATTAGACATAGATTTTTCAACTATCTTTTTGAATAGTTTAAAAATAGTAAATTCATTTAATGATTGTTTTGATTTGTCTAGTGGGAATTACACAATTAATAATGTTGATTTAGATACATGTTTTGATAAAGGTCTTTCAATTGGTGAAAAATCAAATGTGAATATTATAAATATAAGAATTCAAAATTCTAAAACTGGATTAGCTGTTAAAGATAGTTCCGAAGTTTTTATTGAGAATTTTGAATCAAAAAACAATGAATATTGTCTTTTACAATACAGGAAGAAACAAGAATTTGGTCCAAGTTATACAAATATCAGAGATTTTCTATGTGATTCTCAAGTATTTATTCAGAAGGGTTCAGTATTTGAAAATGAATGATTTTAGAAAAGAACTAAAACTCTCACTCTCCAATGGAGAATTGTATGATTTAATTTATTTTTTTGGTCCAAAATTAGGGAAATTATATAATTCTAGAAAAATTACATCTAGATATTTTGATACAAATGATTTCAAACTGTATAAAGATTCAATCAATTATGATATTGACAAATTTAAATTTAGATTAAGGCAGTATTCTGATAGTAAAAAAATTTATCAAGAAGTTAAAGAGAATACTCAATTAGGAAAATATAAAAAAGTTAAAGTAACAGAATATAAAAGTTTTGATGAGGTTAACTCAGTTGTATACAAAGATCTAAACTTATTTCCTTGCTTAGAGGTTGAATATATTAGAGACTATTACAAATTAGAAAACTCAAGAATAACTATTGATAAAAAAATAAAATTTAGAAATACATTAAATAGATCATCTCAATTAATAAATTTAGGATTTTATAAAAATATAGTTGAATTTAAAATATTAAATTTGGATAATACTGAAATAGAAAACACTATTCCATACAATACAATTAATTTTTCAAAGTATGTTCATGGAGTACAAAAAATATATAATTTAAATTAATAATCAAAATCAAATTTATTTTCAGATTTAATTTTTCCTTTAATTTTCAGTTTTATTTTTTGAAAGATACTTCCTGAAACAGATATAGGATTATATTTTGAATTAATCGTAAGATTTTTCAAGATATTATTTTTTATAATTAAATTGTGTGAATCATGATTATATTCCAACTTTTTAAACAGTTTTATTTTTTCATTTTTATGATTTAGGATAATTCCTTGTACAGTATGATCTCCCCATCTATTTCTAATTTGTTCATCAGATAAAGCAATTTTTTTCAAAATTGTTTGTACGTCACTTTGTTTCCAAAATTTTACTGAAGACGCATACAGATTTGTATATGGGTTTCTATGATTATAAACTTTTTCAACATTAAGCTTTGTTTCTTTTTTCAAAAAAAACGGCAATGTCTCATTTGTTAATCTATGAGTGTCTTTTGTAAACCTACCTGTCATATAGTTAATTTTTTTTAACTCCATATATTCAAAAACCATAGGGTTAAATTTATTAATTTCGATATCCTCATCAACTCTTAATACATAATCGTATTCTGAAACTTCATTCCAAATATGAAACATATTAAATCTACACATCTGGCGATAACCAAGAGAAAATTTTTCTTCGCCTTTTAAAGTCAGATCTATATTGTTAAAATATTTTGATACATTTTTAAATATAATTTTAGAATTAGAATTTTTACTTACATAAGATTGATCACTTTCGCTTATGTTTCCTTCATGAAATAAAATAATGTCTGCAGGGTTTTCTCTGTGTTGGTTAATATTTTCATAAATTGAATTATTTCTTAATATAAGGGAGTTGTATTTTGAAATATTATCAGGGTAACCTCTTGTTAAAGCAACAATCGCTATATTTAAATTCATAATACGTACAAAATTGAATTCTTTTTTATATCCATAAAATATATGATATTGGTACTTAGATGCAATTTTTGAAATTTATTAAATTTTCCTTATTTGTAGTGTATGTACAATAAATATATAACAAAATTGTCAACATGAAAATTGAAGAAATAATAATTTTAGGAGCAGGACCAGCTGGACTAACAGCCGCATGGGAAGCAGAAAAACATGGGGTAAAAACTCTTATTTTAGAGGGCGATAAAGTCGTTGGTGGTATAAGCAGGACTGTAGAAAGAAATGGTTGGAAGTTTGATATTGGTGGACATAGATTTTTTACAAAAGTTGATGAAGTTTATGACATATGGGACGAAATTCTTGATGACGGTGATTTTTTAAATAGACCAAGAATGAGCAGAATTTATTACAATAAAAAGTTTTTTGATTATCCACTAAAGGCTTCTAATGCATTAATTAATCTTGGATTAATTGAGGCTATAAGATGCGTATTGTCATATTTTTATGTAAGAATAAATCCTCCAAAAGACCAAACGAACTTTGAAAACTGGGTTGCCGCTAGATTTGGTTGGAGGCTTTATAATATATTTTTTAAAACTTATACTGAAAAAGTTTGGGGAATAGATGCAAAATTAATTGGCGCTGATTGGGCTGCCCAGAGAATAAAAAATTTGTCCCTACTAAAAGCAATTTTAAACTCTTTAAAAATAAATAAGTCTGGCGAAATAATAACAACCTTAATTAATGAATTTAAATATCCAAAGTATGGTCCGGGTATGATGTGGCAAAAAGCCTATGAAAAATTAATTGAAAAGAATCACAGTATTATATTTAGTTCTAGGGTCGTAGAGATAGTTAAAGATAAGAACTACTACAAAGTTGTTACTAATAATGGTGATGAATACTTTGGTAAAAATATAATAAGTAGTATGCCATTGGCCCATTTACCAAAAACTATTCGTCCAAATCCAAGTAAAGAAATTTTAGATTCAGGAGAAAACCTTACATTTAGAGATTTTCTTTCTGTAGCTTTGGTTATAGATGAAAAAAATGCTTTCCCTGACAATTGGATATATATACACGAACCGGACGTAAAAGTTGGAAGAGTACAAAACTATGGAAGCTGGTCACCTTTCATGGTGAAAGAAGGAAAAACTTGTCTTGGTTTAGAATATTTTGTTGATATTGGAGATGAATTGTGGAGTATGGACGATGATGATTTAATTTCTCTAGCAATAAAAGAGCTTGAATCATTGTCATTAATCGAACAGAATTCAGTTTTTGAAGGTTATGTAGTAAGAATGCCTAAAGCATACCCAGTTTATGATTTGAATTATTCCAAAAATGTAGACAAAATATCAAAATGGCTCAAGAATGAACATAAATATATTTTCCCAATTGGAAGAAACGGAATGCATCGCTATAACAACCAAGACCACTCAATGATGACGGCAGTTAAAAGTGTTAGAAATATACTTCTAGGAGAAACGAACGATATTTGGAAAATTAATGTTGAAGAAGATTACCATGAAGAAGTTTCTACAGGGAGAAATGCACCTATCAAAAAATAAAAATTATAAAGAAATTCATAATCTTAATTATCTGAATTCTTTTGAGTAATATTAAAGATATTAAAAGAAGAAAATATGTTGAATTTTATTAAAATTATTTTTTTTGAAGATTTTGTAAAAAATTTAAATAAAATAAAATATTTATTTTTTGTATTTTTTGTTCAAATAATATCGATTTTTCTAAGTTATCGTTTTTTATTTAATCATCAAGGTTGTTCGAACAATAAAAATAGAGAATTTAATATATTTGGAAATCAATTTAATTTAAATTACCCAGAAATGTGTGATGAACTTTTCTATTTTCATGGATTTCAATGGATAAATCATATTTATGAAAATGGTTATGTTTATCAAGATAGGCCAACATATTTAGTGATCGGCTTTATTATTTATAGAGTTTTCTTTCTAATTTCATTAATATTTAATTTGCAAATTGATCCAATATCTCTTCTTTTACTGGCATCATTTGTAATTCAATTAATAGTCGCAAATTTAATTTCCTATTTTTTGTGCAAATTTTTACTAAACAAGTTTGATCGCTACTATTTCTTAATATTTTTCTTGATAACACTTTTTAGTTTTGAATACAGGATCTATTTATTTCTTCCTGCAAGCTCAACAACATATTTACTTATTTTTGTATATGCTTTGTATTCTATAAAAAATGATAAATTTAATGGTTTATCATACGGGATACTTTTTACAATTTCTGGATATGGAATAATTGGATTTATTTATGAGGTTATAAGAAAAATTGTAGATATTTCTAATAATTTTAAATTAATAATTAAAAACATTTTTTTGTTTGTTATCCCAACAGTTTTTTTTCAGATTATAAGACTTTTGCTAGGAATTATTCAAGGCCAGAGTACGGTGTAAGATACATTTCTGCAGCAGAAGACTACCAACAATTTACATGGTTTTTAAAAACTATTTTTTTCAGCGACTATAAACCTGTACATAAATGTCATCAATTGACAGAATTCGTCTCATGCTATATTGATTTAACTTACTTTTTTTTCACAAGGACAAGCTTTTATATTGGACTAAGTTTTGTGATGTTAATTTTTTATATGTTAAGATTTAGAAAAATTTTTAAATCAGATATATTAATTATTTTAAATTTTACAGTTTTTAATTATTTATTTATTTTGTTTCAAGGACTCTATCAATATAGATTTATTTATTACAGCATTGGATTTTTTACAATAATTACTTTTTGTTATGTACTTTCAAAATTTAATAATGAAGCAATTTCATTAATCTCTATAGTCTTTTTAACAACCTATACCTTATCAAGAAATAGATATGAACAATTTAGTCTAGATCTTTCAATAGTAGAAATGAGTCTATTTGTTGTATTAATAATTCTATTTTTAAGAGAAATATATCAACAAAAATCAAAAGATTTACTTTATGATATGTAAATCATACTTTACTATTTATAACCTCACACCAGTAATTTAAACTTGTAAAGATTTCATAATCTTTTTTCTCATTCTCCTTATTCATCTTTACTAAATCTTCATATTCAAGGTCGTGTAAGTCATCAAATTTATCAAGTACGATTAAGGGTATTCCTAATTCTACAAAATTACTATTTACAGTATTTTTTTCTACGATTGGGGTACATCTAAATATCAAACTTTCCCATATACGATGTGATTCAAAATTATTTCCCTCTGGACATAAATTGAATTTATATTTTGATAATTCACTAAGGTATTCTCTATTATTATCAAAATTTTTAATACTTATTAAATCTACTCTCTTTTGTGATAACTCAATCAATGGTTCTCTGTGAATGGGATTTGTAGACGGATTGAATGAGCATAATATTTTATCTAACTTTGTAATATTTTTTGTTCTTTTGGAGACAGATTTAAAATTTTTAACAATTCCATTATTTAAATATCTTTTATTTTCTAAACCATAAGGTATAGCTGATATTTTTTCTGAAGAACGAACATTAAGTTTTGCAGCGAACCAGTGAACTACTTTTTCGTCGATAAATCTTAAATCTTCTTCTTCAATCGAAAAATCAGAATTATGTGTGATTAATTTATATTTTGAAAAAATAAGAGGATGATAATTTTCAAAAAAAATGTTTTTTAAATCAGTTTTTAAAAATATTATTTCATTGTTTTTTACCAATGCTGGATCAAAAGAGGTGGTTTCATCAAAGATATGATCAGAAAAATTTCTAAGTGAATCACCTGTCAAATATGGATAGCTACTTGGCCTAAATAAACCCGGCTTACTGCTTACTAAGGTTTTGTTCATATTGTTAATAATTCTTTTTTTTATTTTATTAATCATCATCATTTCTAATAGTAATAAATATAATATTTTTAAAATAAATACAGTATGAAATTTATAATGATTGATGAATGTCAAATTTAAAAAAAATACTTGAAGATATTTTATACGTTTCGAAAATATCACAAACTCAAAACAAAAAACTTCTTATTCTTACATCGGTATTACTTACACAAATTGTTGCCTACACAGATATTGGCATAATTGTAATATTTTCCGCGATAATCGTTGATCAATTTACGGGAATAGAATTTTTAAATGTGTTAATTCAATTTTTTGTACAAAATGTTTATCTTTTGCCTATATTAGTTTTCTTAAGGTTTGCATTTCAGTATTCACAAAAAATGATTTTAAAAAATATTGAAATAAGTGTAAATAAAAATCTTAAGATTCATATATTGGGTGAACTTCTTGAACAAAAAAATTACTCAACGGCTGATTCATATTTTTATTTAAATATTTTAACGACACATATTTCATTTTTTTATTCCAGCTTTGCAAATTTTCTCAATAGTTTTCTTCAAATTATTGTTTATATTAGTTATTTAATAATTTCTGACTCCAGATCGGTACTTGTTTTAATGGTGGGGGTTATTATTCTTTTTTATCCAGCAAAAATACTTTTAATCAAAGCGAGAGAAACTATGCACGAAGTATATGAGTCAGGACAACAATCAAATAAAGAGATTCAAAGAGTTGTTGACAATTTGTTTCTAATTAAAATTTTAAAGAAAGAAAATGATGAGATAAACAATTTCTCGAAAACTTTACAAAAATTTTTTGATAATGATTTAAAAAATATTCGCTATAGTATTTTAAATTCTTTCCTTCCAGGTTTTTTTACATTGTTTTCACTTTCTGTAGTTGTCAGCTTCAGTAGGTATGTTAGATACCTGACTATAGATTTTATTGGGGTTGCACTAAGGTTGTTTCAGTCAGTAAGCACATTATCTACATCATTAAATCAAATTGTTAACTCGCATGTTCATATTGAAAAATTTTATGAATTAGAAAAAAATAAAAATAAGATTTTTAAAGATAATTTTAAATTATTAAATGACACAAAAGGAATAATATTGAAGGATGTTAATTTTTCATATATAAATTCTGAAGATTTAATATTTCAAAATCTAAATTTAGAAATCCCAAAAAATTCCCACACCTTATTGATGGGTCCTAACGGATCGGGTAAAAGTACTCTTTTAGGACTTATTTCGGGAATATATTTTCCCTCAAAGGGCAATGTAAGTGTCTTTTCAGACAAATTTGGATTTATAGGACCTAATCCACTAATTTTTGATGGAACTTTGTTATCAAATATTCAGTATGGAAACGATAAAACTTTAGAAGAGAGTCAAATTATTAAGTATTTAAAAGATTTAGATACATTTAAAGAGGAAGGCAACTATGATCTAAATAAAAAAATTACTAATAAAACACTTTCATCTGGACAGATGCAAAAAATTGCGTTTATTAGAGCTTTCTTATCTGATATCGAGATATTGCTATTAGATGAGTCAACTGCCAACTTAGATGATAAATCTAGTAAAAAAATATTTAAAATTTTAAGTAAAAGTAATTTAACGATTATTAATTCAACTCATGATAGAACTAAATTTCCCAATGCAACCGGATTGGTTCAAATAGATGTACATGATGAAATAAGAACCATCTCATACAAAAAATACTGAAATTAACAAAATGAAAAAATTATTAGTGATTCACAATAGCTACAGGCAACAAGGTGGAGAAGACATTGCAGTCCTAAACGAATTAAAGCTGTTACAAGACCAATTTGAGGTAAAGACTTTATTTTACGAAAATAAGATTAAAAATATTTCTGATATTTTAACTTTTTTTACTCTTTCAAATAGATCAGTGAATAAAGATCTAATTCTAAATATTAACGAATTTGAACCTGATTTAGTATATATTCACAATACATGGTTCAATATTTCGTTAGGTATATTTAAAATTTTAAAAAAAAAGAATGTAAAAACTTTAATAAAAATTCACAATTTTAGGTATCACTGTACACAAAGTGCAAAACAGAAAATACATTTAGATAATAATTCTTTCTGTCAAGCTTGTGGCTTTGATGGTTCAAAAAATATCTTTTTCAACATGTATTATCCAAATTCTTTTATTAAGTCACTTTATGGAATATATTTCGGAAAAAAATATCTAAAAATTTTACAAGATAACTATTTTTCAATTGCAGTTTTAACAGATTTTCATAAAAGATTTTTGGAAAAAAATTATTCAAGACACAAAAAAGTGCACGTAATCCCAAATTATCTAGAAGAAAATGAAAATAAAAGGACTAAAGAAGATAATTATTTTATTTATGCAGGAAGGATATCAGCCGAAAAAGGTATTTACGAGCTGTTAGAATCCTATTTAAAATCGGATTTAAAAAACCAGACATTAAAAATAGTTGGTGGTGGTCCTGAGTTGAAAAAAATAAAAAATAAATACCATAATGAAAACATCGAATTCTTAGGTCAGCTTCTAAATCATGAAACAATTGATTTAATATTGAGTTCAAAAGGAGTAATATCAGCCACAAAACTTTATGAGGGCCAACCTACTTTACTTTGTGAGGCTTCTCTAAATGGGAAGACAGTATTATTTCCAAACTCCGGAGGAATTAAAGAATTTTTACCTATAAATTATGAGTTTCTTTTTAAGCAATTTGATTATCAAGATTTTACAAATAAGCTTAATAAGTTAAATGAAGACCAAATAAGAAATCAAAGCTCTCAAAAAGCCAGAGAATTTATCAAGAGTAAATTAAATTCTCAAGTATTAGTAAGTCATTTCAATGAAGTAATACTAAACGATGAATAATGATTTAATTTCTGTAATTATGAGTTCATTTAACTCAAAAAAAACAATAGAAAAGAGTATTCATAGCATATTAAATCAAGATTATAAAAATATTGAATTTTTAATAGTTGACGATTGCTCAACAGATGATAGCTTAAATATAATTAAGGAGCTTGGGAATATTGACAATAGAATCAAAATTATCGAAAATACAAAAAACTTAGGACTTACAAAATCGCTTAATAGATTATTAAAAATTTCTAATGGTAAATATATTGCCAGACAAGACACTGACGATGTAAGCTTTCCACATAGGTTAAGCACACAAATTAATTTTTTAAAAAAAACCAATTCCGAGATTGTTACTTCTAGAGCAATTATCAAAGACAAGATAGTAAAAATTCCAAGATATTCTCACCTTTTTCCAAGCAAACTTGTTATCAAATATAAAAATCCATTTATACATGGAACTTTATTAGTAAATAAAAATGTTTTTGAAGAAGTTGGGGGATACGATGAAAATTTTTATTACGCTCAAGATTATAAGTTTTATATAGATTGTTATAAATCCGGAAAAAAAATTAAAATCATTAATGATGTGCTTTATGAGTTAAATGATAAAAACAATATAAGTAACATTAATAAAGAAGAGCAAGCTTATTATTTTAATTGTGCAAGAAAAAATATAACACCAAATATTTTATGAACTATCACTTAACTTTTTTTTAATACATCTTTCTATTAGATCTTCAAAAGATAAACTTGTTTTCCATCCAAATTCATCAAAAATTTTAGAAGGGTCAGAAATTTTAACTTTAGGATCACCTGACCTTAAAAGCTTATCATCGACAACGACATGTTTTTCCCAATCAAGGTCGAAATACGTAAAAACTATTTGAACTAATTCTCCTATACTTTTTCCATTTCCAGAACCAAGAATATAAGATCCTTTAGCGTCATTTAATGTAAGAATTGAAGCTGCTTCCATTATATCTCCTGCAAAACTCCAATCTCTTATATAATCCAAACTTCCAATCTTCAACACATCGTTTTTTTTCTTATAAATTTTGTATGCTGTATTTATTACTTTTGAAGTTAAGTAATTGTTTTCTCTAAATTCTGATTCGTGATTAAACATTATTCCTGATGTCATATTCCATTGATGATTATCGATTAGATCTAATATTTTTTTATGATTACTTACTTTGGCTTCTGCATATGGTGAGTTTGGTTTAATTTTGCTTGATTCGTCAATTTTTCCCTTAATGTTGGTGTCAAACATTTCTGAAGACGAGGCTTGAAAAAAATTACATTTTATATCTTCTAAGATCAAAACATCTATTAGATTATTGAATATTCTTAATATTGTATTTTTCGTTTTTTGAGGTTCTTTAAAAGAATCATATACTGAACTTGGCCCAGAAAGATTAAATATTTTACTTGGTCTTATTTGTTTAATTAAATTTTCGACTTCAGTTTTATTTTCTAAATCTAAATTGTAAATATTTAAATTTTGTAAATTATTATTTCCAATTTTTTTTAATTTTTGATTTATAAATTCTTTATTTTTATTTCTTGATATTCCATGGATTATAAATTCTTTGTTCTTGTTCAATAAATTGTTTGTTAGAAAGATTCCGTCTTGTCCACTTATTCCAGTAATAAGAATATTTTCCATATAAGCTAGTTTAAATGAGAATATATCATTATTTTGTAGTTGAATTTAAATGTTATGAAAATTTACACAAATAAAATTAATGAATCTTGGATTATCGATAGAGTAATTTATGAATGGAAAACTAATAATCTTGAAATAACCTCAGACAGTATTCAAGATGCAGATATTATATGGATAATTTCTAATTGGACTTGGAAAAAAATTCGTCCAAAATATTTAAAGGAAAAAAAAGTAGTTGCATCAATTTATCATATTGATTTTGATAATTTTAATATAAAAGATGAAAAAAACTTCTATAAAATGGACCAATATGTTGATCTATATCATGTAATCTCATTGAAAACGAAGGATCAACTTAAAAAGCTCACCAATAAAAAAATTATTTCAATACCTTTTTGGGTGAATCAAGAAAATCTATTTTATATAGAGGATAAAAACAAGTTAAGAAAAAAATACGGTTTTTTTGAAGATGATTATATAATTGGAAGTTTCCAAAGAGACACGGAAGGTAAAGATTTAGTATCCCCAAAATTAATTAAAGGACCAGATATTTTTATTGATTTAGTGAATCGATTTAATAGGACTCAGAATGTTAAAGTATTGCTTGCTGGTACTAGACGACAGTATGTAATAAACAATTTAGAAAAACTTGGGATACCATATACATATTTTGAGATGGTCAAAATTGATCAACTAAATGAGTTTTATAATATATTGGATTTATATTTAGTATCTTCTAGATTAGAGGGTGGACCTCAAGCAGTTTTAGAATGTGCAATTACTAAAACACCTATTATCTCCACTGATGTTGGAGTTGCTAGTGAAATACTTCATCCAAATTCAATATACTCAATTGAAACTTTTGAAAAAGCTAAACCTATGGTTGAACACGCTTATGAAAACAGTAAAAACTACACATTACCAAAGGGAATGACATTATTTAGAAAGATGTTTAGAGAAATATATGAAAGTTAGTATTGGTTCAAAAATTGTAAATGGTCCCTGGGGAGGTGGAAATTTATTTGTTAAGAATTTATCAAATTTTTTAATAAACAATGGCCACAAAGTCATTTATGATTTAAGCGATAAAGATATAGACCTAATATTATTGACAGATCCAAGAAGTAGAAAAGAATCTTCATCAACATTTAACCATCAGGACATTGAAAGTTATAAAAGGTACGTAAATCAAAATGTATCTGTAGTGCAAAGAATTAATGAATGTGATGAGCGTAAAAATACTACTGGTACAAATCAGATATATTTAGAAGCCAGCAATACAGCTGATCATGTAATTTTTGTTAGCTCGTGGCTAAGAGATTTATATTTAAAAATTGGAATGCCAGAGGAAAAAACTTCAGTCATTCTTGCTGGAAGCAATGTAAATGTCTTTAATGATAAAAATTCTTCAAAATTTGATATAAATAAAAAAGTAAAGATTGTAACTCACCATTGGAGTTCCCACGAGAACAAAGGTTTTAAAATTTATGATCTATTGAACCAAATGTTAGAGCAAGATTACTGGAAAAATAAAATTGAGTTTACATATATAGGAAATACTTCAAAAGATTATGATTTGAACAATACAAATATTATCCCCCCACTTGCAGGAACAGAACTTGCTAAAGAACTAAAAAATCATCATATTTACATTACTGCTTCGATAAATGAACCATCTGGAAACCATCATATTGAAGCTGCTCAGTGCGGACTTCCCATTCTATATTTAAACAGTGGAGGAATACCCGAGTATTGCGATGGATACGGAGTCTCATTTACAGACAATTTTGAAGAAAAACTTAGCCATATAATATCTGAGTATGAGATATACAAAACAAAAATGAAAGATTATCCATTTAACTCTGAGAAAATGTGTGAGGACTTCTTAGATTTATTTAATGATTTAGTTAATGATAAAAGTTCAAATCAATTTACAAAACTAAATTGGTTTTCATACCTGTTTCTTTTGAAAAATAAACTACTTAAGTTTGTAAGACGAGATATATTCATAAATTTAAAAAATATAATAAAAAAAAGAGTGAGGAAATGAATATAGATTCTGATAT
>MDTD01034552.1_pt1 | contig 20474 bp, 16 predicted proteins | sample 811221 | NCBI WGS metagenome assembly MDTD01 (sample SAMN05326646, study PRJNA326480) | marine metagenome | isolation source: seawater | place: Pacific Ocean: South West | collected 2011
AGTAATGGCTCATTCATACTCAAATATTTACAATCTTCCATGTACTGCATTAAGATTTTTTACTGTTTATGGTCCATATGGTAGGCCTGATATGGCTTATTTTAAATTTACAAAAGCTGTTTTAAATGGTGAAAGTATAGATGTGTTTAATAATGGTGAAATGCAAAGAGATTTCACTTACATAGATGATATTGTTGAAGGAATAATGAGAATTATGGATGTATTGCCAAAACCACAAGAAAATAAAATTACAAATTCATGTGCTCCTTTTAAGGTTTACAATTTAGGTAATAATGAACCTGTAACTCTCGATCGGTTCATTAACGCTATTGAGATTGCTAGTGGACATAAAGCAAAAAAAAATCTACTTCCTATGCAGCCAGGAGATGTGCCAATTACATTTGCAGATATAGATGATCTTGCTGAGAAGATCAAATTTGCTCCATCTACTACAATAGAGGAAGGAATATTAAAGTTTGTTAATTGGTATAAAAAATACTATGAAACTCGTTAATTATATTTAATAATTTCAAAGGAACAATGATATGAAGTCTTTATTTTCTCCAAAAAACTTCATCGCTGAAATAGGCGTAAATCATGAAAATGATATGAGTCTTGCTAAGCAAATGGTGCTAGAGTGCTCCCAAGCAGGTATTGGTTGCGTTAAGTTTCAGAGTTATAAATCATCTAAGCTAGCAGCTCCAGAATCTCCTGCTTATTGGGACACAAGTAAGGAAACTACAACATCACAATCTGAACTTTTTTCCAAGTATGATAGCTTCGGTGAGGCTGAATATCACGAACTTCATGGGTACTGCAAAGATCTTGACATAGAGTTCATGTCAACGCCTTTTGATGTAGATTATGTTAAATCTCTATCTAAGTATGTTAGCCGCTATAAAATAGCCTCTGTTGATTTAACCAATTACATTTTGTTAGAAGCAGTTGCAAAAGAAGATAAGCCTGTAATTCTATCTACAGGCGCAAGTATGATTGATGAAATAAGTGATACAGTAAACTTTTTAAGTGATTTAGGTGTATCTGATATAACTTTGCTCCATTGCATCATTAACTATCCAACAGATTTTGAGAATGCTGGATTGGGGAATATTAGTTTATTGAAAGAAAAATTTCCTGATTTAAGAATTGGTTATAGTGATCACACTATTCCCAAAGATTCGCACACAATTTTACCTTTAGCTATATCACTTGGTGCTGAGGTTATTGAAAAGCATTACACTCACAATAAAAATTTACCTGGGAATGATCATTACCATGCTTTTGATAAAGCGGATTTAAATCTTTTTGTAAAAAATATGTCCGCAATAAGCCAAGCTTTAGAAAATGCAAATTTAGAACAGCAAAGAAAGGCAATTAGTTTTGCTCGACGAGGCTTGTATGCAACAAAAAAAATGAATGCTGGAGACATTATAGATAAGAATGATCTATGTGCACTTAGACCACAGTTAGATTTTGTATCACCAAAATATTACAAGGATATAATTGGAAAAAAATTAACCAATGATATTGACGAATTAACAGGCATATCTTTTTCTGATATTGATAATGAAGATATCGGTTGAATTAAGCCTGCCATGTTTAAATTAAAATTTAATATGAATATCAAGAATGAAAAAAATTAGTGTAATTATTGCAGCATATAATCAAGAAAAATATATCGGCCGGTGTTTGCGATCTCTTTTGAGACAAAACATTCGTAAAGAAAATATTGAAATTATTGTTGTTAATGATGGAAGTAATGATAAGACTGCTTATGCTCTTGAATTATTTCATGGAGATATTAATGTAATTGTGCATGATGGAAATAAGGGCCTACCATTTGCAGTTAATAGTGGTTTAAAAGCAGCTACAGGTGATTACATAATCAGAGTTGATTCAGATGATTATGTAAATGAGAACTTCTTAGTAATTCTGCAAACTTACTTAGATTTTAATGAAGAAAGTTACGCTGTTGGATGTGATTATTATGTTGTGGATGAATGTGAAAAAGTAATTTCAAGGGAGAGCTCAAAAAAACATCCCATTGCATGTGGCATTATGTTTAGAAGAACTGCTATTGATGAAATTGGAATGATGAATGAAGAATTTCTTTTAAATGAGGAAAAAGAGTATAGAGAAAGGTTTGAAAAAAAATACAATATAGATCACCTGCCAATCCCACTATATAGATATCGTAGGCACAAGAATAATATTACTAACGATAGTGAAAAGCTTAAGTTCTACACTGAAAAGCTCAAAAAAAAAATAAATTTAGCTCTGAGCTCTAGATGAATATATGATTGAACATACTAGCTTTAATTTTTCAGAACGTATTGCTATAGCTAAAGAACAGAATGCTATTGCTCTTCGCTGCGAGGCAAAAATAAGGTCACTTATTTTAAGTTCCGGCTATGATTCAAGCCTTCTTTTAAGATCTGTTGCGCATCAACTGCTGATATATGTATCATCATATATTATGAGGCATGAAAATATGATGCAAGGTGCTTCAACCACAGGATTCCCTCATCTTCCTGGCGATTACTGGCAAGACCCCACTCCAATAAAATTTAGTAAAAAAAGATATGTGCCTATGCTTTCTTATTCTTTTAAACATAAATATTTTGTTGAGCATAGTGGTACCTTTAAAGTTTTTTTCCCATTAAGAATATTTAATAGATTTTTAACGCATATATACCTTTGGTGGCGAAAGCCTGATAAGAGTCAGAAAATAGATTCTAAATTAAAAATAAAATATGCCTCTGGGCAAAATACTTTAAGACTTTGTCTTAAAGCTTTAGCCGATGAAATAGACATCCCAGTTAAAGACGAAAAAATCTTTATGAATAATTTCATGGATTATGTTGATAGTTATTCAAATTATTTCTGTACAACCACCCATAATGCTCTAAATTCAGGAACGTTATGTAAAATTATTTCTTCATCCCGAGCTTTTGCATATCGATGTAAAAAATTACCAGTAATTGTTGAGGATCATGGTGATTTCTCTATCCTGCTTCATGATGAGCCGGTAGCAAGGCTAAGTGAGCTTGGCCTGACTACCATATTCAAAACTTATGGAGATCCTGAGTGGATAAACAAGATTCTAGACAGCCAAAAAAATTTAATTTCAAGACCAAAAATTGAGCAATTAAAAAGCAAAAATAATGTCAAATTATCTAAAAAAATAAAAAGAGTTTCAGAATATAAAAAACTTCTATATATACCTACATTATTTTCATCTTATTACAGGTATTTGCCCTACAGAGATTATTCTGACGATATTTATTTAGCATGGCAAAGAGTGCTCTTAGGAAAATTATCAGATTTAGGTTACACAATAGACTACAAGTTACACCCAAAAAACAAAATTAATCTTTTTGATGGCAAAAATACAATAATTACTCAAAATTTAAATCATTTAAGTTTTGAAGATTATGATGCAATTGTGGTCGATTATGTCTCAACTGGATTCTCACAAGCGATTGATTCATCACTTCCAGTTTGGTTTTTTGACATTGGATTAAGAAAAATGCAACCTCACTTCTATAAACATTTTTCTGATAGGAAAATTAAGCCGATTAACTTTAACAAAGATATCTCATATCAAATTGAAGACATTTGTAAAACATATGCAAGAGAAGAAAAAATTTATAAAGTGAGACTCCGCTAAGTATTTTTTAAAAAATTATGAAAATTGTTGCATCTATTCAAGCAAGACTTTCATCATCTAGGTTGCCTGGAAAAGTTTTAATGGAATTAGAAGGAAAACCTATTCTCCAATGGCAAGTTGAAAGACTAAGCCAGTCTAGACTTATTGATGAAGTTATTGTTGCCACTACAACAAACTCCGCTGATAACAAAATTGAAAACTTTTGCAAAAAAAATCATATCAAATGTTTCAGGGGCAGTGAAAATGACGTTTTAGAGAGAATCAGTAATTTAATCAATGAATATCAAGCTGATATTCATGTTGAGTGTTTTGGCGATTCACCGTTAGTGGATCCACAGATAGTGGATGAGTATATTAATTATCTTCTTAACAATATGGATGAAATTGATTTAGTCACAAATACAATAAAAACTACATATCCTCCTGGGTCTGAAGTAACTGTTCATAAAGGTTCTGCTCTTACCAAGGCTAACCAGATTGTAAACAATAATGACCCATTACGTGAACATGTCAGCCTTAACATTAAATCACGCCCACAAATTTTCTCTTGCACTAATATAGAGGCTCCTCAATATCTTAATCACCCAGAATTGTATATTGAGATAGATACACCAGAAGATTTGGAAGTAATGCAATTTATTTTTAGTAGAATGATGCAAACTGTAAGTAAAAACTTCTCTCTTGCTGAAATTATAAATTTAATGTTAGCTAATCCTGATATAGCAATAATAAATAGTAAAGTTTCTCGACGATGGAAAAAATTTATTAATCATGATTAATAATTTATTTTTTTTGTTATCCTGCAGAGATAATCAGAACCTTAACTATGAAGCCTTATAAATGAGTCTTTTAAAAACTACTATAAAAACATCTTTTGGAAAGGCATCTAGTCTCTTGCTAGATCTTGGTCGTAATTTTCTTTTTATAAAGACTTTAAGCGTTGAGGCCTTTGGGTTGCTCTCATTAGGAAACAATATGATCCAAAGTAATAAGTACTTGGATTTGGGGTTTGCAAATAAGTTCTTGATTGATTCATATGATAATGGCTTTTCTAGTAAAGAATCAAAACAAGTATTTTATGCAATAGTAATTTTTGAACTTTTCTTACTGACCTTGTTTGGTTTAGTTTTTATATTATTTTTTTCAAATCTTGATAGGTCAGTAAATCTAGATGGCGACCAATTGCAAGTAGGTATTTTTCTTCCTCTTATGTTGCTTTTGGCCTTCTTTTCAGGGCGCATGTATAAGCTATCTCTCATATGGAGACGTCATAAAAAAAAATTTATAGATATTGCTGTTTTAGAAGTTGTTCTTTCAGCTTCTTTGCTAGCTGGATCTTTATTAGTTTTAATCCTTGATTTTCTAACTTTTGCAAATTCATATTTCTTTTTCCAAGCAGTATTATTTCTAATATTGTCTATATCTGTATTCAAAATTTTTCCTGGCACAAGACAAAATTTTAGTTGGTTATTGCTCAACTGGAAGCCTTCATTACTTCTTACAAGTTCAACTTTTTTGTATGGACTTTCTTTTTATTTTGATCGCTTCATCTTGATAACTTTTTATGGGCTTACTGAAATTGGCAATTATGCATTTTTACTATTTTTTTTAGGAATTGGCTCAGCTCTAATTACATATGGAATTCAACCAATTAGAGCACATATTGCTAGTTCTTTTGCCGACGCAGATGAAAATGCTCAGAAAAAAATGATAATGAATATCTGTAAAAATACTGGACTATATATCTGTTTAATTGGCCTCATTTTTATCAATCTTCTCACCCCAACAATTAAAACTCTTATGAATGTTATTTTTGATAATTACGATCAAGCAATTTTTTATTTGCATGATGTTTTCAACATACTTTTAACGATGCCAATACTCAATTTGCTAGGTTATATTGTGGTTGCTAAGCCTTTCTACAAAACAGGAATATTTGCTTTTTCACAACTTGCAGGAATTTTATGTATGGCTTTAAATTTTCTAATTATGGGAGCTGAAGATTCAATCATTACAACCCTGCTGATTGGTATTTATTACGGAAATGTCCTTAAAATACTAATTTACGTTGTAGTGATGGCTGGTCAACAAAAATGGTGCAATAAAAATTTTTTCCAGCTTTTGTTTTTGTTGCCTTTTTTATTTATACCATTTCTAACTTATGGATAAGGTAGTAATTCTTCATTCACAACCAAAATCAAAAAATGATTTTAAGTTATTAAGTTTATCTAACTTAGTTATAAGCTTTATTTTAGAGGATGATCTATCAGCTGATTTAAAAGCTTTACTATCCAATAAAATTACATATTTAAATGACCAGGAAATTTATTATGCTAGAGAACGTTCAAAAGAGATTTGGAATGCAAAAATAATTAATCAAATATCAATAAGAAAAAATCTCCTTTTTACAAATTCAGGAACATCTAGGTCCGAATTTTCAACAGCCATACAAGCATTTCACGTCTGGAATGTGATCGAAAAACATTTAGATATTCATAGATGTTATGTGGAGACTATAACTGAAAATAAAGATCTCATATGTATAGCTAAATTTCATAATAAGGCATTCATTTCCGTTCATACTGCATTATTAAAATCTGTAATACACTCTATAATTACGACAATTAAGCGATTAGCAATTGATTCATTTTACTTTTTTGTTTTAAAGTCTAAAAGGGTTAAATTGCCATCTCAACACGGCTCCCACGTTGCATTTTCATTGATAAAGCACTGGTCAGATGGAAAGGACTGGCGATATGGCGACTATTTCTGTAAAAATTATCAAGGAACATATGTTGTTTCTTGTATGAGAGCAGGCGGGCTTCAGAATCATAAATATTTTTACTGGAATAAGTTAGTAGATAATTGTTTAAGAAAAAAAAATACCTTTATTATTGAAAGCTTAGTCGCTTGGCGTCAGTTTTTTAAAAGTTTCTTTTCTGTAGTTCAGTTGTATTTTGGGTTGTTTATAAGAACATTAAACCCTTTTTTTTTAGTAAGAAATAATCTTTCTTGCCTTGATCTATTATTACTGCTTGAGGAGAATAAACATTTCTCAGAAATGTTTAGTAATCAGCTTATCTATTACGGATCAACTAACTTTTTTAAAAAATCTTCACCTGAAAAAGCCATTTCTTATCATTTCGAATTCCCAGCAGGTAGAGCTTTTATTTCGGCGGCTAGAAAAAATGGAGTAAGTGAAATGATTGGTTTACAACATGGTGTTATCTCAAAAGGTAAGTGGTGTTATGAATTGTCAGGTATGATGTCTAATGATAGTCTCCTAGATCAATATACACCTCACTTGTATCTCTTGGAGGGCATTTTTTCATGGTGGGTTTTAAGCAAAGTGATCGATGCTAAAAAAATCAAATTAGTGGGAGCACCACGTCAAGACTCTTTTCAATCTCTAGTTCATGACTCAAAAAGTACAGAGAGCCATAATGTAAATAATTCATCAAAAACTGTTTTATTAATGGATTTACATACAACATCCCAACAACTTATAGGGCATATTGAGAAGATATTGAAAGAAATGGATGAAGTTAACCAAGTCTATATTAGGCCTCATCCTAGAGATTTGCATGCAAATAGCAAGATAGCGGAAGTTAAGATGACATTTTCAAGATTGAATTTTGAATGCTTGACTAACTCATTGCAAACAGATATTAAAGAGATGGAAGGATTAATAGTTTGGGGCGAGTCAACTGGTGCACTTTTGGATTGCATGGGTTTAGGAATAAATGTAAAAGTTCTTAGATCAAGAGAAACGCTCATACTTGATCCAATTTTAGATATACAAATGAATTTAGATGCAATAAACAATTTTATCTTGAAGCAAGGTTTTAAGAATTATTCTTCCGTGTCTGATAGTAATCCAAAAGATTTATATAATTTGCTATTTCAAACATCAAACAAACACTCATCTGCTGAAGTCCTAGATTGTTTCGAGGATAATTAAATAGCTTCTCGTATAAAAATTTTTTAAAGTATAGAGAATACATCTCTATTAGCAAATGGATGCAAAATTTTGAATAAACTACCTACTAGTAAAACAAACATATGTACAGGATTATTGTGTCTAATGCTGTTATCTGAAATGACAGTTCTAGGCAATGCCTTTGTTTTTTATACTGGCCTTTCAAGATATTTTATTTTTTTTATATGTGCTGGAATGGCGCTATTAATTGCTTACCCGTATAAGTTTAAGAGTTTTAATCAGTTTGGTGTTGTATTGTGTATTTTGGTTTTTGCTGCGCTTGCTTCAGACCTTCTTTTTTCATTAGCTCACCAGCTTTATGTGGTTAAAATGCTGGCTATCATAGCTATTGCACATCTTTGTATTCGTGATTATAAATTTTTGCGGCAATCTTTAGGCCGAACCTTCCTTCATTTGTCTAACATTGGAATTTTATTGGGGCTATCAGCCATCCTGCTTCCTGATTCTTTCATATTTAATTCTGGATATATTGATGAATTGAGGCGACAAGGCGAAGGGTTTGGAGGTACATTTTACTGGAGTCAAAATTTTTCAGGTTTATTTCTTATTGGAGATGAAGGAAACCCTGTACCATTTTTAGCAGAAATACCTCGATATGCAGGATATACTAATGAGCCTGCTATCAATGGATTTTTAATATGCTTGTCTATAGCTCTGCTATACGATACAGGCTATAAGTTCACTACACCTGTAATAGTTTTAACACTAATAAATTTTTTGATTACTTTTTCAGTTGCTTCTTTTTTAATTTTTGCTTCCCTTTACACGTTCTGGAAACTTATAAAATTAAATATGATGTCTTCATTGGTTTTCATTACAAGTATTTCTATTATTGGAATTTTTTTAACACCTATACTTTTCAGTACAGAATACTTGCAAATTAAGCTTGGGAATAGCTTGGGTTCTTCAGTATATATATGGGAAGCAATTTTTCAGAGCAAACCTTTGAATATCTCAAGTCTTAATGCTCGTGTAGGAGATTTTTCTATTGATAACATAAACTCCATATCTGCAATTTTATGGTTGAGCCTGTTAATTTATATCTTGATGTTATTTACTCTACGTTTATTTTTACCAGTCAATTTAAAATCTTTTAATGGTACTCAAATTTTAGAAAGATCTAGAGATTTGTGGGTTATCGTATTAATAGGTTTTTCCTTTAAAACTATGGCCCACACTTTATTTATGCCAATTTTTTTTGTATTGATAGCTGAATTAATGTTGTCAGATAGCCAAAGGTCTTTAAAAAATCTTCAATGAAAAAAGTAATTATTTTTTTAGGTAATTTCTCTTTTGGTGGCGCTGAGGTAGTAGGTGTAAATTTAGCTAATTCTTTCATAGATAAGGGCATGGAAGTAACAGTATTATGCTTACAGAAACAAGGAGATTTACTTAAAAGGCTTTCGGATAAAGTTAATGTTGTAAGCTTAGATAGGAGACTTGCATTTTCCTTCTTAAAACTTCGTAATTTTATTTTGTCTCTGGATGAGAGAGTGCTTATTATATCTACAATTCGCAATCTCAACATAGCATTATCAGTTGCAACACTTTGGTCAAACCCTCGCTGTGAATTCATATATAGAGAAGCAAACACATATCGAAATTTTTTGAATAGCTTCAAGGGGACTTTAATTTGGCTATTCTATGCTTTAGTCAATAATTGGGCTTACCATAAAGCAAAAGTTGTAATAGCTAATTCAAACGATACTAAAACCGATCTAAAAAAACTTTGTACAGTATCATTGGCACAAAAAATAACTGTGATTGGAAACCCTATTCGCATTAAGCCAGAACATACCTCTAATATAAATTATCAAACTCCTTTTCTAAGTAATGAGAAATCTCACCCAGTCATATTGTCGGTAGGTCGATTGCATCCGCAGAAAGATTATTTTCTTGGGCTTCGTGTTTTTAAGAAGCTAACAAACACATTTCCAAATGCTATATATATCATTCTTGGAGAGGGCAGCCTACTTCAGGAGCTAAAAGATTTTGCAAATTCACTTGGGCTGAGGGAGGGAAAGAATGTTTTTTTTGCTGGAACTAGTCTCAATCCTCAGGAGTATTATTTAAGATCTGATCTATTCTTTATGACATCAAAATGGGAAGGTTTTGGAAATGTTATTGTAGAAGCAATGGGTTATGGATTAACCCCACTAGTATGTCATTGTCCTGGTGGCCCGAGCGATATTATAGGATCAGATTACGGGTATTACGTTGATTCAAGGGATCCTGTAAAAATTGCTTATTCATTAGAGGAAGCCCTAAAAAAGAAAATAAACAAAGATATTCTTGTTAAACGAGCTAAACAATATAGCTCAGATTATATAGCAGAGCTTTATCTAGATTCTGTTAAGCACTAATTTTATTGAAAGAATACTCAATGAATTTCAGAGATTATCTAATAGGTTAAAATATAGATTTTGCTGTTAGGTTGGTTAATGTAATGAAAAAAATTGTTTATATCACAACATCTTATAGAGATTGTGGACCAACTCAGCAGTTATTAAATATTATTTCAGGGTTAGACAAAAAAAACTTTGAGCCTATCTTAATTTCATTAACCGATCCAGTTGAGGGTGATCGATTTGAAAGCTTTAAAAAGCTTTCAATCAAAAACTATAATATGGGAATTAATAAAGTATCCGCAATATTGTCATTAGGCAGGCTTAAAAAATTATTGCTTTTAATAAAACCGCATCTCGTGCACTCTCATGGTCTGTTGCCAGATTTACTTATGATGCTTTCTTCTTCAAAAACTGCTCACGTTTTAACAATTAGAAATGATCCCTTCTTAGACTATCCAACAAAATTTGGCATGATCATAGGAAATATTATGGCTGTTATGCATATTCTAGCTATAAGGTCTTGCTCGACTTCTATAGCATGCTCAGAATCATTGCAGCATACTTTTTTAAAGTATGATGTAAATGCAAAAGTAGTTAGAAATGGAGTAGACCCTAGTTTTATTGAGACTAATAATTTAGAGAAATCCCCTACATCAAAAATACCAACTTTTATAACCGCAGGCAGTCTAATTCCAAGAAAAAATATTGAACTAATGATTTCAGTAATGGCCTCTGACACTTTAAAAGAACGAACTAATTTTTTAGTTTTAGGAGATGGATTCCTAATGCCTAAGTGTAAAAAACTTGCTTCAAAAAATGTTTCATTACTTGGCCATATAGATAAACCATATTCTTTTCTTGCTTCTTCTGAATATTACATCTCTTTATCAAAATCAGAAGGTATGCCAAATAGCGTAATTGAAGCTTTAATGGTCGGCCTACCTTGTGTTTTATCAAATATTAAACCTCATCAGGAAATATATGATTTGATGCCAGACTATATTCATTTAGTAAACTGCTCAAAAGACGTACAAACTATTGCTTCTGATATCTCTTCTTGGCTAGAAAGTATAAAGGTATTTGACAATCATGAAATTCGTTTACAAGCTATAGAAAAATTTCATGCAAAAGCAACGTCATTTCAGTATCAGCAAATATATCTAGATAAAATAGGAAAAGAAAATGTCTAAGTTTTCACAATTTGAACGCAAGGTTGCCTATGAATTAGATAGATTTCCATTCTTAAAAAAAATCATTAAAAATTGCTACATTTATTTGATGCGAATACTTCGATTTAAAGGTAAAAAATCTCAATTAAATTTTCCTACAATTGAGGTTCATAGTGAAGCAGAATCTTTTTTTGGGTACTATGATAAATTACCCAGTAATGGAAAAGGACTAGTCATATTCCATTCTTCACCTTTTGACACATCGAAACAAGCCAATAAAGCACCTTATGTAAATATTATTCTTAAAAATGAACTTTCTAATAAGATACTTTGGAAACATAAAACCAAGGCATTTAATTGGCAGCAAGGTTCTAGACTTCAGTGGATAAACGATAAAAAATTCATGTTCAATGTCTATGATAAAAGTACAAATAAATATCATGCTAAGGTTGTCTCAACCACTGACTACAGCATTGTTGATTACAGTTTACCTGTACAAGATTCGTTTGATGAAAGTTATTTTTTAAGCTTAAATTACAAAAGGCTTGCTACTTTAAAGCCAGAATATGGATATCATTGCCACAAACCACTGTCATATGATCTTCTTCCAAAATATAAAAATGATGGAATTTGGAAGATTGATTTTGATAGTGGAAAAAGCTCGTTAATTCTATCACTATCAGATGTATGTCAATTTTTTCCAAAAGAACAATTTAACAATAGCACTCATCTCATTAATCACATTCAAATTAACCCTTCTGGAGAAAATTTTATTTTCCTTCATAGATATACTTCAAAAGGCAAACAGACTGACCGTTTAATTTCTTATAACTTCATAACTAAACAAATGAAGTTAATTACAGTATCAAATTTAGTAAGCCACTTCTATTGGCAGACTAACAATTCACTTGTTGCTTACTTAGAGGACGATAATAAAGGTCGATGTTATGTGCATATTGATTTAGAAACATTGGATAGGAAATTTATATCTTGTTTAGAGGGTTATGGTGATGGTCATCCTGGCGGCTTTGGCTCGCTAATGCTAACAGATACCTATCCAAATCGTTCAGGTCATCAATTTCTTTTGCTACTGAAGAATTTCTTAAGTAATGAAAGCCCTAAAGAACTAGCCAAGCTATACCATCCTCTCAAATTTTCAGGTGAATCTCGCTGTGACCTACATCCAAGAATCGATGTGAAGCAAAAAATTATTTACTTCGATTCTGTTTATACCGGAAAACGTCAGCTCCATAGAATGGATTTTAGTAATGATTAAACAACAGTTTTCTTTGCTAATGTGTGTGTGTCCTGATGATTCTTCAAATCACTTTAACCTTGCTTTGAAAAGCGTAACATTGGATCAAATTAAGAAGCCTGATGAAGTTGTTATTGTTTTAGATGGAGATGTAAGTACAGAGATCACCCAAATATTAGATACAACCTTTAAACAAATTCACATAAAGCATCAAATCGTCAAAAATAAGAAGCAGATGGGTCTCGCTTATTCATTGAACCATGGCCTTGAATTTTGCACAAAAGAATGGATTGCTCGAATGGATGCAGACGATATAGCTTTACCAGAAAGATTCGCTACACAGATGAGCTTTCTGTCTAGTAATCCATCGATTGCTGTTTTGGGTTCATCTATTAGAGAGTTTGGCGATCTAATTGATGAAAGGGATAAAATTGCAATTACTGATTCAAAACAAATTAAACAAAGTTTGAAATTTAGAAATCCAATAAATCATCCAACATGTATTTTTAACAGATTAAAAGTACAAAGTGTTGGTGGTTACCCTAACCTTGAAAAAAATCAGGATTATGGTCTTTGGTTAACATTAGTGGCCGAAGGTTATGAACTGGCAAATATTGATACGGTTTTATTAAAATTTCGAATAACAAAAAATTTCTTCTCTAAACGTGGTTTACGACTTTTAAAACATGATCTTAAAATATTATCTTTACAGAGGAAATTAGGTTTTATCTCTACTTTAATGATGATTTTTATGATCATAATTAGAGTGGTTTTTAGATCCTTACCAACTCAAATATTGAAATTAGTATACTCAGCATCTAGAAAGTAAAGACACACACTTGATATTGTTGCATGCTCATAAAGATTAAGAATTTTTTTGAATATAGGTTAAATTAAATATTATTTTTTAGAATGGATACAGAAAAAATCTTAATTACAGGATCATCAGGATATGTGGCATCAGATTTAGTTGTTCGACTAAATGACCAGGCCAGTATTTTTGGAGTAGACAAGATATCTTCAGAACATAATCATATAAATGCCAGCATTGAAAGCAAAATATTTGAAAATTATCTCAATCAATTTGAGGGAGAGGAATTAATTATTATTAATCTAGCAGCAGCACGGTTTGATTTTGGTGCGACTGCTATGGACTATTACAAACAAAATGTTGAATGCCATCAAATTTTTACTCAAGCTTTAAATAAGATAAAAATAAAAAAATTTATTCATGTCAGCTCTGTTGCTGCACTAGATGGACAAAAAATAGCCTTTTCAGAAAGTTTAAATTGTGATGATGCTTATAGGTCTACGAAATACTTACAAGAACTTACTATTCAAAAATGGTGCGATGCAAATAATATTGAGTTAATAATACTCTATCCGTCAGCAATTTTTTCTGATGATCCAAGGTCAGATACTAATATCGGAAAGCTTCAATCAATATCTAAATTTTTACCTTTTGTCCCAAAGATCAATGTTACAAAAAGTCTTACTTATCTACCAAGTTTTTCGAGATTTATCATAGATTCAGTATTTGGAAAAATTCCAGCTGGCAAGTACTTAACAATTGAAAAACCATCACTAACAGTATCGAATATGATTCAAATAATTTCCAATCGCCCTATTAAGCAAATTAGCATTCCTTTTTTGCAGATAATTTTAAAAATTTTTGCTTATTGCTTCTTCATATTGGGATTTTTTGGCAGAATCGATTTAAAGCTCACACCAAATAGAGTTAAAAAGTTATTTACTGATACTTCTTATAGTAAAGTAGAATCTGCAGATTTGGATACAGAATCATATACTATAAGAAGTCATGGACAATTGCCTAAAGTTTTAGCAAATTTTAAAAGGTATAATAAATGAATAAAAAACTTATTTTAATAGAGCTAAATGAAATTAATTTTGATGCAGTAAGTTTCTACATTAAAAGTGGAAAGTCTCTGCCTGCATTTAATCAAATCATTCAACAAGGTATTGTTGGAACCAAAGCTGAGTCTGAATATGAAAATCTTGAACCCTGGGTTCAGTGGCCATCAGTGCATACAGGAAAAACCTTTCAAGAACACAATATATTTAGATTGGGTGATTTTGTTAATTCTTCTGATGAACAGTTTTTTGAAAAAGTTGAAAAAGCTGGTTTCACTGTTGGAGCCATAAGTCCAATGAACGCTTCAAACAAACTTAATAATCCAGCATATTTTATACCTGATCCATGGACAAAAACTCCTTGTGATGACAGTTTCTTCAGCAAAAGTATAACTGAAGCAATTGTTCAGGCTGTAAACGATAACTCTCAGTCAAAGTTAACACTTAAAACAATTTTTTATTTGGGTTTGGCCTTTATTGCACTTGTAAATCCAACAAGGTATATCCCCATGGCGAAATATGCTCTAGAAGCCTTAGGCAAGCCATGGAAAAAGGCATTATTCTTAGATATGTTGTTATATGAAATTCACAAAACCTTATTTAAAAGAAAAAACCCGAACTTTTCGACATTATTTTTGAATGCAGGAGCACACATTCAACATCATTATTTTTTTAATTCGCCCTATGTGAATTCAACTAGTTTACAAAATCCATCTTGGTATATTGGAAAAAATGATGACCCATTTTTTGAAATGCTTAAAGTATATGATGAAATGTTGTCTGATCTTTTAAAATTGGAAAATACGGAAATTATTATTGCTACAGGACTATCCCAACTACCTTATAAGCAATTGAAGTTCTATTATCGCTTGAAGGACCACGCATCATTTCTTACAAAGATTGGAGTTGAATTTTCTGAAGTAGTGCCAAGAATGACGCGAGATTTTTTAATTTCTTTTGAAACGAAGGAACAAGCACTTAAAGCCGAACAACAACTATCAAATATTCTTGTAAATAATAAAGTAAAGTTATTTGAGGAAATTGATAATAGAGGCAAAGACATTTTTGTAGTTTTGACTTATCCTTCAGAAATCACAGATTCAACCTTGATGTCTTATTCAGAAGGTGAATTGGGACTCAATGATTTAGTAACTTTTGTAGCTATTAAGAATGGAGAGCATCATAGTGAGGGTTTTGCATATTTTTCTAGTGGATTATCAGAATTTGCGCCACCTCAGGGCAGTCACGTGTCCAAGATTCATAATACCGTTCTGCAGTTTTTTGGCCTCTCAAACTAATCTTTAGAAATAAAAAGATTGCCCAACCTTAATGAATTACCAATGCTGTTAATCATTAAAATATTTTTCCAAATCAATGTTCTCAGCAATATGCTTGATATCATTCATTGTTCTTAAATAATCATCAGTTTGCAAGTGGTATGGATCTGTAATATTTATATCACTAAATTGTGCACTTAAGGAAACAAATTTATGTTTATACCTTTGATAATTTTGATTCAATTGATTTAAAACAAAAAAGTCAACCGACAGAAATTTATCAAAATAATCCAGCATCTTTTTATTAATTTTCTTTGGTGTGTGAAAATCATGTCTAATATTATTATCATTTAAAAATTTTGATGATCTCGGATCCATATTTGGAAGTGATATTGGCGCAATGCCTGCAGAAAAGAATTCATACTTATCGCCAAATCTTTTCTTGAGTAAATTTTCCACAACTGGACTTCTACAATAATTTGCTATGCAAACAATACAGAAAGATTTCTTACTTGTGGCCAAAGTAGTTACCTAATCATTTGTCAGGTTATCTATGCTATTGAGAAAGGACGAGAAAGGAAAAAATTGAGAAATAACTTTATTCCATCTTGTTGTACCACTAGCATTTACATAAACAATATCATTATTTGCTAGATAGAAATTACCAGCTTCAATAAAATTTGATGGATTTTTTAGGTTAGCATGAAAAATCAATGGATCTTCACCAAACTCACTTTGTCTTATAATGAAAACCTCTGAAGCTGATGCTGTGTTCGTATTTAAACCAAATGATTCCCCTATAGCAACTGCTAAACTAATTGGCACATCATTGATATTAATTTTTTTTGGCCTAGTTACCTCACCTAAAACAAATACTTGTTGGGAATTAAATCTTGCTATTGTTACATCTACCTGAGGATCAGTAAAATACTCAGCTAAGCGAATTGTTACATTATTCCTTAACTCATCTTGTGTTTTTCCTTCGGCCTCAATTAATCCAACATATGGAAAAAATATGTTACCGTTCGCGTCAACTCTTCTAAGATTTTGATCAGGACTTATGTTAGTAACAGGAAATATATCAGGAAGACCCCATACAGTTACAGCAATCTGATCACCAACACCTATTTTGTATATGTAATTGTTTTTGTATGACTTATCTATTGTGTCAGATATATTTGTTAATTTTATATCTTTTTTTAATGATTCAATAAAAACATACCTAGAATCATCAAGCCAAGGAGACTTGGTTTCCATATGCATGCCTGGGGATAGACTGCATCCATTAACAATCATCAAAATTATTAAAAGGCTAATCTTTTTTTTCATATTCATAAGTATCCTCTAGATATTTTTCAGCATAATATTGATAAGAATAGTTGCCATAAATTCCATAATACCCATAGTAGCTCTTTGGTTTTGCATATGCGTTATATATTATGCCATCGATATTTTTGTTGATCTGATTGAAATTATCAGCACTCTGTTTTATTTCATTAATTCTATTTATTCCATGTCTCACAATTAGTAAATTTAAGTCGCTTTTCTCAATTAATATTGATGAATCTGCTACGGACAGTAAAGGACCAGTATCGAAAAGGATAAAGTCAAAATAATCTTTAAAGAATTTAATTTTTTCTTTGTATTGATTGCTATATAAAAATTGGAAGCTATTAGCTAAGCCCTTCACTCTCGGAATAACATAAAATGAATCTTTGATCATATAACTATCTATCGTTGATGCATCAATCGAGTTGAAAGTGTTTTCAGAAATGCTTTTAATATTGTAATCTTTGGCTATATGACCTCTTTTTAAATCATTATCTACTAATAGAACTTTTTTACCAATTTTCGCTAAGCCTTCTGCAAGTTTCCTAGAAATAGTTGATTTACCATTACCAGGCGATGGGCTAGTAATTGTTATAAGATTTTTATCAAGCTCATTATTTTGAATTGAATTAATGTTTACTATGAGAGCTTCAAGAGATGAATTTAATCTTAGATTGTCATCATCAGATTCAAAGTCCTCTATTTCAGGGATCACACCAATTATTGGCAAATATATTCGATTATCGAAGATTTCAGCTGGATTTGATATTGGTAAAGAATAAAAGCCCCTAAATACTGCAATTAAAAGAGCAAAAAGGAGAGACAGTATAGTAGCTAGAAATACAAAAATTATTTGAGGACTTACCAAAGCGTTAACATAAGCTTCATCTATGACTCTTATATCTCCAATTGTACTTGCTTGAAGTATTGAAAAGCCCAATCTTCTTGATTCGAGTTCTTCAAAAAGAGCTTGAGATACTTCAAGGTTATTAAAAAGATCAATATATTCTTGTTGTTCTTTCGGCATCATTTCTATTTCAGATAAAACGTTATCCTTCTGCAACTCTAGCAGTGTTTTTTTGTTTATTAGATTTAAATATGCTGGGTTATTCGAAGTGTAAATTTCTTCAGCTTTAGCAATTTCAATATCTATATCACCTAGAGCTTCATCCAAAGATTGAATCTTATTAATAATTGCCTCAATTTCTAAACCAACATCAATAGATTTATTTTTTTCTCGAAATTGTTTTAATTTTAATTTATTTGATTCAACAGACTCCTCTATAGACTTGATGTTATTATCGATAAAACTTATAGCTCTTCGAGATTTTTCGCTTTGATCATAAATTCTTTGATTAAGAAAGATATCATTTGCATAATTTATGATCTTTTTACCAAGATCTATATCGTCTGTTATGTAAGAAACATTAATCAAACCTTCGTTCCGCAAAAATACATTTCTTGAGGTTAGAGCATTGATGTTCATACGTGCCTTAAAACCTTTAAACATGTTTTTTGGATCAGTAAATCTAATTTCTATTGGTCGATATTCTTTTAATTTTACTGATTTGATAGATATGTTTAAGTTTTCAAAATAAATTTCCTCCCCGTATTTTGATGTTTCTATAATATTTAAGTCTTCGTTTAATAAACTAAATTCATTCTCAGAAAAAGAAAATTTAAGTTCACGGCTTTCAAGCGGGTTGCTTTCATCTGAAGCTATATCTACATCTATATATTCATCATCGTCAAGGTCATTAATTTTTAAATTAAGCTTTAAATCTGTAATAACTTTAATGTAATTAGTTCGAGATTCGTATAATTCAATCATATTAGTGATATCTGATGAAGAGTTAGAAGATGACATCTGAAGAGCTTTAGAAGGGTCAAAAATATCTTGATTAAATGCCTCATATTGAAGGAGGCTTTTTACTTCATATTGTTTCGTTGTAAACGAATAGATAGTAATTGATATGATAAATCCGGCTAAAACTATTGAAATTATGAGTTTTGATTGCATCAGCAAGAATCTAAATATCTTGCCAAAATCTACATTATCATTTTCTATATCTGAATTAAGAAAGCTATCTGATGTTGTTTTATTTATCATTTTTATAGTTTATTTCTTGTGCAATTCATCGCAAATTATATAGCATTTGTATTGGTTACATAGCTAATTATATATTTTTTTCTTGATCCACAGCTAAGAGTTTATTTTGTTAACCTCTTTTAATTTAATTTGTTTAATCCAGAGTTAAATACTCTTTCGATATTGTGTAGCTTGATTTAGATGATTTACAATATCCCCACTTACTATTGAAATAAATCCAAAGCATTTAAATCTGATATAAGCTATTTAGTATATGACAAAAAATCATTCAGAAGAACTTCAAGATTGGATTGATGCTCTAGAAAATTTAGTGCTTTTCAACGGAAGAGAAGACGCTTCTGAATTAATACAAAATTTTGTTAAATATGCAGAGAATAAGGGCCTCCTAGAATCAAATTTTGCTGACCTGCCATTTGAAAATTCTATTTCTCAATACGAAGAAAATAAATATCCAGGTGATTGGGGTCTTGAAGAAAAAATCAGACACTACATCAGGTGGAATGCATTAATTACAGTTTTAAAAGCAAACAAAGAACTTGATCTTGGAGGACATATCTCCACTTATTCATCTGCATCAACATTGTATGAAGTTGGATTCAATCATTTTTTTAGAGGTGGAAATTTATCAGATATGGTCTATTTTCAAGGCCACTCTTCACCAGGAATATATGCTAGATCTTTTTTAGAAGGCTCAATTACAGAACAACAGCTTGATAATTTCAGACAAGAAATAGATGGCTACGGGCTATCATCTTATCCACACCCATGGTTAATGCCAGAATATTGGCAATTTCCTACAGTTTCAATGGGATTGGGTCCAATAATGGCAATTTATCAGGCCCACGTAATGAAATACCTTGAACAAAGAGGTTTATTACAAAATGAACCTAAAAGAAAGATATGGATGTTTTGCGGTGATGGTGAAATGGATGAGCCAGAATCTTTGGGGTCAATCTCCTTAGCAGCAAGAGAAAAGTTGGATAATCTTATATTTGTAATTAATTGTAATCTACAGAGACTTGATGGGCCGGTAAGAGGAAACTCAAGAATTGTAACTGAGTTAGGAGCAATTTTTAAAGCAGCTGGGTGGAATGTAGTGAATACAATTTGGGGTAGAAAGTGGGATGAGTTATTAGCTAAAGATTCAACAGGCGCTCTTAAATGGGTAATGAATAACACCGTTGATGGAGAATACCAAAACTTTAAAGCAAAGGGCGGAGCATACACTAGGAAGCATTTTTTTGGTAAACATCCTGAAGCTTTAAAACTTGTTAAAGATATGACAGATGATGAAATAGAAGACTTAAACAGAGGAGGTCATGACCCATTGAAAGTATTTAATGCCTATAAATCAGCATATGATTGTAATGATAAGCCTACTGTAATACTTGCATTTACTGTTAAAGGTTACGGAATAGGATCAAGACAAGCTGATAATACTACT
>MDTD01120214.1_pt1 | contig 20473 bp, 10 predicted proteins | sample 811221 | NCBI WGS metagenome assembly MDTD01 (sample SAMN05326646, study PRJNA326480) | marine metagenome | isolation source: seawater | place: Pacific Ocean: South West | collected 2011
GAGGAGATACTCCAAACAACAATTTTAATGAAAGTAATGATAAAATTTTCGATAATGGAAATGAAATTGAAATTAAAATGGGTTATGATCAAAATAATTTTTTAGTTTTCAAAGGAATTATTGATACTCATAGTGTTTTATTAAAATCTGGATACCAACAAAAACCTTCCAGTAGTTTATTAATGATTGAATGTGTTGATAAAGCAATTCAATTAACTAATTCGTATACAAATGAAATTTTCGAAGATCTATCTGACAAAGAAATATTCAATAAAATTATAAATAAAGTTCCTGGGCTTTCATCAAACATAGATGAATCAAATCAAATACATTCTATTTTTCCAAAATATAATAATAATGATTGGCGTTTTCTTATTAAAAGATGTAGTGATATTGGTTTTTTAGTTTTCAACTCTAATAATAATATTAGCATAACATCTCCATCATTTGCTAAAAGTTCAGAGCTTGAAATATCAAATAATGGAGCAACTGTTAGCTTTTCTGGACATCAATCTTCAACAAATCAATATAATAAAGTTATTGTTAGTTCAACCGATAGCTTCAATAATGAAAAAATTAGTATTCAAGGAAAAGAAACAAATAGCTTATTGGTAAATCAAAATATTGATGTAAATAAAAGCTTGACTCCCGAAGTAGTAGAAATTAATTACGCTAATGATTTGTCCAATTCTGAAATTGAAAACATTGCATCCTCAAAAATTAATAATGCAAGAAATAAAAGTATATATGGTAGTGTTAAATTTAAAGGTGTAACAAATATTGACTTAGAATCTATAGTAACGCTTAATGGATTTGGAGAAAAATTTAACTCTGATGTCTATGTTACCGCCATATCCCATGAACTTGTAGATGGAATTATTTTAACTGAAATTGATTATGGTTTGAAAAACGATTTTTTAGAATCCTCTGATTCTATAAACAAGCATAATAACATTAATAAAATTTCTGGACTTCATATAGGAAAAGTTTCACAAATTACAGGTGATCCAAAAAATGAGCTTAGAATAAAAGTTGTAATTCCAGAACTAAAAGAAATTAAAAATGCAATATGGGAAGGAATTTTTGATAAGGGAATTTGGGCAAAACTTTCACACGTATATGTATCTAAGGATTCAGGTTTATATTTTGTTCCTGATATTGGTACTCAAGTTGTAATTTCTTTTTTAGCAGAGGATCCTAAGCAGCCTATTATTTTAGGTTCTTTAAATACTGTAGAACATATTCCGTATAAGGATATGGAATCTGCGAATAATTTTAAAGCAATTGTTACAAAAAATAAATTAATGTTAGAATTTGATGAGGAAGATAATCAAATAAAATTATCAACTAATTCGGGTAATCAAATTACTATTAATGAAAAACAAAAAGAAATTATTATATCAGATGAAAATAATAATATAATTAAAACATCCACTGATGGTATAGAGATATCAAGTTCCTCTGACATAAATTTTAAGTCCAGTGGAAGTATAAATTTATCTGCTAATAACAAGGTAAATATTATATCTAAATCTGATGCAGTAATTAAAGGTTCAAATATTATAAATTCAGCACAGATTAAATTTTCTGCTAATGGTTCTGCTAGTTCAGAGCTTACCTCATCAGGATCAACTAATATTCAGGGTTCAATTATTAAAATAAATTAATTATGCCACTTGCCGCAAGAATAACAGATGTTCATCAATGTCCAATGCAAACTCCTGGTACTCCACCAATTCCTCATGTTGGAGGTCCTATTATTGGTCCTGGTGTTGCAAATGTTTTAATTGGAGGGATGCCTGCAGCTGTTTTAGGAGATAGTTGTACATGTGTTGGAACTCCTGCTACAATTGTAAATGGTTCAGCAAAAGTTTTTATTAATAACAAGCCAGCTGCAAGGATGGGAGATGCAACCTCCCATGGTGGTAAAATTAGTGTTGGGTGTCCAACGGTATTAATAGGTTAAAAATTATGGATAAAAAATCATTTTTAGGAATAGGTTGGAGTTTTCCACCAAATTTCAACAATCAGTCAGCAAATATTGATACGGTAACAAAAGAAGTAGATATTAAGCAAAGTTTAGAAATTTATTTTAACACAAAACTTGGCGAAAGAATTATGAGACCCGATTATGGATGTGTTGTTCATAATCGGCTTTTTGATAAATTAGATCCATCTATATTAGATATTTTGACTTTTGAACTAACACAAAATATTGGACTAATTGAACCAAGAATAATAGTTGAAAAAATTGATATTAACAAAACAGACATTAATAATGGTCTCATTGAAATAATAGTAGATTATACAATTATAACAACTAATGTTAGAGATAATATTGTTTACCCATATTACATAAATGAGGGTACACATTTAAAATAATTTTATTTTGGATAATAATTTAAACATACTAAATCCTGAAAACATTTTAGTTGATGATAGATCAACAAAAGATTTAATTAACTACATTAACAAGTTATCTGATAATTTATATTATTATAATTCAAAAAATAAAGTAGACGGTTTCTTTTCATCAATGGTTAATACAAATGAAAGTTTTTTGATTTCTGAAATTTCTTCATTTGAAATAATTAATGTTAGTATAGAAAGACTAAGTTTAATAAAGAAATTTGATAATTCAAATAACTATATAGTTAGAAAAAAAATTCTTAAAAAGTATATTGAACTAATTGATGAAATGTTTTTTGTATTAGATACTTGGTTTGAAAAATCTAGAAAAAATAATTTTTCTTCTTCAGATGATACCGTTCAAGAAGATTTAGAATTAACTATTGAGAATGATTCGTCAATTTTATTATTAGAGTTTAAACAGATTTTAGAATCTTGCATGGAAATGAAAATTATTGAAAAAAATAATTCTTTAAATATTTATAATTTTAACTCTATTGTTTGGAAAAACAAAACTTCTATAACACAAAAAAAAATAAAATTATCAAAAAATAAAAATCAAATAATTAGTTTATTATTTAAACAATTTGTTCTAGTATCAAATAATTTATATAAAACATTATTTAATATAATAAAAAGGTCAGAAAAAAAATTAAATTTATCTCTAAATACTAAAAATAACAACCCTCATGTAGGTTTAATTTTTACATTTTTAAAATTATTTGAACATTTACAAAATGATATTAATAAAATTTGTAAAAAACATTTAGATTTTTATTTCGAGAAAATTTTATTGCAAAAAAGAAAAGAAACTGATAATATAAAAACATTTATTACAATTGATATAGATGAAAAACTTGAATTTGTCAATATTGATAAAGGAAGTAAATTAATTGCGGGTCAATATCAGGATGGAAGTAATATTATTTTTGAAACTAATGATGATGTAGTTTTAAATAATGTTAAAATATGTTATTTAATGACAATATTTTTGAGCCGAAATAATAAATTTAATTATAATTCAAGATTTAAAATTGTTTCTTCAATATTTTCCAAAGTTATAGCAAATGATATTTTAGATGTTGAAAATTTTAATAAAAATAATAGTTTGTTTTCAATATTAGGAAAGGATCAAAATTTACTTATAAAAGAAGATCAAACTATGAATTTTGCAGACTTAGGTTTTATTATTAGCTCACCGTCTTTAAAAATTCAGCAAAGCAATAGAATTATTAATATAGATTTTTATTTTGATTCTAATTCTATTCAACGTTTAACGGATTTAATTATTGATATTTCGAATCATAGTAAATTAAATGAACAAGAAGTTTTTTTTAAAGTCTTTTCTAAATCATTTAATGTTTTTTACACTAAAATTGATGGTTGGGAAAAAATAGATGATTTTGAAGTTTTATTTCCAAATGATTGGAGTTTAAGAAAAATAACTTTTGTACTTAAGGTTGAAAAATTAAAACCCTCATTTAGTAATTTTAATAAAAATATTCATAACAAGGATTTAAATGCACATCATCCATTATTAGAGTTTAGATTAAACCAATCTTCTTTTTACAATACATATTCTTTTTTCAACTCTTTGAATCTTGAAAAAATTGATATAAACATTGATGTAAAGAACTTAAAACAACTAAAATTTTATAGAGATGGTCAATCTTTACCTGTGAATTCCGAAATTGATATTTTTGGAGCTATTCCAAAATATGGTTCAAAATTGTATATCAGTTGTGAAGAATTATTTAATAAAAATGTCAAAAGTGCGCAAATTAAATGGGACTATACTAACCTTTTTGATATTGATAATAATTTTAAAAATTATTATGAAAAATATAATTTAGAAGTTGAAAATAATATCTTTAAATTTAAACTTAGTGCATTATCTGATTTTAAATTTGTTGAAAAATCAAATTTGGATTTTAATATGTTTGATATTGAAAAATCTAGCGTCAAAAACAGTAAAAAAATTAAATTATCTAATTTTGAAGATCTACAAATCCATCAAAATTATTTTTTAAATAATGGAAGTATTAATGATTTTTCAAATGATTTAGAAACAGGTTTAATAAAATTAGAATTAATTAGTCCTAAGTTTGGATTTGGTCACAATGAATATCCTCGAATACAGTCAAAGTTATTAATTAATCAAGCTAACAATGAAAATCCTGATGAAAATGATAATTTTTTAAACGAACCATTTTCTCCAAAAGCAACAAATTTTTCAATTGATTACACTGCTAATTCAAGCTTAATTTTCAAAGAATCTGATAGAATAGAAAATAATTTTGATCAAAAAAATAATTTCTTTTTAATATCTCCATATGGAATAGAAAAAACATTTTCAAAAAAACAAATTAAATCATCTATGTTATATAATTTTGAAAATGATGGAGAATTAATTATTGGTTTTGAATCAAAAAATAAAATCAACAACCTTGATATTTTATTTGAAATACATAAAAATGAAAATACTGATTATGAATTTAGTAGAAAAATAACTTGGTATTATTTTTCTTATGATGAATGGAAAGAAATCAATTATAAAAATATTTTATTTGATCAAACAAATAATTTAGTAAGAACAGGAATAATATCCTTTAGGATGCCGCTTGATTTAAGTAATAATCATAAAATTTTAAAAAAAGAAAAATATTTTATAAAGGCAACATCTAAAGATAAAGCTGATCAATTTGGATTAATAAAATCTATTGAAACTAATGCTGTTGCAATTTCGCAAATTAAGGATAAAATCAAAAAAAATAGGATTTCATCATTATCAGCAGGTAGTGTTTCTAATTTTCAAAGTGAAATAAAAGGAGTAGTCTCAATAAATCAACCATTAAGTTCTCCAAAAGTAAAACTTTTTGAAACTGATATGGAATATTATAAAAGAGTTAGTGAATTAATCAAGCATAAAAAAAGACCTGTTTCTAGTTCAGACTATCAACAATTTATTTTAAATGAGTTTAGTTGGTTGTCATATGTAAATTGTTATTACAATAGTCATGAAAGTAATTTGACAATTTTATGTCTAAAGAAAATAGAATTTTTTCAAAATATTGATGAAATTAAATTAAGTTTTTCTGAAATAAACGAAATTAAAAATTACCTTAGTAACTATGTATCTCCTTTTGCTAAATTAGATATAGTAAATCCTGTTTTTGAAGATTTATGGATTAAATGTAAAATCATTTTTAAAAATATTCCTAACGGAAAAGGAATTGAAAAATTAAATAAAGCAATATTCGATTATATTTGTCCATTAAGCGCAACTTCAAATAATTTAATAAAGATTAAAAGTAAGATTAAAAAAATCGATCTATTGAATTATATTAAATCTAAAAGTTATGTTGCTTTTGTTACAGGATTTTCAATAGTTCATTTTAGAAGAAATATAGATAACAGTATTTCTGTAATTGATACAGCATCAGAAGATATTGAGAGCGATTTTATTGAGAAGGGAGGTCTTAAATCTGTTATAGTCCCAAGAAATCATAAATTTGATATACTAACAAGAGAGGAATATCATAAACCTGAAAAAACTAGCTTTAAAGATTTACAGATTAATAAATCATTTTTAATAAATGATCAAGATAATTTAAATTCAGTTAACAAAATTAATTCTAATGAAATTGAAAAGTTTGATAATCTTCAATTTATTTTAAAATTTTAAATATTATGGCACAAAAAAATAAAGAAACACTAAAAAATTATTTTAAAAAAGGAGGTTTTATTACTGAAAAAGAGTTTGTAGACTTGATAGACTCGTCAATGAACGTAATTGATGATGGAATATCAATTAAACCTGAAAATGGATTAAGAATCAATCCGATCGGAATTTTTTCAAAGTTAATATCAATTTATAAAAAGAAATCTCAAAAAAATGCAGACTTTTCGTTAGATATCAATCATAATAATAAAGAAGGTCTATCTGTTAATAATGCTGATGATAAATCAATTTTAAAAATTAAGAATTGTGGAACTATAGGTGTCAACAATGATGACCCTAAATATAATTTAGATATTAATGGATCTATTGGTTTTAGGTCTAGAATTGGTACTTTTTCTAATGGAGTTGTTCCTGCAGATGGAGATTGGCATCCAATAGCAACAAATCTGGACGGTATAAATGCTTTTGAAGTTGTTGCTCATGTTTCAGGTGAAGTTAATTCAGGAAATTATTCTCTCATACATGCTATAGCTTTGTCTACCTTTGGTGGCAGGCTGTCTACAAATAAGATTAATGTTTCAAATGCAAGATGGGGATTATTTAGTTTTAGAAATAAAATTAAATTGAGATGGAGTGGAGATTTGCATAATTATAGTTTAGAAGTTAAAACAACAAGAAATTGGGGAATTAATAAAAAGACTAGAGAAATTCATAATATTAAATATAATATTACTAAGATTAATGAATAGTTATGTCTGAAATGAAATTTATTAATACAGATGAATATAGTTCTAAGAGTCAAAGATTTGATGAACTTTTAAATGAAGGAATTGATCTAGTTCAGAAATATTCTGGAAATAAATGGACTGACTATAATTTTCACGACCCTGGTATTACAATACTGGAGCAGTTATGTTATGCGATAACTGATCTTGGATATAGAACAAATTTTCCTATTGAAGATATTTTATTAATAAAGAAAGATAACTTTAATTTGGAATCTTCAAACTTGTTATTTTCTGCTGATAAGGTTTTTTCTTCATCACCTTTAACTATTAATGATTATAAAAAATTGATAATTGATAGTATTGAAAACGTTAATAATGCATGGATTACGATTTACAAAAAGCACAAATTAGGCGTTCAAGGAATTTTTAATGTCAATCTACAGCTCAAGGATAATTTAGATGATAAAACAGTTAATGAGACTATAAGTAAAACCAGAAAATTATTACTATGTAACAGATCAATTTCTACAGATTTAGATAAGATTAATGTTTTAAAAAAAGATATAATAAGTATAGTTGCTGATATTAGTATTGATTCGTTTATTGTTGGAGAAGAAATACTTGCAAAGATCTATCACAAGATAGAATCAAAATTAAATAGTAAAATTAGCTTTCATAACTATAATGATGAAATTAGTTCAGGAAAATCTATTGAAGACTTATATTCTGGAGTTATTACTAAAAATGGCCACATAAGAAATTCAGAATTAGTAGAGAAAACAAGTGAGATATATGTTTCTGAACTAAAAGAAATAATTAAAAATATTGACGGTGTTTTAAATCTCAAAAATTTTGAGGTTTATAAAAATGGCATCAAAATATTTGATAATGTAATTTCTTTTTCAGAAAATTCATATCCTTCTTTAGAAGATGTAGAAAATTATTTTTCTGATGGTTCTGAAGGGGATATAAAATTTTATAGAAATAATATTGAATATGAAATTGATCATGCTATTTTTTCTCAATTATATGATACTATTTCAATATCAAATAATATTTTATTAAAAAGACGAATATTAACTACCTCATTGAACAATTATCAAGGTAGATTTAATAAGGAACAGCTTGAAAAGTATTATTCAATCATTAATGAATTTCCTTCGGTTTATGGATTAAAAGTAAATGAATTACCTTCTAATTCAAATGATCTTAGAGTATCTCAAGTAAAACAACTTAAAACCTATTTATTATTGTTTGATCAAATTATGGCTAATCATTTAAGTCAATTATCAAGTATAAGAAATATTTTTTCAATTGATAATAATAAATATACATACAGCTATCAATTTATTAACGAAATTGGTGAAGTAAATGATTTAATAAAAAACAACAATAAAAGAGATTTTAAAAATGTACTTTCTTCAATTAATGAAAATAAAAATAATTTTTTTACAAGAAAAAACAAGATTTTAGATCATCTTTTATCAAGATTTGGAGAGTCATATTCAACAAGTATTATTTCAAAATTATATCAATTCCAAAATCCTAAATCTAGCTATATTGACGTTAATATGTATGCATTAAATGCTAAAATAAAATATGCAAAAAATATTTTGAATTTAGGTAAAAATAGAAATCTATCAAATAATTATTTATACAATATTAATGATGTAAATAATGATTTAGATTTATCTAAAATCTCTGGTATAGAAAATAGATTAAAATTATTATTAAATCTGAATAAAAATACTATTTATCCAAATTTTTCAAATTTTGAAAAAGGTAATTTATCTGTAAAAGTTAAAAATAAATGGACGGAAAATGAGTTGAATCTGAGCAATAATATTAAGATTAATATATTATCTCTAGTAGATTCATGTTATTTAAAAAATAGAGTTAATTTTTACTTAGAAAACTATAATTCATTTAAGGATTTATTTCAGTATGCAACACAAACAAAGTATTATTTAGTTCAAAATTGTGGTGATTATTATTGTATTTTATTTAATTCGCCTTCTCAACCTTTACCATCGAAAATTTTTGTTGCAAAAACTAAAAAAATATGTCAAGATAAAATTAATGATCTAGTTGATAAATTTATTCAACTTGATAATAATCATGAAGGTTTTTATATGATTGAAAATATTTTATTACGACCTTATGAAAAACAATCAAAATTTTTAATTATAAATCAAGATAAATTAATTTTTAGAAGTAAAAGTGTGTTTGATGTAAAGATTTTAAACGACCTTAGAAGTAAACTTTTTGAGATTTTTAGATTAAGAAATAATTTCTCTATTATAAAAATAAATAAAAAATATAAAATTTTTATTTATGATGTTTTAGATAATAAGATTTTAGAAAGCATAAATTTATTTTCATCAAAAAAAGAATGTGAATTAAAAATTAATTCTTTCATAAATTTCTTCAATTCAAGAAATGTAATAATAAATAATAGTAAAATTCAAGAAGAGGCAGTTGTTAAAAATAAATTTCCTGATGATTTTAATTATTCCAATCATATTAGTTTTATTTTTCCTAATTGGCCATTTAGATTTCAAAATAAAGAATTTCAAGATTATATTAAATCTAGTATTAAATCTTTTATACCTGCACATTTGTCTTTTAATATTCATTATTTTAATATTAGTGATATGATTATGTTTTCAGAACTATATAAAAAATGGAGATTTTTAAAATCTGAAGATAATATTGATAAAACAGAAGAGATATCACTGCAAATTATTCAGTTATTATCAAAATAATTGAATTATGAATAATGGAATTCTTGTTAGAAAAGTTTTTTTTGATGTAAATATTCAAGATAAAGAGAATTTTAAATTAATTTCAAATAAACTTTCACAGTTAATAAATACAAGACTATATAATTTTCTTGAAAAGAAATTTAGTAAAATAGAAAATCTTAAGATTGATAAATTAGAAATTGATTTAGGAGTTTTAAATATTAAAGATCTCGATGATTTAGAAAATATTTTTATAATATTATTAAATGAAAAAATAGATACTAAATTAACATTACATAAAAATTTTAAAGAAAGAACTGTTGAAGATTTAATATTTAATTATTTGAGAAACAACTATCTACCTTGGTGGATTAAAGATAGAAAAATTGCTAATGATTTTTTGTGTGAGAATATTAATAAAGTTGAAAATAGAATTAATTTATTTAATTTGATTACATTCAACTTGAACTATTTTAAAAAAACATTAAATTTATTTGATGAAATTACTTTAGATAAGTATTTAAGAATTATGTTGTCAAATAAATACGATGCTTATTGCCAAGTAATTTCTTTTAAAAATTCACTAAATGATTATCAACATTTAGATATAAAAAAATCATTTGATGAATTACAATATGAAAGTTTAATGATTGTAAATCGATTAGGAAATAATAGATATGATTTAGTTGCAAAGATAATTGATGATGAAAATAAAGAAAATATTACTAGTGATATTTTATTAAAAAACATTGAAAGACATTTTAAAATTAGTCTTAATTTTAATAAAAATAAATTAACAAAACCTGCTGTTAGAAACAAGCAATCTAAGGATGAAAAAAAGAATGGTCAAACAATATCAGATTTAGAAGCTGCTTTAGCAAAAGCAAATAAAGAAGTTAAAGACTATACTTATAATAATCTATTATCAAGTTTAAGTTTTTTAAACTACTTAATAAAACATAATAAATCAAGAGTTGATGATAAGAAATTTTCTGTACTTGATCAATCAATTAATCTTAATTCTGTTTTAAGTAATAAAGAAAGCTTATTTGATTTTATAGTATATAATTTTTCAGATAGAAATGTTATAATAGAATTCATTAATGAAACATTTATTAAAAATTATAATAATAAAATTGGTAAAATATTTTCTAATATTGATTCAAATATAAAAAGAGTTGAAAATTTTTTAATTAAACTTCAAGAAAAATCTATATATGTAAATTTAAACAATGAAGTTTTTAAATCATTTTTAAGATTTTCTATAATACGATTTCTTATTAAAACAAAAAAAACAAATTTCCAGGTAGATAATTTTTTAATAACATTTTTTACTGATTTAAGAAATGAAAAAAAATTAAATAATAAAAATATTTATAACAATATATTGTCAACTAGCATTGAACTTTTTGAGGGTAATATGAAACCAGTTGTTGAGATTTTTATAGATACCAATCAATATCAAGCTATTTCAGAAAAAAATAAAATTTTACTTAATAAAAAAAGTGTTTTTTATTTTTATCTTGAAAATAAAAAATCTCCAAATTGGCATTCTTATTTCGATATAAACCAAAGTACATTACTTGACTTTTTTAATGAGCTAATTAAAAATAAAGATTCTAGTTATTTAGAATTAATTTTCAGTAATAAATTAATTTTAAAAAATTATTTAAACTTATTGATTAATAATCATGATAATATCCTTCTTAATACTATTGAACTTATTGGCGATAAAAATCATTTAAAAATTATTAATTCATTTATTTCTAAAAACGAATTTTTATACATATATTTTAATAATAAATTGTGGCAAAATATTTTTTTTGACATTGAAGATTATTTCATAAATATCAATAAAGATTCTTTTGATGACAATAGAATAATAAAGTATAATTTCTCATTAGAGAATATAATTCAATCAGTTAAAGTTAATAATAAAGAAATTGATTTGTATAAAATTTTTATTGAATTTATTTTATTGATAAAAGAAAATAAATATTTAATAAATTATGAAAAAATTATTTCCTTTTTAGAATTTTTAATAAACGATAAGTTTCATAGAAAAAATGCAATTTATTTTTTTATAAGTTATTTGTATATAAATGAATTAAGATTATTTTCTAAAATTTTAAAGAAAAAAACATTTTTAGATATATTTAACAATGAAAATAATCTAAAGAAATTATCAAAAATTAATTTAAGTTATGATATAAATGAAAGTATTCAAATAGTTAATAGTATTGATAAATTCATAAAAGATTTAAATAATAATAAGCTTGACTCATATTTTGATGATCAACAAAAAATAAATATTTTTCGAAAGTTTGATGTTACACGTAAATTTATAAATAAGGATATTAATGATTTTAATTTTGAGTATTTAAAATATTATATAGAAATCGGATCATATCCAATAACATCAATTAATAATAGTGATTATACTTTAAATAAATTATTTTTTTCAATACTTAAAACAAAACCTGTCATTTTAAGAAAATATTGTCATGAATGGTCTAAAAATAATAGTAAATTTATTAGAGTTTTAAGCATCTTAAATTCTAAAAAAGATTTCGTAAAATTTATTGATTTTATATATCCAAATATGAACTATTATTTTGATTTATTTATTAATAATTTAAATGTTTTAAAAATAGACACTAAAGTTTTTTTTATTCATTCAAATAATTATAAGAAAAGAGCAGAATTGTTTTATAAAGCATGGGCCGATAATTCAATGATATTGTATAGTCCTGCTAATATTTTAAAAACATTTTTGGATATTATCATTGAAGTAAACAATCTAAAGTTAGAAATATTTGTAAATTTCTTTTTAAAATTAAAAGTCCAAAATCAAAATATACTAAGTAGTTATCAAATGAACTCATTTGATGACATATTAGATTTAATAGCTTTTGAGGATATATCAATAATTTTAAATGATTTAAAACATAAAACAAAATCAAAAGATAAAACTAATTTTATAAATTTACAATATAAAAATTTCAACGAATTTAATAAAATGTTAGACGCAGATGTAAGCCATTTTAATAAAAACTTAAACAAAAAACAATTTTATTTAGATTATCGTAAAAACTCACATAAAATAAATGATGAAATTGACTTTATTTTGGACATAAAAAGAGATATAAAAATTAATGATATTGAAAATAAATTAGATGTTAAAAGAGTGTCAGATGTAAAGGATGGCTTGCTTATTAGTAATTGTGGGCTAATTATATTTTGGCCTTTCTTATATCTTTTTTTCAAAAGAATGGGTTTAATACATAATGAAAAATTTAAAGACAAACTTTCTATTAGTAAAGCCCTAATATCAACTAATTTTTTTGTTACCGGAATTTCAGAATCAGATTCAATTGATGATGATTTAATATTAAATAAGATTTTATGTGGTGTAGAACTAGATTTTGTTTTAGATAGTTCAATTTCTTTAAATTCTGCTGAAATTAATATTTGTAATTCCTTAATGAAAAATATAATTTCTCAATGGGGTAAAATAAAATCGACTGATTCTTTAAGAGAATGGTTTTTAGTAAGGCAAGGTGTTTTGACTGAAAATGATAATTCATATTTAATAAATGTAAATAAAAAACCACAAGATTTACTTTTAAAAGAATTGCCTTGGAAATTAAATATGATCTCTTCAAAGCTTATTAAAAAGAGAATTAAAATTATTTGGAATTATTAAATAATATGAATATTAATCTTAAAAATATTAATAAAAATTCTATAGTTATTGAAAATGAATTTAATTGGCTTAAAAAATTGATTGATTTAAGATTAAATTATTATTTCAAGGATGATGATTCTTTTTTAAATATTCCTAATGCACCAACTTTAAATAATGATAATAGTAATTATTCAAAATGGATTATAGATAATAAGCTTTCAGATATAGATAGGCTAATTATTGTTTCTTCATTAGCCAATATTTATTATCCAGAAATTTTTGATAAATTTTTAATTACAAATAAAGGACTAAATAAAAGATTTACTGAATTTGGTGGTAAATTAGATTCTGAAAATTCAAGGTTTATACCAACATTGGGCACAATTTCATTTATTATGTATGGAAGAAAATTTGAGGCTGCTTTCAAATTGCAAGAAATATTAAATGACAATTATGTCTTAAATAAAACTTCATCTATTATTTTTTCAACTACAACTGATCAATCTTTTGCTTCCACTACTTTTTCTTTAAGTGAATCTTTATTTCAGTTTATCACTATTGGAAAAAAATACAGGCCTAATTATAACTCCCAATTTCCTGCTCTTGTTTTAAAAACAGAACTTCAATGGGATGAACTAATATTATCGCCTGTTATAATGGAAGAGGTGGAAAATATAAATACATGGATTAAATATGAGCATGAAATAAGCAATAATAATGTTCTTTTAAAAAAAATTAGTAAAGGCTATAAATGTCTGTTTTATGGTCCCCCTGGGACGGGTAAAACTCTTACTGCAACACTATTAGGTAAAAAAAATAACAAAGATGTATATAGAGTAGATTTATCTCAAATAATTTCTAAATATGTTGGAGAAACCGAAAAAAATCTTGCTCAAATTTTTAATATTGCTGAAAATAGAGATTGGATTTTATTCTTTGATGAGGCTGAGTCTTTGTTTTCTAAAAGAACTTCTGTTTCAGATTCAAAAGATAAATTTGCTAACCAACAAACTGCATATTTATTACAAAGGATTGAAGACTATGATGGTCTGGTTATTTTAGCAACTAACTTAAAACCGAATATAGATAGGGCCTTTTCTAGAAGAATACAGTCTCAAATTAATTTTTCTGTTCCCGAATATTTTGAAAGAAGAATCTTATGGACAAATGCTCTTTCAGGTTTATCAAATATTGACAAAAAGATAATTGCTAAAATTGCGAAAGATTATATAGTTACTGGTGGAAATATTAAAAATATTATACAATACGCGTGGTTACTTTCTAAGAGAAATAAAACCACAATTTCTGAAAATGAATTGTTAATTGGAATTAGAAGAGAGCTAGGTAAAGAAGGTAAATCTGTTGAAATTTAAATAATATGAGATATGTTTAATAATGATGATGATGATATTGGTGTTTCGGAGGAATCTAAAGAAAATATTTCAGCAGATGATACTTCATTAGAAAATAAAAAATCTTCAAGTCAATCTCAGTCAGATAACGATGATGTTGTTAGTGAAGAAAGTTCAAAAGAAGACAATATTGTTGGTAATGAAGAATCAAATACGAATGATATTGATAATGAAGAAAAATCAGAAGAAGAATTGCAAGATTCATCAGATGATGAATCGCAAGATTCATCTAGCTTAGAATTTTCTGCATCAACATCTGATGCCATGTCAGGTAATATGGCTGTAGATGTTAATTATGAAAATTCTGGAATTAAGTTACATCTTCAAGGCCAAATTGAAAATTTCAGTGCTGGTGGAGTAACAGGTACGCTTGAAGCTTTTGATGGAGCATTAGTATTTAATCTTTCTTTAACTAAGGAAGGCGATAATTATATTATTAATGGTCAAGGTAATTTTATTAAACCACCACTTGAGGGTGAGGTTACCGCATCTGTTATCACTGATTCAAGTTTTGTTCCTGATTTTTCAACACTAGAAACTCAAGGTCAAGCAACAATATCTAAAGAAGTTGCCGGTTCCCTTATTAATATGACAGGAACAATAGAAAATGGAAAGATATCTAGTCTTTCAGGAACAATAGAAGGTCCTGAAGGTTCCTTTATTATAAATGTATCAGTTGTAGATAATGGAGAAAGCTATACTATTAGTGGTGAGGGAGAATTTGTTGCAGGTCCTGTACAGGGTTCTCTTGGAGCTCAAATTGAAACTGATAGCTCATTTAATATTGACCCATCGTCATTAAATATTAATGGAATTATTATTGTAGATAAGAATGTTGCTGGTATACAATTAAATATGACAGGGGCTATTGAAAATTCTAGATTTGCTAGTCTTGAAGGAAATGTTATTGGACCCAATAATATGTTCAATCTAACAGCATCTGTTGTGGATAATGGTGACACTTATACAATATCTGGTTCGGGAGATTTTACCGCAGGACCTGCAGCTGGAACACTTACCGGTGAAATTACTACTGACTCTAATCTTAATCCAGATATAAATACTTTAAATGTCGGTGGCGAAGTAAATGTTGATACTAATTTAGCTGGTAATCAAATAACCATGTCTGGCACTATGGCGGATAATTCGCTGCAAAGTTTAGTAGGTACTATTGAAGGTCCAAATGGAATGTATTTATTAGAAGCATCTGTAGTAGATAATGGTGAAGGTTACACAATAACAGGAACAGGTGATTTTCATGTTGGTCCTATTGAAGGATCTGTTACTGGACAAATAAATACTGATACCAATTTTACACCTGATTTTGATTCTTTAAGTATTAGTGGAGAAGCAGATGTAGATACAGAAACAGCAGGTCATCATATTACCATGAATGGTGTTATGGAAAATGGTAGATTAGTTAGTCTTGAAGGAACAGTTGTAGGACCTGAAGATTTATATACTATTACAGCATCGATTACAGACAACGGTGATGGATATACAATAATTGGTGACGGTACAATAGATAAGGGAATAATACAAGGTTCAGTTCATGGTGAAATTGATACAGATTCAAATTTTACACCAGATTTCGATACACTTAATTTTAGTGGAGAAGTAACTATACAAACAGAATCTGCAGGCCAAAAAATAGCTGGTTCTGCTGTTGTTAAAAATGGTTTTTTAGAAAGTATTTCTGCTACTATGGAGGGTCCAGGGGGTTTATATACCCTATATGCCCAAGGTAAAAGAGAAGAACAGGGGTATGACTTAGAAGGTGGTGCCGGTTTTACATTTTTTGATGCAAAATTAAAATTTTCGCCACCACCAATATTAATTCCAACACCTGTACCAGGACTTAATGTTGAAATAAGTGCTGATATGGGATTCAACGCAAAAGCAATGGCGGAGGTCATTGCTGGAATAAAAACAGATCATCATTTTGTTCCTGATCTTTCAACCTTTGAGATTAGAGCTGCCACAATTCGAGCTCAAGCTGAATTATTTATTAGTATTTTTGGTGGACTTAATGTAAATCTAGGATTCGCAAGTGCATCTGCGGGTGTTAAGGCAAAACTATCTGCAATTATCGATGCATGGCTTACACTAACAGGAGATTCTAAAGGTATAAAAATGCAGGGAAACATGTATGGTGCATTAATGGGTGCATTATATGCTGCAATAAAGTTAAGGTTTCTATTTTTTAGCAAAGAATTTGACTTTTTAATTGTTGAAGGTAAAGTTGCTTCTGTAGAAAAGGATTTTGGTCCAGAAGATTTTACAATAGGAAATTTAATTAAGGCATTTGCTTTTGGTATGGACGATTTATCTCTGCCTGGAAAAGACAGAAAGGGAAAACCGCCAGATTTAAAAGCTCGTGCTAAAAGTGATGAAATAAGTGACCAGGTAGATAAGTCAAGAGATGAAGATGATAAAAAAAAGGAAGAGGAGGAAAATAATGAGAATGAATCTAATGAAAATTCAGATAATAATAGATATACCTCAGATAACAGTAGTTCAGAAATTCCTTCTACTGATCCAAGAAATGTTAAGAAGAAAAATACGTTTAATGATGGGCCCATTGAAGATGATGGTAAAGGAGGTGGAAGAGACCGTGGTAGATTTGGAAATGGTGATGATGAGAAAAGTAAATCAAGTAACGATGTAGCTCAAATGAAGATAAATAATCTTTCACAATTAAAGCAAAAAAAGAAAGATTCTATCGATGATTTAGAAACAACACAATTAAAATCAAATAAATTAAATAGTGATTCAGATATACCTGTTCAAAGAAGTAAATCAAACAATTTACCTGATAATTTACAAAACGGAGTTGAAAGTTTGTCAGGACAAAATATGTCAGATGTAAATGTTCACTACAATTCTCCCGAACCAGAAAAATTAAATGCACATGCATTTGCTCAAGGAAATGATATTCATTTGTCATCTGGTCAAGAAAAACATTTACCTCATGAAGCATGGCATGTTGCACAACAGAAGCAAGGAAGAGTATCTCCAACAAAGCAATTAAAAAGCAAAGTTTTAGTCAATGATGATTCAAATCTTGAAAAGGAGGCTGATATTATGGGACAAAAATCTCTACAAATTGGAAATCAAAATCAAAAAGAAAATAATGATTTACAAGATAATGCTGATATTAGTAAAAATGTTAAGCAACTATATGCATATGATAAATTAATGAATAACAAGAAAGTCTCAGAAAACAGTGTATTAAATCAAAATAACGAAAATAATGTTGATAATAACACTAATGATATTGATCTAGTACAAACCATAACTAATGAAAAATAAATTATGTATCGATTATCAAATGGTGTAATTTATACAGGTAAATCTGAATTTTCGAAACCATATATTATTTGTACAGGTAAGAAAACTAATGATATAATAACTGATGGATGGAGTTTAATTAAAAAAATGCCAGATGGATCAAGAGTATATATTTCAAAGTATATTGGTCAATTACATATTTTTAAACAAAAATTAAATTCTAATTCTTATGAATTTTTAGTTGATAGGTTTAATAATTTTAAAACAAATATAAAACATCCTTGTTTAGAAAATGGATTGTACAATGAGATTAATCGTATTTATCCTCATTTGAACAAAGAAGTACATAAGCAATATAAATTATTTATTGATTATTTAAATACTAAGTACGATATTGAAAAAAAAATTAATTCTGAACAGAATTTATTAAGTTATTCAGATGACTTTGGCCCTTTTCTTCTTTCTAAAATAGGTATATATCATCATTTAATACCTGAAATATCTAATTTATATTTAGCACCTAGTATTTGGAGGAAAATTACATGGTTTATTAATAATAGTTTTGCTGGACCGTTTCCTGAAAATGATAAAAAAATATATTTTAGCTGGAATGATTTAAAATTAAATGATATTTTTAAAAATGTTTATTGTGAATCAACAGCTTTATATTTGATTGCAAAATTTATTCTTATTTACGAAGCATGGACAAAAAAAACATCAGGAGAAGCTTTATTAAGATATATTGAACTTGTAATGAATAAGAACATTAATCCTTGGAAACAACTTTATTAATTAAATTATTTAAGATGAGAGAAAAATTAAATTTTTATTTAAACGACACAAAAAACAAGATTGCGATTCGCATTGATATTTTCATTTATTCAGTGCTTTTAATAAATGTTATTGATCATGCAATGATGACAGTTGATGCATGGAATGAGTATTTTCATATTTTAGAAAAATGGGATACTGTAGCTTTCATTATTTTTTTTATAGAATATTGTCTTAGAGTTTATTCTACACCAATTAGAAAAAAATTTATTTTTAGTTTTTGGGGATTAATTGATTTAATAACTGTAATCGCACTTGGAGTTGAGATATATCCAAATGAGGCTACATGGGGGGTAGTTAGAGAAATTAGAATATTAAGATTTTTGTCTTTACTAAAATATGAACCAGCGACAAGAAATTTAGTTTCTACTTTTAATCAAATAAAAAGAGAATTAGTTATTTTTAGTTTATTAACATTATTTTTACTTTATTTATCAGCAGTTGGAATTTATTTTTTTGAAAATCCTACAAATTCAGAAAATTTTCCTGATATATTTCATTCAATGTGGTGGTCTGTTGCTACACTAACTACAGTTGGTTATGGTGATATTTATCCAATTACTGATGGAGGAAAAGTATTTTCTACGTTCGTTGTTTTTATAGGTTTAGGTATTGTTGCTGTTCCTGCAGGACTAATTGCTGGTGCATTCACTGATATTTTCAAGAAAAATCAGTAATTAAAAATTTGTAAATACTCAGAAAAATAAATAAAGCCTCCAATATTTGTTCTCCACTTGAGTTAGTAATTGTTTCATCTTGATATACATTTGCAACTATAAAGTTTGCAATCTAATTGCTTCCACATTTTTTATTAGAATTTAAAATAAATTTCTATATAATTGTTAAATGAAAAAAATAATATTCACAGCATCTATTTTTTTATTATTTGTTTTTAATGTCATGTCACAAACTACAATTAAACTTGATGGTTTCTTCGACGATTGGAATACAAGCATACATACATATATTGATGATTCTACTGATTCTCAAGGCATCGATTTAATTAGTTTTAGTGTATGTAATGATAATGACTACTTATATATAAAATTAGATTTTGATTCTGAGATTGATTTGACAGAGCAATCTTTTAATAGTGCTGAAATTATGATTAATATTGATGCTGATAACAATTTTTCCACGGGATTCTCAGTAAACAATATTGGTTCTGAATATGGAATAAATTTTTTTGAAAAATTTGTGTTTGATGATACTGATTCTAATGTGGTTGATACCCTTTCTCTTTATGATTTTGATATTATTGCTTTACCTTCAATTACTTCAAAAGAATTTGAAGTTGCTATAAACCGATCTTTATTTTCGGATACTATTGCTATTTCTATTAGAGATTTTGTTGGTAATGACTTTATGCCAGATAATGGGTCTATATTTACATATATTTTTAATAATTGCTCTTTCCCTTCAAATTCATCTATTGATTTCACAAAAAACAATTCGCATAATTTGCGTCTAATGACATATAATGTATTAAATAATGGATTGATAAATAATAATCGTGTAGATAAGCACAAAAGAATATTGACTAGTGTTAATGCAGATATTATTACTTATCAAGAGTGTGGAAATACAACTTACAATGATGTGCTTAATTTTTTAAATACTAGTCCTATATATTATCCTTACATTTATAAGTATTCAATTTCAGGAAATCTAACTATATCAAAATATCC
>MDTD01000718.1_pt1 | contig 20470 bp, 18 predicted proteins | sample 811221 | NCBI WGS metagenome assembly MDTD01 (sample SAMN05326646, study PRJNA326480) | marine metagenome | isolation source: seawater | place: Pacific Ocean: South West | collected 2011
GCACCGGGTATGCGAGGACCTCCTGCGCGGTGATCGCCGACGCGGTGTCACCGATCTCGAAGATGGCTGCGGCAGCCGGTGTGTCATCGGGATTGGTCAGCTGAGCCTGCTCGGAGCCGATCACGAGCACCTTGCCTGCGGCATGGACGTTCTCGATGAGAAGCGTCTCGGCGGGGCCGACGAGCTGATTTCCGTCTTCAGCGGTAGCGACAGCGGGAACGAGGAGAGCGCACCCGAGCGCGAGTGCAGCTCAGGCTGCAGCAGCGCTCCGAGTGACGCGTCGATCGACGGTCATGAACGGAGGATTCCTTTCCACGACGGCACCGGGCGATGCCGACGGGGGACGAACCTAACCGCGAAGGATGACAGAAGTTATCGCTAACATGGCCGCGACGTGAACGCGACTCAACGCCTCGCGAAACCCGCGTGTCGTTCGGTTTCGCCTCTCTCGGCGACGCAGTTCACCGAGCCGCGTCGACCTCGGCCGCGGCCAAAACCGCGTCGCGCCGACCCTCTTCGAGCCAGCACTGGCCGGTGACGCTGGCGGTGAGCAGGTGGCGAAGCGCGGGGCGCAGTCCCCGGAACGCCTCACAAGCGGCAGCAGCCTCGGGAGACGAATGATCGATCCCTCGCGCAGCGAGTGCGTCGATCACGGCCCCCGCCCCGAAGAGGTCCTCCACCGCGAACCTCAGTGCACCAGAACTGGCGTCGGTTTGCCCGACCGCGATCACCGCAATACTCGTGCGCGCCGCCCGACGGTGCTGTTCTGCGACGGCAGCGTCGGCTGCGGCGCTCGCTGTGCGCAGGTCAGCGCGGATCACGACGGCGCCGCGATCGGCGGCTCGTGAGGCGAGGAGCTCGGCATCCGTGCCCGAAGCCAGCACGTCGACCACGATCGTGATCTCGGCCGGCGCGACCCGGTCGAGGCCGGCAAGACCCCAATCGAAACGCACCTGGTACCGGGACTGTTCTTCGCGAGGCGCGGGCTCGACTGTCGGCATCCGTCCAGCGTAGGGCGAGACCGGATGCGAGACTTGCCGCATGCGCGTGCTCAGCAAGTTCACGATCGATTGCGACGCCGACGCCGCCTGGCGCGCTCTGCACTCACCGCGGGTACTCGCCGAGGTGTACGGACCGTTCCTCGACATGCAGCCGCTGGAAGCGATCCCGACGCAGTGGGAGCACGGCCAGAATGCCGCAGTCGGGCTCAGCGTCGCCGGGCTTATCCCGGTCGGCCGTCAGCTCATCTCGATCACGGATGCCGAACGTGAGGTAGGCGGGGTGCGCGTGCGGATCATCCGTGACTCCGGGATGCCGCTGACCGGCCCACTCGCGGTCCTCGACGTCTGGGACCACCAGATGGCGGTGTCTCCCCTTCCGGATGGCCGCACCCTGTGGCGAGAGCGCCTCGTGATCGGTGGCGCTGCTGCGCCCGCGCTGTGGCCGGGCCTCTGGGCGGTCTGGCAGTGGCGGGCAGCCCGCATCCGTCAGATCGCGCCGTCGTGGGCGCACGATCCGGATGCCGTGACGGCCGAGTCAGGAGAAGCCGACGCGGTCGCCACGGCCTGACCTCTGACCGGTCTACTCGCTGAGCGCCGCCACCGGCGCGACGCGGGTTGCCAGGCGCGTGGGGGTGACTGACGCAACGACGGTGAGGATCGCCGTCGCCGCCACGATCACCAGCAGCGGAACCATCGGGACCGCGGGGTAGACGATGCCGGCCTGGATGATCCCGTCCGGGTTCGTGGGAACGCTACCGAGCAGCGACTGCGCTCCGACCCAGCCGTAAGCGATGCCGAGCAGAATACCCAGGACTGTCGCGGTCACCGTCACGTGCAGAGCCTCCAACAGCACCATCACCCGGATCTGCCGGATCGAGACGCCGAGGGCACGGAGAAGCCCGAGTTCCCGGGTGCGCTGGATGACGCCGAGGGTCAGCAGGTTCACCAGCCCGACGCCCGCGATCACCGCCGAGATCGCAACCAGTCCCATCATGATTGCCGCGAACGTGTCCATGATGCTCGCGAGCTCGGGTTCGAGACTGCCTCCCGCGTTGGCCGTGAGCACTGCCTTCACCGACTCGATAGCCACGGCGAACATCGTGACGAGCGTCACGCCGATGACGATGCCGATCGATGTCCGGGCGGAGCGCTCCGGGTTCCGGTAGGCATTCTGCACCGCGAGCCGCGCAGGAGCGGAGCGCCCGAAAGCACGGCCGACCAGGCGCAGCGCCGGAGGCATGACCAGCGGAGCTGCCATCGTGATGCCGGTGAACGAGAGGACTCCACCGAAGAAGGCGACGACCACGCCGAGCGGTGAGACAAGTCCCAGCAGGATGCCCGCGGCAAGCGCAACCGCGCCGAGGGCGAACAGGATGCCGGCAACCGCGTGCTTGCCTCGACGGGCGCCTACCTCATCGGTGGCGAGGGGAACCGAGCCCGACACTGCCTGCAGCGGGGTGACCGCGAGAACTCGCCGGGAACCGATCCACGCCGCGAGCCACGTGGTGAGTGCGACGATCACGGCGGGCAGCAGCATCGACGGCGTGACGGGCGCGACGTGCACGCCATCAAGCCCGAGGCGGACTATCGCGATCTGCGCTCCGGCGGCAGAGACGACGATGCCCAGCACCGTGCCGATCGTCGCGCCGAGCACGCCGACGATCAGGCCCTGGGAGGCCACGCGTGCTCGCTGCGACCGCGCCGACGCGCCGATCAGACGCAGCAGGGCGATCTGGCGCGATCGTCCGGCGACGACAGTCGCGAACGTGTTGGCCGTGACGATGCCGGCGACATAGACCGCGAGCGCGACGAGCAGGAGCGTGAGGAATCCGAGGATGAAGGCGAGGGTGCCGCTGTCGCCGATGTACGGGTCCGCCCGCAGCATCGCCGCCAGAAAGTCGGTCGTGGCGATGAGCACGACCCCGAACACGGTCGAGATTGCAGCGACCAGGATGCTCGCCCCCATCCCGCGTTCACGCAGCCACGCGACGTTAGCCCGGGCGCGCGGCACGCGCAGCGACGGCTTATCGACGGATGCCACGACCGCGCTCATGCGCCGACCTCCGCCCGACGAGTCTGCGCGCCGGCGTCGGCTGCCAGCATGTGAGCCGAAATCTGCTCGGCGGTCTGCGCGGGCTTGTCGGCGACGAGGCGCCCGTCGCCGAGGAACAGGACCCGGTCAGCGTGGCTGGCGGCGACGGGGTCATGGGTGACCATGGCGATCGATTGCCCCCGGGTGCGGCTCGCTTCAGCCAGCAGAGCGAGCACCTCACGCCCCGAGCGCGAGTCGAGGTTTCCCGTCGGCTCGTCGGCGAAGAGCAGGTCGGGCGCGGTCGCCAGGGCGCGGGCTATCGCAACACGCTGCTGCTGGCCACCCGAGAGCTCGTGCGGCCGGTGATTCAAGCGCGAGCGAAGCCCGAGGGTGTCGATCAGCCCGTCGATGCGCGAGCGTTCCAACACACTCGGCGTGCGGCCGTCCAGGTCGAAGGGCAACAGGATGTTGCCGAGCGCATCGAGGGTCGGCACGAGGTTGAAGGACTGGAACACGAAACCGACACGACGACGACGGAGGATCGTGAGTTCGAGGTCACCGAGATCGGTGATGTCAGTGTCGCCGATCCACACCCGCCCGGCAGTCGGGGCGTCGAGCCCAGCCATGATGTGCATGAGGGTCGACTTGCCCGAGCCGGAGGGACCCATGATCGCGGTGAACTCCCCGCGACGGATGCCGACAGTGACGTCATCGAGCGCCCTGACCGTCCCGCTGCCGGAGCCATAGGTCTTGCCGAGGTTCTCTACGCGGGCCGCCAAGCCCATCTGCGTCGTGGTGATTTTCATACCTCCGACGCTAGGAATCAGGCCCGTACCCCCGCGTCAGCCCGAAGTCGCGCCGTCATCCATCGGAAGGATGATTCCTCGGCATCCGTCTCCTGCGAGGCTGCGGCCAGCGGCCCCATGATCGGTGTCAGACCAGGCCGTGCTCGTAGGCGAAAACGACGAGTTGGACGCGATCACGCAGCTCGAGCTTGCCGAGGATGCGACTGACGTGCGTCTTCACCGTTGCCTCGGAAAGGTACTCTCGCGCCGCGATCTCGGCGTTTGACAGGCCCCGCGCGGCGAGACCGAAGATCTCGCGTTCTCTCTCGGTCAGCTCGCCGAACGCTCGCGGCGCCGGCCGGGTCTGTTCGTCCCGGAAGTGCGCGAACAGCTGCGCCGTGGCCGTTGCCGCGATCACCGCCGAACCGGAGTACACGCTGCGGATTGCGGCGAGCACGAACTCCGGCTCGGCATCCTTGAGCAGGAATCCGCTCGCGCCGCCGCGGATCGCGCGTGCGGCTGCCTCATCGAGGTCGAACGTCGTCAGCATCACGATCCGCGGCGCGCCAGGGTCCTGTAGCAAATGCGCCGTCGCCTCGATCCCGTCCATGACGGGCATCCGGATGTCCATGAGCACGACATCCGGACGCGTGTCTCGCGCCATCGACAGGGCCGCCTGGCCGTCTCCCGCCTCGCCGACGACAGCCATGTCGGGCTGGGAGTCGATCACCATGCGGATGCCGGCGCGAAAGAGAGCCTGGTCATCCACGAGCGCGACACGGATGACGGCCGGACCGGGGTTGCTCTGGTCGTTCATCGTGCCGCGGACCCGTGAGGTTGCGGTTCCGCGGCGAAGGGGAAGGTCGCCCGCACGACCCACAGCTCCCCGACCATCCCTGCCTCCACTGCCCCACCGACCAGCCGCGCCCGCTCGCGCATGCCGACGATACCGTGGCTCACTCCGGCGGGGTCAGTCAGGGGCGCGGCATCCGCCGCGGGCGGGTCGACGGGCTCCGCGACAGGATTCGATGCCCACAGGTGCAGACGGTCCGGGAGCCAGCGCATCGTCACCTCGACATCTCCGTTGCCGTGGCGGATGGCGTTCGTGAGCGCCTCCTGCAGCACGCGGTAGATGGCCAACTGCACGGCAGCCGGCACGTTCGCGGGAGGCATCGGTTCCACGTCTACGCGCACCGCGAGGCCAGCAGCTCGCACCTGGGAGTACAGACTCTCCAGATCGTTCAGCATCGGCTGCGGCGCCATCCCTTCGCTGTGGCGCAACTGCGCCAGCAGCAGCCGAACATCAGCGAGCGCGCTGCGCGCCGTCGTCGAGATCGTCGCGAGCGCGTCCTTCCCCGCCTGCGGATCGGCGTCGGCTGCGTAGCGAGCCCCATCGGCCTGGGCGATGATGACGGCCAGCGAATGACCGACGACATCGTGCATGTCGCGCGCGATCCGACCTCGCTCCTGCTCCTCGATGCGTTCCCGTTCGGCACGCTCGCGCTCACGCTGGGTGCGTCGAGCGCGCAGGGACGTTCGAACCAGAGCACCCACGGTCCAGGCCAGGAGCAACGCGAACCCCGCAGCGATGAGAACAGCGGCTGCCAGCGGAAGGACGCTCCACGACGCGGCACTGAGCAGCTGCGAACCGAAGAGATAGCCGGTGATGACGGTGGCCCCGACGATCGCCGACGAGAATCCGAGCCAGTACACCAGCGTGCTCCCGTAGGCAGCCGTCGCGTAGAGCACGGCGAAGATCGCGAGGTCGACGGGCGACGGTGGACGCAGCATCAGCATCTGCATCGTCGCGCCGACCCACGCCGTAGCGAGCGCGAGGGGCGGTGAGAGCCGCCGCAGCGCGAGCGCCGCCGCGAAGAGAAGGCACATGACCACGGTCGGCAGTGCCGACTCGGCTGCCCAGCCGCCGATCGTCAGCTCAAAGGGGAGACAGAGCAGCCCGAACACTCCCGCAACCGACACATCGGTTGCCACCTGGTACGGCAGGAGTTCACGAAAGTGTGCGGAGCGTCTCACCTCACCCACGCTACGGAACGCGCGCCCAGAGCGCGTCAGTCTGAAGATGTATGTGCGCCGGGCCGACCGCCTACGGTGCAGGCGTCCGCTCGGTCTCGGTCTCGGACTCGGTCTGCGACGGCGTCTCGGGCGCGGTCCGGTATTGCTCGGTGATGAGCCGGTACGACCGCGTCGCGAATGCGAGCAGGGCGATGACGACCATGGCGAGACCTGCGAAGACGAACACGAGCGCGATGCCGCGCGCCTCCCCGTCCCCAAGAAGCCATCCCCACGTCTGCTGGCCGCTCGGCGTTTCCATGTAGGGGATGACCCAGAACTCCGCGATCGGCGCGATCAGGAACGCGGTGATGGGGGCGGCTGCCGATTCGAAAGCCGCGGCGAACCCGAACACACGCCCCTGCGATCCGTACGGCACGACCTTCTGGATGACGGTCTGCTCGGCTGCCTCGACCGCGGGCACGAGGGCCATGTAGAGCCAGATCCCGACGGCGTAGAGCAGCCACCAGTCGCGGATCGTGAACAGCGCGCCCAGTAGCCCCATGCCCGCGACCACGAGCAACATCGTGCGAATCGGGTTGCGTCCGAGGCCGAACCTGGCGATCAGGACGCCGCCGACGATGAACCCCGTCGCGGCGACCCCGAACACGGTGCCCCAGGCTTCGACACTGAACAGGGTCAGCCCGTACGGGTCCATCAGGGCGATGTAGACCCCACCGATGAGGTTGTTGAACGTCGAGAAGATGATGAGTGCGAAGAGCCCGGGCGCCAGTCTCACAGCGGTGATCGCGCCGCGCAGGTCGACACCGCGTCCGACGGATGCCGCCGGCTGCTCCTCGGGAATCCGGAGCAGGAGCAGGTGAACACCCGCGATCGCGGTTGCGACGATGGCGATGAGCAGCGTCCACCCCATGCCGAGCGGGCCGACCGACAGGCCGCTGAACACGCTGGTGATGATGAAGGCGATCCCCTGCACTGTGCCGACCAGACCGTTGGCATTCGCGTGCCGCTCTTCGGGGACGAGGAGTGTCACGAGGTACACCCAGAAGGTCAGCGCGAACCAGAGGTAGCTCGTCGTGATGTTCGCGGCCGCAGTGTTCACGAGAACGTGGAGGAACACGCGCTCGTTCGGGGTACGGATCAACCGCGTGCGCGGCGCAACTGTGGGATCCGCCGGAGCGGGAGTCGTCATGCGGGGAAGCGCACTGCGCGGCTCGGACGTCGGGAACAGCCGGATGCCGCAACTGCGGCGGTGGCGCTCAGCCCGTCACGCGCACCGCACGCGCGAGCGAGGCAGCCACGGCATCGACGTCACCGCTCACGAGACCGACAGTGACGCGGATGAGGGGGCGAGCGGTGCGGTCTGAGAGGAAAAAGGGCGACCCCGCCGCCACACCGATGCCGGCCGCAGCGAGATGAAGGAGCGCCGCGCGCTCGTCCGAGACGTCCCAGGAGACGTTGAGGCCGTCACCGGCAACGGCTGAGACTCCTTGGCGGCGCAGTGCGCCGGCCAGCTCCCGCTGACGAGTCCGGTAGCTCTCGCGGGCGCGAACCACAGCCTCGATCGATACGGGGTCTGACAAGAGATCGAAGAGTACGGCCTGGATGGTACGTGAGGTCCATCCCGGCCCCAGCAGCCTGCGCGCCACGACGCGGTCGACGATGCGCGATGGGCCTCCGAGCGCGGCGATGCGCAGATCGGGACCGTGGGATTTCGAGAAGCTGCGTACGTGCACGACCTGCTCTGGCAGCCACCGGGCGAGCGTCACCTCGGGCGCTGCGGCTACGAGCCCGGAATGGTCGTCCTCGATGATGACGACCCGCGCTCCGTTTCGCGAGGCGCGTACCAATCGCGCAAGCTCAGCCGCGCGCTCGGGGCTCGTCGACACACCCGTGGGGTTGTGTGCGCGCGGCTGCAGAAGCACCGCGGTCGGCCTCGTCGCGAGCGCACGCGCGAAGCTACTCGGCGCGATCCCCTCGGCGTCGAGTTCTACGGGGATCGGCTGCGCCCCCAGGTGCTCGATGAGGTCGAAGAAGTACGGGAAGCCGGGGTTTTCGACCACCACGCGGTCTCCGAAGCGCACGACCTGTTCGAGCGCACGACCGACGCCGTCCAGGGCACCGTCGACGACAGTGATCGCCTCCGCATCGCTCGGCCACACCCGGCGGAGCAACGTCTCCAGTTCGGGTAGCACGGGCGACTCGTGGTATCGACCGGTGTGAGCGCGCGGCGACACCCGCGAGAAGGCACGCGCGAGGTCGGGGAGCAGGTCGGCATCCGGAGTCCCTCCCGAGAGGTCGAGCCGCGGCGATCCCGGATGCTGGGCAAGGCCCTGCACGCGCGGCGACATCCACTCCTGCCGTTCCTCGCGCACGAACGATCCTGCCCGCCCACGCGAGACGATCAGCCCGGCCTGCGAGAGCGCCTTCCACGCAGCGCTCACTGTCGCAGGGCTCACACCGAGCCGTCCCGCGACCTCGCGCACGGTCGGCAGTCGCTCACCGGCGGCCAGATCTCCGGCCGTGATCAGGCGGGCAAGCTCTGCCGCGATAGCGCGCGGCGTGGGATCGGTGAAGTGCGCACGATCGATCACCGTGGTCATCGCCCACCCAATCTCGATCACACCAACATTTACGGTCGCGACACGGGACGAAACCGAAGGGAAATGTTCACGCCGAACAATAACAGACACGCCACGGCGCTTCGTGGCCCCTTCGACCGGACGGAGAGTGCACGAGATGACGACGGTGAGAGCGGCCATCACGCAGACGACGTGGACCGGCGACAAGGCATCCATGCTCGACAGGCACGAGCAATTCGCGAGGGATGCCGCCGCCGACGGCGCGCAGGTGGTGTGCTTCCAGGAGCTCTTCTACGGGCCCTACTTCGGCATCACACAGGACAAGAAGTACTACCGCTATGCCGAGCCGGTCGACGGCCCGATCGTGGAGCGCTTCGCCGCGGTAGCGAAGGAGCTCGGCACTGTGATGGTGCTGCCGATCTACGAGGAAGCGCAGACCGGGGTCTACTACAACACGGCGGTTCTCGTGGATGCCGACGGCACCGTGCTGGGGGCGTATCGCAAGAACCACATCCCCCACGTCGAGAAGTTCTGGGAGAAGTTCTACTTCCGTCCGGGCAACCTCGGCTACCCCGTCTTCGACTCGGCGGTCGGAAAGGTCGGCATGTACATCTGCTACGACCGCCATTTCCCGGAGGGATGGCGCGAGCTCGGCCTGAACGGCGCGCACATGGTCTTCAACCCCAATGCGACCAAGCCGGGCCTGTCCAACCGCCTGTGGGAGGTCGAGGGGCCGTGCGCGGCTGTTGCCAACGGCTACTTCGTCCTCCAGCCCAATCGCGTCGGCCGCGAGGACAACGAGTACGGCGACGAGGCTGTCAGCTTCTACGGCACGAGCCAGGTGATCGACCCGCGCGGCAATTTCGTCGGGGCGCTGGGCTCGAGCGAGCACGAGGAGGTCCTCATTCGCGACCTGAACCTCGACATGGTGCAGGAGATGCGCGACGACTGGCAGTTCTACCGCGACCGTCGCCCCGACAGCTACGAAGGGATCTCCGCACCGTGAGCACGACACTGATCACCGGCGGCACCGTCGTCTCCGCCACCGGGCGGGCTCCGGCCGATGTCCTCGTCGACGGCGAGAAGATCGTCGCCGTCCTCGCGCCCGGCTCGGAACTGCTCGGCACGAACCTGGCGGCATCCGTCGACACTGTCGTCGATGCGAGCGCCAAGTACGTCATCCCCGGCGGCATCGACGCCCACACGCACATGCAGCTGCCTTTCGGGGGCACGTTCGCGAGCGACACGTTCGAAACCGGCACGCGCGCGGCAGCGTGGGGCGGTACGACGACCATCGTCGACTTCGCCGTGCAGACGTACGGCACGAAAGTGCCCGACGGCCTTGCGAAGTGGCACGAGTTGGCAGCGGGAAACTGCGCGATCGACTACGGGTTCCACCAGATCGTCGGCGGCATCGACGACGAATCGCTCGCGTTCTTGCCGACCCTCGTTGACGAAGGCATCACGAGCTACAAGCTGTTCATGGCCTACCCCGGCGTCTTCTACTCGGACGATGCCCAGATCCTGAAAGCGATGCAGGTCGCCGCCGACACGGGGCTGCTCACGATGATGCACGCCGAGAACGGCCCCGTCATCGACGTGCTCGCCCAGCAACTCGTCGATGCCGGCAAGACCTCACCCTTCTTCCACGGCAAGGCCCGCGTTTGGCAGGCCGAAGAAGAGGCCACCCACCGCGCGATCATGCTCTCGAACATCACCGGGGCGCCGTTGTACGTCGTGCACGTCTCGGCGAAACAGGCTGTCGCGCAGCTCGCGGCCGCTCGCGACAACGGATTCAACGTATTCGGCGAGACCTGCCCGCAGTATCTCTACCTGTCGCTGGAAGAGCAGTTGGGCGCCTCGAGCGAGCAGTGGGGCCAGTTCGAGGGCGCCAAGTGGGTGTGCTCGACGCCGCTGCGCTCGCGCGCCGAGGGCCACCAGGACCACATGTGGCAGGCCCTGCGCACCAACGATCTGCAGATGGTCTCCACCGACCACTGCCCGTTCTGCATGAAGGATCAGAAGACCCTGGGCCTGGAGGACTTCCGTAAGATCCCCAACGGCATCGGCTCAGTCGAGCACCGGATGGATCTCATGTACCAGGGCGTCGTCACCGGCGAGATCACCCTGGAGCGGTGGGTCGAACTCACGAGCACCACCCCGGCGCGCATGTTCGGCATGTACGGCAAGAAGGGTGTCATCCAGCCCGGGGCGGATGCCGACATCGTCGTCTACGATCCGAACGGTCACACCTCCATCGGCCTCCCGGTCGACGACCTGGGTCATAGCACCGGCAAGTCCCACCACATGAACATGGACCACTCCGCCTGGGAGGGGTTCGAGATCGACGGGCACGTCGACACCGTGATCTCCAAGGGCAAGGTGATCGTCGACGCAGGCCAGTACCTCGGACGCAAGGGCGACGGCAGCTTCGTCAAGCGCGGCCTGAGCCAGTACCTGGTGTGAGGCGATGACGATGGACTTCGGTGTCGTCCTGCAGACGAATCCTCCCGCGTCGCGCGTGATCCAGCTGTCGAAGCTGGCCGAAGCGCACGGTTTCAGCCACGTCTGGACCTTCGACTCCCACCTGCTGTGGGAGGAACCGTACGTGATCTACTCAGCGATCCTCGCCGAGACCCGCAAGGTCGTCGTCGGCCCGTTCGTGACGAACCCCGCGACACGGGACTGGACCGTCACGGCATCCGTGTTCGCGACCTTGAACGAGATGTACGGAAACCGCACGATCTGCGGCATCGGGCGCGGCGACTCGGCGGTGCGGGTCACCAACGGCAAGCCGTCGACGCTGGCCGAACTGCGGGAGTCCATCCACGTGATCCGGGAGCTCGCGAACTCTCGAGCCGTCGAGTACAAGGGATCGACGCTGCAGTTCCCGTGGAGCCAGGGGTCCGAGCTGGACGTCTGGGTCGCAGCGTACGGGCCGCTCGCGCTGAAGCTCACGGGCGAAGTGGCCGACGGATTCATCCTGCAGCTGGCGGACCTCGACATCACGGCCTGGATGATCAAAACGGTCAAGGATGCCGCAGCGGCAGCCGGCCGCGACCCCGAGTCGATCGACTTCTGCGTCGCGGCCCCCATGTACATCGGCGAGGACTGGGAGCACATGCGCGACCAGTGCCGGTGGTTCGGGGGGATGGTCGGCAATCACGTCGCCGACATCGTCGCGAAGTACGGCACCGACGGCAGCGTGCCGCGTGCTCTCACCGACTACATCGCGGGACGCACCGGGTACGACTACAACTCCCACGGCAAGAGCGACAACGACCACGTGGACTTCGTTCCCGACGAGATCGTCGACCGATTCTGCGTCCTCGGCACCGCCGAAGAGCACATCGCCAAGCTCGGGGCGCTACGGGAGCTCGGCGTCACGCAGTTCGCGGGGTACCTGCAGCACGACAACAAGGAGGAGACCCTCCGCGTCTACGGCGAGACCGTGATCCCGGCCCTGCGCGAGAAGGTCACGGCCAAGTCGTGAGGCGTGACGGCGAGTGAAGCGGCTGCAGACATGAGCCGGAGGGCGACGGGACTGGGCTGGGGCATCCTCGGCGTGCTCGCGATCGTGCTGCTCTGGGAGGCCTACAAGTTCCTGGGGCCCGCGGAGGGTGTCGTGATCGGCGCCGTCGAGGGTCAGACGGGCTCGGGGGTCATGATCCTGCCCCGCACCCACGACCGTGCGATGCCGCACGTGTGGGACATGCTCGCGCGACTGTTCGAGCCGACCAGCGGGGGGGAACCCCCGCCGCTGATCGCGACAGTCGCGATCGCGGCCGTCACGACGCTGGGAATCGCCGCCGTCGGGTGGGTGCTCGGCGTCATCGTCGGCGGCGCACTGGCACTCGTGATGCAGCGCTGGCAGCTGCTGGAGTGGGGGCTGCTGCCCTGGATCGTCGTAAGCCAGACGGTCCCGCTCATCGCCTTCGCCCCGGTCATCAACGCGATCGGCAACCAGATCGACCGCGGCGGGACGAGCTGGCCGCAATGGCTGTCGGTCGCCGTCATCGCGTCGTATCTCGCGTTCTTCCCCGTCGCTGTCGGCGCTCTGCGCGGACTCGAAGCCCCCGACCGGATCCACGTCGACCTCATGCGCACCTACGCCGTCGGGTACTGGTCGACGCTGCGCCACCTGCGGCTGCCCGCCGCCGTACCCCACCTGCTGCCCGCGCTGCGCCTGGCGGCAGCGAACGCCGTGCTCGGTGTCGTCGTCGCAGAGGTCTCGATCGGGATGCGCGGCGGAATCGGGCGGATGCTGATCCAACTCGCCGGCCAGGGATCCAGCGATCCGGCCGCCCCGTGGGGACCCATCGTCGGCTCGATCGTGCTGGGTCTGATCGCCGCCGGGTCCGTCGCGCTGATCGGGGTCGGACTCCACCGCTACCGACGAGGAGAGGCCACCGCATGACCCCTCAGACACCGACCGCGCCGACCGCGACCGCCGCCGTGCACGCACGCGACGTGGGCAAGTTCTTCCCGACGAAGGCGGGCGATGTCACGGCGCTGACGGGCGTCGATCTCGAAGTCGCGGCCGGCGAGTTCGTCTCGCTGATCGGGCCCTCGGGATGCGGAAAGTCGACGCTGCTGCGCCTGATCGCCGATCTCGATTCGGCCACGAGCGGGGATCTGCAGATCTTCGGCAAACCCGCGGCGCGCGCCCGGGTCGACCAGGACTACGGCATCGCGTTCCAGCAGGCGGGACTGCTGCCGTGGCGCACTGTGGCCGCGAACATCGCCCTGCCGCTCGAGCTTCACGGCACCGCCAAGCCGGAACGCGCCGCGCGGGTCGCGGAGCTCGCCGAACTCGTGGGGTTGTCGGATTTCACCGAACGCTATCCCGACCAGTTGTCGGGCGGGATGCAACAGCGTGTCGCAATCGCGCGCGCCCTCGCGACCCGTCCGCGCCTGCTGCTGATGGACGAGCCGTTCGGGGCGCTCGATGAGATGACCCGCGAGTACCTGCAGTCCGAGCTGACCCGCATCGCCGCCGAGACCGGCGCCGCGGTGGTGTTCGTGACGCACTCGATCCCCGAGGCGGTGTTCCTGTCTGACCGTGTCGTCGTGATGAGCCCGCGACCGGGCCGCATCACCGAAGTCGTCACGGTGGGACTCGGCGACGCGCGTGACGACGACCTGCGCGAGTCCCCCGCCTATTTCGAGCGGGTCACGGCTGTACGCGAAGCGTTGCACGGCTCGAAGATCGAGAGGGCGAACGAACGATGAGCCTGCGCGACCCCACCGCTCCCGCGCTGCCGTCGTGGGTGCGCACCGCCGCTCCCGTCGGGGTCGGCATCCTCGGGCTCGTGGCCTGGGTGCTGTACGTGGACGTCGCAGCCGCCGCGCCCCGGATGCTGCCGAGTCCGATCGCGATCGCGCAGGAGTTCGTGCTGCGGTGGAACATCATCGCCGAGGGGATGGCCGTCACCGCGACCAACGCCTTCGTGGGGCTCATCGCGGGATCGCTCATCGCCATCGCGCTGGCCGCGCTCGCCGCGGCGATCCGGCCGATCGACGGGATGCTGGCCCCCCTCGTCGCGGCGCTCGCGGTGATTCCGATCGTCGCGATCACGCCGGTGTTGAACACGATGTTCGGGGCGTCCAGCCAGTTCGGGAGGCAGGCGGTTGCAGGTCTTGCCGCGTTCATCCCGGTGTTCGTCAACGTGTTGCGGGGCCTGCGGCAGAGCCGGCCCGTGCACCGCGACCTGTTCCGCGCGTCGGCTGCCACGTCGGCGCAGACTTTCCGACTGCTGACCCTGCCGACGGCCCTGCCCTACCTCATGACGGGTCTGCGGATCGCAAGTTCGCTGGCGGTCATCGCGGCCCTCGTCGCGGAGTACTTCGGCGGGCCCGCTGACGGCATCGGCACCGCGATCGCGACGTACGCCAAGTCGGGGCGGGCCGCGCTCGCCTGGGCCTTCGTCCTCGGCGGAATCATCATCGGCCTCTTCTTCTTCCTGGTCACCTCGCTGCTCGAGCGGCTGGCGACCCGAAGGATGCCGGTCTAACCGGCATCGAGCACCACCCGTACCACCGAGAGAGCACCCCACAGATGAAGGGAACACCGTGAGACACAGCACCAGACGCGGCCTCGTGGCCGCATCCACCCTCACCGTCGCCGCACTCGCACTGGCGGCGTGCGCGGGATCATCCGAACCCGCAACGACCGAAGACAGCGGCGAGTTCGAGCCGCTCACGTCCGTGAGTTTGCAGCTGCAATGGCTGCCGCAAGCACAGTTCGCGGGCTACTACGTCGCCCTCGACCAGGGCTACTTCGCCGAAGAGGGCTTCGACGATGTCGAGATCGTCCCCTCGGGCGGTGACATCGTGCCGCAGGACGCGCTGATCGCCGGCGACGTGGACTTCGCGATCGCCTGGGTCCCGAAGGTGCTCGGCAGCCTCGAGGCGACCGGCGCGGAACTCACCGACATCGCGCAGGTCTACCAGGAATCGGGGACGACCCAGGTGTCGTGGGCCGACTCGGGGATCGAGAGCGTCGCCGACTTCGAGGGCAAGCGGATCGGCTCGTGGGGCTTCGGCAACGAGTGGGAGATCTTCGCGGCGATGGCCGCCGAGGACCTCGACTCCACGACGGTGTCGATCACGACGCAGGACTTCAGCATGAACGCGCTGCTGGACGGAGACGTCGACGCCGCCCAAGCGATGACCTACAACGAACTCGCGCAGGTGCTCGAGACCGTCAACCCCGAGACCGGTGAGCTCTACACTCTCGAGGACCTCAACGTCATTTCGTACGAAGAGACCGAGGGCGCGATGTTGCAGGACGCGATCTGGGCCGACACCGAGCGCCTGGCCTCCGACCCGGCATACGCCGATGCGGCAGTGCGGTTCCTGAAGGCCATCGCCAAGGGCTGGATCTACGCCCGCGACAATCCCGTCGAGGCAGCCGCCATCACCTACGACTACGCGATCAACGCCGAAGCTGCCTTCCCGGTGGGACCCGTGCACCAGGAGTGGATGATGAACGAGGTCAACAAGCTCATCTGGAACGGTTCGGAGTTCGGCGTGATGGACCCGGCGGCCTGGGACAAGACTGTCGCCGGGGCCCTGTCGGCTGTCAACCAGGACGGACTGAACCTCATCACGGCCGAGCCGCCGGCGTCGGCGTACTCGAACGAGTACATCGAGCAGGCGCTCGCGGAACTCGTCGAGGAGGGCTACGACGTCTCGGCGACGTACACCCCGATCGAGGTCACCCTCACCGAGGGCGGCCAGTAACTCCCGCGCCGGGTCGGTCGGCATCGCCGGCCGACCCGGCATCACCCCCCCCACGAAGCAGGGCTCATGACCACCGACAGCGAAGCATTTGATCTCGATCGTGCGCACGTGTTCCACTCGTGGTCGGCGCAGGCGGCGCTGTCACCGCTCGTGTTCGCGGGCGGCTCCGGCACCGAGCTCTGGGACGAGTCGGGTAAGCGATCCCTCGACTTCTCGAGCCAGCTCGTGAATGTGAACATCGGACACCAGCATCCGGCGGTCACGTCGGCGATCGCGGCACAGGCCGATGTGCTGACGACCATCGCGCCGACCGCTGCGAACCTGGCGCGCGGTCGTGCCGCGCAGCGCATCGTGGCGCACGCACCGGATGGCTTCGAGAAGGTCTTCTTCACCAACGGTGGGGCCGACGCGAACGAGAACGCGATCCGAATGGCACGCCTGGTCACGGGACGCGACAAAGTGCTCTCGACGTACCGCTCGTATCACGGCAATACCGGGGCGGCGATCGTGTCGACCGGCGACTGGCGACGGATGCCGAACGAGTTCGCTCGCGGCCACGTGCACTTCTTCGGCCCATACCTGTACCGCAGCGAGTTCTGGGCCGACAGCGTCGAGCAGGAGTGCGAACGCGCCCTCCACCATCTCCGGCGCGTGATCGAAGCCGAGGGTCCGTCGACGATCGCGGCGATCCTGCTCGAGTCGATCCCCGGAACCGCCGGGGTCCTCCTGCCCCCGCCCGGTTATCTCGCGGGGGTGCGGGAACTGGCCGACGAGTTCGACATCCTGCTGATCCTCGACGAGGTGATGGCCGGGTTCGGGCGAACGGGTCGCTGGTTCGCCTTCGAGGGCCACGAAGTCGTGCCCGATCTGATCACCTTCGCGAAGGGCGTCAACTCTGGCTACGTCCCGATCGGCGGCGTACTGATCAGCGCCCCCATCGCTCACGCGTTCGACGATCGCGTGTTTCCCGGTGGCCTCACCTACAGCGGCCACCCGTTGGCGGCCGCGTCGATCGTCGCCACGATCGACGCCATGGAATCGGAGGGCATCGTCGAGAACGCGCGGCGCATCGGCTCGGACGTGCTCGCCCCCGCGCTCACCGACCTCGCCGAACGCCATCCCGTGGTCGGGGAAGTGCGCGGCGAGGGTGTGTTCTGGGCCCTCGAGCTCGTCGCTGACCGCGACACCCGCGACCCGCTGCGCGCGGGCGAGATCGCGCGGGCGAAGTCCGAGATGCTCGCCCGCGGCCTGCTCCCATTCACCGTCGACAACCGCATCCATGTCGTGCCGCCGTGCACCGTCAGCGCTGACGAGGTCGCGCGCGCCGTCGAGATCTACGACGACGTGCTCGCCCTGTTGGATGCCGCTCTCTGACCCCCTCCGGCGCGGCCGAGACCGCCCGCCTCACGAAAGGCACTCCGATGTCCGATCTTCCCGTCCTCGATCACTGGGTCGGCGGCGCCGCCTGGCCCGGCACCTCGACCCGTACGGCGCCGGTGTACGACCCGGCGCGCGGCGAAGCGCAGCGCGAGGTGCGCCTGGCCGGAGCCGACGACGTCGCCGCCGCCGTCGCGTCCGCGACCGCCGCGGCACCCGCCTGGCGTGACGCGAGCCTCGCCAAGCGGCAGGGCGTCATGTTCGCCTTTCGCGAGATCCTGAACGCCCGCAAGGAGGAGCTGGCCCGCATCCTCACGTCGGAGCACGGCAAGGTGCTCGCCGACGCTCACGGCGAGATCGCCCGGGGCCTGGAGGTCGTCGAGTTCGCCTGCGCCGCACCGCACCTGCTCAAGGGTGAGTACTCCGAGAGCGTGTCGACGGGCGTCGATGTGTACACTCTGCGCCAACCCCTCGGGGTGGTCGGTGTGATCAGTCCCTTCAACTTCCCCGCCATGGTTCCCTTGTGGTTCGTGCCGATCGCCCTGGCCGCCGGCAACGCGGTCGTCCTCAAGCCCAGCGAGAAGGACCCCTCGGCGGCGAACTGGATCGCAGAGCGCTACGCCGAGGCGGGGCTGCCGGCGGGAGTGCTCTCGGTCGTGCACGGCGACAAGGAGGCCGTCGACGCGATCCTCGAGCACCCCGACATCGCGTCGGTGTCGTTCGTCGGCTCGACCCCCATCGCGAAGTACATCTACGAGACCGCGAGCGCGCACGGCAAGCGCGTGCAGGCTCTGGGCGGAGCGAAGAACCACATGCTGGTGCTGCCGGATGCCGACCTCGACCTCGCGGCCGACTCGGCGGTCAATGCCGGTTTCGGTTCGGCGGGCGAGCGGTGCATGGCGGTGTCCGTCGTGCTCGCGGTCGACTCGATCGCGGACACCCTCGTCGACAAGATCGCCGAACGCATGGCGACGCTGCGCACCGGTGACGGTCTGCGCGGGTGCGACATGGGCCCGCTCATCACGGCGGCGCACCGCGACAAGGTGGCCTCGTACATCGGGGTCGCCCGCGACGACGGTGCGACGGTCGTGGTCGACGGCGCGGGTGTCGAGGTCGACGGCGAACCCGGGGGCTTCTGGCTCGGTCCCACCCTGCTCGACGCCGTGCCGACCTCGTCTGCCGCGTATCGCGACGAGATCTTCGGGCCGGTCCTGTCGGTCGTGCGCGTCGGCGCGTACGACGAGGCGATCGAGATCATCAACGCGAGCCCGTACGGCAACGGCACCGCGATCTTCACGAACGACGGCGGCGCAGCGCGACGGTTCCAACGCGAGGTGAGCGTCGGAATGGTCGGCATCAACGTGCCCATCCCGGTGCCGGTCGCGTACCACTCGTTCGGCGGATGGAAGGCGTCGCTGTTCGGCGACGCGAAGGCGTACGGACCGCAGGCCTTCTCGTTCTTCACGCGAGAGAAGGCTGTCACGTCTCGCTGGCTCGACCCCTCGCACGGCGGCGTCAACCTGGGGTTCCCGCAGAACACGTGACCCGCAGCTGCCGCGCGTCAGGTGCGGGCAGCGGGCGCGACCGGCCTGTTCTCGTAGAACGTCTGGAGCACGACGGTCGTTCGCGTGCTCACATTGGCTGCCGCGCGAACCTCTCGCAACAGCGACTCGAGGTGCCGCGGAGTGGCGACCCGCACCAGCAGGAGGTAGCTCGCCGCTCCCGCAACCGAATGGCACGCCTCGATCTCCTCGAGGTGGGCGAGCAGCTCGGGGGCCGTGTCGGGCTGAGCCGGGTCGAGCGGGGTGATCTCGACGAACGCGGCGAGGGGCTTCCCGACCGCCTCGGGATCAACGACGACCCGGTAACCCGCGATGATCCCGCGGCTCTCCAGTCGGCGCACCCGCGCTTGCACCGCCGACACCGACAGACCGACTGCCCCTGACAGGTCGGCGAGAGTCGCACGCGCATCCACCGATAGCGCGCGCAGGATGCGGGCATCGGTGTCGTCATCGAGCCGAGGGAGCAGCGTTTCCGGAACCATGCGAACGAGCCTATCGACCGCAACGGCCGAAAGCCGGAAATATTCCTGCCCAAACGCATTAGGAACGGAGAAAATCTAGACTCGCGACGACCCTACGTTCGGAGGCCTCATGTCGACCCTGTCGTCCCCCGCACCCCTCACTCCCCTCGCGCCCGCCGAGATCGCCGCCTCGGTCGAGGTGTCCGCGGCCTGGCTTGCGTTGAAGTCAGCAGCCGAGGCGCTGCACCCGCTGCAGGCTGCCGACGGCTCGATTCCGGATGCCGCGCATCACGCCGCCGCCCGCGAGCACGTCGGGGCGATCATGCGCGCCGTCGAGGAGCTGGCACCCGCATTCCCGCACGATAGCGACTACCTCAACGCCCTCACCCGGGACTTCAACCGCTGGGTCGAGAGCGGATTCGGCATCCCGGACTTCCTCGACTCGCTCGTGGAGTTCCAACCGCAGCGGCAGCGCGTGGACGGCATCCGTCACCTCGTCGTCTTCCCGATGTACACGCAGAACGGATCGCGCCAGCGCCACGTCGAAGCCGTGCTGGTCGAGGCCATCTGGCCAGAATTCGTCGCCGAGCTCGAGAGCACCGACTACGGCAATGCCCTCTTCGTCTCGCTGCGCCTGATCGATTTCACGTCGGGCTATGACACGAACTCTGCTGTGCTCTTTCCCGAGACCGTGGCGATGCGCGAGATCCCGACCTTCACGTGGGGAGGGATCTTCCAGGACCGCGAGGCTGCCCGCTACCGCCGGGTCGTCCGCGCGGCGGCCGAGATCACGAAGCTCGACCTTCCCGCCGACGCGGCTCGAATGCTGGATGACGCCGCCCTCGCCGAGCGCACGTTCGTGATGTGGGATCTCATCCACGACCGCACCCACATGCGGGGCGATCTGCCGTTCGACCCGTTCATGATCAAGCAGCGGATGCCGTACTTCCTGTACGCCCTCGAGGAACTGCGCTGCGATCTGACCGCCTTCCGCGAGAGCGTGCGGATCCACGAGCGGCTGCAGGCTCGGCTCGAGGGCGGAGAGCCGCTGAGCGGGACCGAGGAGGAAACACTCGAACACGCGCGACTGGTCCAGTACGCCGTCGTGTTCGACCGCATCTTCCGCTTCGCGATCACGGGCTCCCGGGTGCGCAATTACGACGGGCTGGGCGGGCAGTTGCTGTTCGCCTGGCTGCATCAGCGCGGCGTGCTCAACTGGACCGATACCGCCCTGTCGATCGACTGGGACGCCGTCCCTGCCGCCGTCGTTGCGCTCGCCGACAGCATCGACGAGTTGTACTGGGCCTCGATCGACCGCCCCAAGCCCGTGCACTGGTTGGCCGCCTACGACCTCATCCGCCAGACGCTGCCGCCCCACCCCGCCTCGCGGTGGA
>MDTD01188562.1_pt1 | contig 20465 bp, 19 predicted proteins | sample 811221 | NCBI WGS metagenome assembly MDTD01 (sample SAMN05326646, study PRJNA326480) | marine metagenome | isolation source: seawater | place: Pacific Ocean: South West | collected 2011
AGCTGACCAGTACTAATAGCTCAATTGGCTTGATTTATGCACTGAAAAAAATTTTATTAAACACAAGATATAGTCGCTAAATATATTTCAACCACTAATTGCAAGCATTTTTGCTTTACTGTTCAATATTTGAACGTATATTGTTCAATAATTGAACGATATGAAAGATAATCAAGATCATTTTGAAGTGTTAAGAAAAATACAAAAAAAACCTAATGCTACTCAAAGGGAGTTAGCAGAGGAACTTGGTTTTAGTTTAGGCAAACTTAATTACTGCCTAAAAGCTCTCCAAAAAAAAGGATTAGTAAAAATTGAAAACTTTAAAAAGAATCCAAATAAAATAAATTATTTCTATATTTTAACTCCAGCAGGCATAGCCGAAAAAACAAAACTTACTCTTAACTTTATGAAACGAAAAATGAAAGAGTACGATGAGCTTAAAAAGGAACTTAAATAATGTGGACTATTTTAAAATTTGATAAAAAAAGATTAAATTTTCTAAAAAGTGATCTTTCAAAAAAACTTGGAAAAGAAACCATATTTTATCAACCAAAATTGAAGTTAAAAAGATTCAAAAAAAATAAACTCAAAAATTACGAATTTGATATCTTGGGTGATTACATTTTTTGTTTTCATAAAAACTTTGAGAAAAATAATATTTATGATTTTAATTTTTGTAGAGGACTTAAATATTTTTTAAATGGATATAAGCAGTACCAAGAAGATATAAATAAATTTATCAAAAAATGTAAAAAATATGAAAACGAAGAGGGATATGTCTCAAAAACTTTTTTTGATTTAAATATTAATTCTTATTATAAATTTTCTTCAGGTCCATTTACTGACCAAATTTTTAAAATTGTTGAGATACAAAAAAATAAAATAAATATTTTGTTAGGCAAAGTAAAAACTACAATTAATAAAGACAGATTTTTATTTAGTCGAGCATAAAAAAATAAATAAATGATGCGAATGTAAAAAACACCTTTTTGCAAAGTGCGGAGCTTTGCAATAATAAAAAATTTTTAAAATGGAAAAAAAAGAATTAGAAAAATTATTTGAAAATTTATTTCCCTTAAATAGAAGTATACTTGGAAAAGGATATCGGGACTCTTTAAAAATTTTGAAGAAATATATAGCTTTTAAAGAATATAGATATAAATCTGGTGAAAAAATCTTCGACTGGACAGTTCCAAAAGAATGGCAAATTGAAAGTGCTCATGTTAAATATCAAGGTAAAAAAATTATAGATTATAAAAAAAATAATCTACATGTAGTAAATTACTCTCAAAATATAAACAAAAAACTTTCATTAAAAGATTTCAACAAAAATTTGTATTCCTTAGAAGATAAACCAAATTTTATTCCCTACGTAACTAGTTATTATAAAAAAAACTGGGGTTTTTGTATTACTCATAAAGATAGAAAAAAATTAAAAAATGGAACATATAATTGTATTATTAAAAGTAAACATATTAATGGTTTTTTAACCAATGGTTATGCAAACCTGAAGGGAAATTTTAAAAAAATCAATTTATTATCAACTTACTTGTGTCATCCGAGTATGGCAAATAATGAATTAAGTGGACCATTAGTTTTAGTAGGATTATATAAAAAAATCAAAAATTGGAGAAATAGAAATTATAGCTATTCTTTTTTGGTAAATCCTGAAACTATAGGTAGTCTGTGCTTTCTAAAAACTTTTCACAAAAAACTTAAAAAGTATTTAAACTCAGGTTTGGTTTTAACATGTTTAGGAGGACCAAAAAAAAAATTATCTTATAAACTATCTAAAAATAATAATTCATCACTTGATAAGCTGTTTAAATATTTGGCATATAAAAAAAAAGAGTGTTTAATAAGACCATTTGATGCGACTACTGGAAGTGACGAGAGACAGTATAATTCCCCAGGTTTTAATATGAAAGTAGGTAATATTTGCAGAACAGTATATGGAGATTACCCAGAATACCACACCTCAGGAGATAATAAAAAATTTATGCAAATACAAAAGGTAAATGACTCAATTGATAAACTTGAAAAAATTTTAAAAATTCATGATCAAATTTTGCCTTTTAAAAGAACAATGCCTTATGGTGAATTGATGTTAGGAAAGCATAATTTATATCCAAATATAAACTTTCAAAAAAAAAATAAAAAATTTTCTAGTACAACTAAAATTATTTTGAATATTTTAAATTATGCTGATGGAAAAACAACAATTCTAGATATAGCTTCTAAATTTAATTATAATTTAGCTGAATGCTTAGAAGCTCAACAAATATGTATAGATAAAAAATTCATTAAATTTTATGATAACACTAATAACGGGTGATCACCCTAGACATATTTTTCTTGCAAAGAACCTTTCTGAAAAATTCGAAGTAGACAATTGGATAATTCAGAGGAGAGAAAATATTTTTACCGATAGTTACAAAAAAAAAAAAATACTTCATAGATTAGAAAAATTACATTTTGAAAAAAGATTTAAAAGTGAAAAAACTTTCTTTACTGATATTAAAAATTACGAAAGTTTTAAGATTAAAAACATCATTAAAATAAAAAAAGAAGAAATTAACAATGGTAAGTTAAAAAAAAAACTTAGAGGTCTAAGAAAAGAAAATTTAATATCATATGGATGTAAAAAAATAGGTCCAGAAATACTAAAATTATTTAAGTTAAATAAATGGAATGTTCATGGTGGATTGTCCCCGTGGTATAGAGGTAGTATAACTCATTTTTGGCCTACATATTTACTTGAACCCGAATTTACTGGAATGACTTTACATAAGCTATCTGAAGAAATTGATGGAGGTGAAATAATTCATCAATCTGCTGTGAAAATTAACGCAGAGGATGGTATTCACGACAATGCATGTAGATGTGTAAGGGATTTTATATTGTCGTCTAAAAATATCATTACAGAAAAATTTCTTGAAAAAAATCAAAGAGGCATTGCGCCATATTCATCAGGAAGAATTTGGACAGAAAGTATGTGGAATCCATTTTTATTAAAGTTAATTTATGAAAAATTCGAAGATAAAGTTAATAAATTTTGTATTAAGAATAAATCTTTAAGAAAACCAAAACTACAAAGTGTGTTAATAAAATAATGTTTAAAAAATATAATAAGTGTATCTATTGTAATTCCAAAAAATTTATAAGAGCTAAAAAACAAAATTATACTCAAAACTTTTACATTAAAGCTATAAAATCAGACTTGAATTTAACTAAAAAAGATTTAAACAAAATAAAAGTTTATGAATGCTCAAATTGTAAAATTTTACAAAATAATCCTTGGTTCGATGAAAGTATTTCTCAAAAAATTTATTCTAATATTTATGGTCAACATCATAGGGGTTGGAGTAATTTATTAAATTTTATAAAAAAAGGAATTAAACCAAATCATGGAAACCTATTTAAGATAATCACAGACCGTGTAAATATAAAAAGTTATGCTGAATATAGTAATCCTTTTAATGGTTTGATGCTTAATTTTTTTTCAGAAGAGTATAAAAAAAATTTGTCTTTTTACAAAAACTTATCTACTTCGATAATTAAGTATCTTACAAGTCGACAATCAGCAGGAAAAACAAAAAATTCATTTTTAAAAGCTGAAGTTAAAGCGAATAAATTTTTAAAAGATATTCATAAATTAAAAAAAAAAAATCTTAAACATAAACTTGTTGATAAAGTTTTATTTAGAGGTGACAATAATTTGTCATGGGGCCAAAATGATAATTACAAATCAGTTAATAGCAAATCATTTGCGTCTGAACTTTTAGATTTAAAAATATTAGATCAACACAATAAATATTCAAAAATGAAATTTGATGTTTTTGGAATTTTTCACACTTTAGATCACACTTTTAACCCATATAATGTTCTTAATTATGCTTTAAAAGTCAGTAAATACGTTGTTGTATACGCTCACATAGATAAGAAACTAAATAAACAACATTTATTCTCCCTCACAGAGAATTTTCTGAATTATCTAAAAAAACAGAAAATTGATGTAGTTGACCTTTCAAATAAATTGAACAAAAAATTTAATTCACCTGAATTATATTTCATATGTTCCAAAAGAATAAATATTTTACAAAATTTTAAAAAGTTAAATTAATCTAAATGAAAGTTTCAATTATAGTTACCAATTACAACTACGGTAAATATATAAGCAAATGTTTAGATAGCTTACTAAGTCAAAATTTTTCTAAACAAAATTATGAGGTAATTTTAATAGACGATTATTCCAAAGACAATAGTTTAAAAATTGCAAATGAATTTTTATTTTTTAAAAATTTTAAAATTTTAAAAAACTCAAAAAATCTTGGTGTTGCAGCAAGCTCAAATAAAGGAATTAAACATGCCAAAGGTAATTTTTTTGTGAGAGTGGATTCAGATGATTATGTAAATAAAAATTTTATTAAGGATCTTTATAACAAAATTAATAAAAAAAAAAAAATACTTGGTATTTCCTGCAATTACATACTCGTATCAAATTCTGGAAAAAAAATAAAAAAGATCGATTATAAAAAAAAACCAATTTCGTGTGGCGTAATGTACAATAGAAAAAAATTAATTAATCTAGGCATTTACAACAAAAATTTTAAACACAGAGAAGAAGAAGAGCTTAGAAAAAGATTAGGATCTTTTTACAATATTTATAATCTTAAAAAATATTTATACTTTTACAGAATGCACAACTCAAACAAGACAAAAAAAAAGAAACTAATGAAAAATTTTAAGCTCAAATTGTCTAAGCTTTATAATTAATGAAAAACGAAAATTCAAAAAAATTATTAAGATTTCCAGTTGCTATCATTTCAGCAAAAGGGAATTCTAGAAGACTTAAAAATAAAAATATTTTAAATGTATTTGGAAAACCAATGATTTCATGGACAATAGAGGCAGCAAAAAAATCAAAGTTTATCAAAGATTTATTTGTAAGTTCAGAAAGTAAAAAAATTCTGGATATTTGCAAAACACTCAATGCTAAAACTATAAAAAGAAAAAAAAAATTATCAAAATATAATGTTGCAAAAATAGACGTCGTTAAAGATGCAGTAAAAAAAATTTCAAAAAATAGGAAACCTACATTAATAATTAGTCTACAAGGTAACTCTCCGGAAATAAAATATTTTCATATAGATAAAGCCATTAAACACCTTATCAAATTTAATTTAAACGAAGTAGTTTCAGTTGATAAAAATTTTAATCAGGACGCTGCCATTAGAGTAGTGACGTATAACTCATTATTTTCAAATAATCTTAGTGCACATTTGGGCTTTGTTGTGACGAATTTAAGCGATATACATTATAGAAAAGATTTAAAAAAATTAAAAAAAAATGTATTTAAATAGAAATAAAGTAAAAATAATAGCTGAGGTCCACCCGCAACATCACGGAGACATGGACAAATTAAAGAGAATGGTGCTTCAATGTAAAATTGGGGGCGCTGATTACGTTAAAGTTCAAGTTTATAATTCTGAAAAATTGTTTAATGATGATAAAAGAAAATACTTGGAATTTAATGAGTCTGAATTACAAGAGATAAATTCTTACTGTTTAAGTTTAGGCATCGAATTATTTGCTTCTGTTTTTTCCTTAGAGGGCGTAGATTTATGTGAAAAAATAGGTTTTAAAATTTATAAAATAGCCAGCAGGTCGATTAATGAAAATAAAAAACTTTGTGATAAAATTTTGTCACTAAATAAACCAGTTATTGCGTCACTTGGAATGTATGATTGGAAAAAAAATGGTTTGCCATTTAAACAAAATAATAACGTCAAATATCTATATTGTGTATCAAATTATCCTACCAAACTGGAAGAAATAAAAATGCCGAACTTTAAAAATGAGGGCATACATGGATTTAGCGATCACACTATAGGGATTGGAGCTTGCTTGCATGCAGTATCTCTAGGTGCTGAGTATATTGAAAAACATTTTTCAACAAATAAATCTTTAAATGTATCCACAGAATTAGCCCATACATGTAGTATGGATTTTGAAGATCTCAAAAAGTTAAGAGAACTTGCAGACACAATTTCTCTTATTTCTAAATAAACATAAAAAAATTCATGTGCGGTTTTTTAGCTGAATACAGAAAAAAAAGAAATTTATTCGACAAACATAAATTTGTAAACGCTGGTAACTTAATATCCCATAGAGGACCAGATTCTAAAGGTGATATTTTTTTAGAAAACTTTTCGGCGATATTTTATAGATTAAAAATTTTAGACCTATCTGGTAAAGCTGACCAACCTATGACGTCTTTAAACGGTAGATATTTAATTTTATTTAATGGAGAAATTTATAATTTTAAAGAATTGAAAAAAAAATATCAACTTACTACAAAAAGTGACTCTGATACTGAAGTATTAATTCAACTATTTGAAAAAGTTGGTGTAAAAAAAATGTTAGAAAATATTGAAGGTATGTTCAGTTTCATTATTTATGATAAGCAACAAAATTCTGTGTATTTTGCGAGAGATAGATTCGGTATAAAGCCACTGTATTTTTTTGAGGACAGTAAAAAAATAATCTTTTCGTCCGAAATAAAACCTTTGTTAAAATATTCAAATTCTCATTTAAATCAACAAAAAACTTTAGATTTTTTTTTGAGACAATCAATGGATCATGATGAGGATACATTTTTTAGTAATATTAAATGTTTAAAATCATCTAATTACGGAAAAGCATATTCAAATAACTTTGAAATCAAAAAATATTGGGAAATAGAAAAAAAAAATTATAACAAAGAGAGTTTACCAGAAACAAAAAAAAAAATTAAAAATCTTTTTTCTAATTCAATAAAAAAGCATTTAATATCTGATAGAAAAATTGGTTTTTTTTTTAGTGGAGGCACAGACAGCACAAGTATCGTTTCTACTGCTAAAAAATACTTAACAAAACCAGAGCTGTTTACTTATGAATTCTTATCTAATAATCAAAAAGATTTATACGGTGAAACAGAAAAAGCATCACAGATTGCGAAAAATTTCAAATTTAATTTAGATATAACAACAGTAACGCCAAAGAAAATAATTGATAATTTTAAAAATGTAATCATTTCGTGTGAGTCGCCTATTACTTCTATAAGACAAGTATGCGACTTCTTACTTTTTAAAAAATTTAAAAAACTTGATAGATCAGTTGCAATTCTAGGTCATGGCGGTGATGAACTTTTAGGGGGATATGATTATAATTTTTTAAATTTCATATTAGACAAATATAAAAAAAAAACAAATTTTAATCTACTAACAAAGGAAATTTTCAATTTTTTTAACTTCCAAAAATTGAACAAAAAACTCAGACAACAAACTCTTTTAAATATATTAATTACTTTAAGTTATCAAAATGGATCTACAAAAGATTGTACACCTTTTATAGAAATAAATAATTTTTCAAAAGATTTTTTAAATGACAATTTAGATGAAAATTTCTTTAAAAAAAAAATTTATAAAAGATCAAATTTTCTTAAAAATTCTCAAAGATTAGATATAGAGAGCGTTAGTTTACCGAGGAATCTAAGGTATTGCGATAGATTATCCATGGTTAATGGAGTGGAAGCAAGAGTGCCTTTTTTAGATCACAAGCTTGCCGAATATCTTTTTAATTTAAAGAACGATTTTAAATTTAAAAATAATAAGTCAAGGTGGATTTTCAAATCTATTTTTGCCAAACAAACATCGAAATATTTTTCTAAAAGAAAAAATTCTGTTCCAGATCCTCAGTCGATATGGTTAAAAAAAGATCTAAAAGATTTTTTTTTAGAAGAATTTTTAACAAAAAAATTTAAGGAAAATAAAATATTTAATTATAAAGAAGTAATAAAAAAAGTAGATGCTTTTCACAAAAATAAAATTAACAGTTCGTTTCATTTATTTCAAATATTTACTTTTCAGAAATTTTTAACTGAATTCAATTTGAAGGATTAATAGATTATGAAATATAAAAATGTGTTCAATAATAAGATTGGTGTAATTGGTCTTGGCTATGTCGGTTTACCTCTTGCTGTAGAATTTTCAAAAAAATTTCAAGTTTATGGTTATGATACAAATAAGTCTAAAATTAAAAATTTAGTAAATAAAGTAAAGATATCAGAAATAGAGGAAAAAAATTTTAAACAAATCAATTCAATTAAAATGAGCAGCAATCCAAAAGTATTAAAAAAGTGTGATATTTTTATAATAACTGTCCCAACACCAATTTTTCATAATAAAAAACCTGATTTAAGAATGCTTTTACAGGCAACCAAAACAGTTGGAAAACTTCTTAAACCTAGGGACCTTGTAATTTTTGAGTCAACTGTTTTTCCGGGAACAACCGAGGATATTTGTATTCCAATATTGGAAAAAATATCTAAATTGAAATTATTCGACAAATCGAAAAAATTTGATAATAATTTTTTTTGGAGTGGTTACTCACCTGAGAGAATTAATCCATCAGACAGGACTCATCTCTTACCAAAAACAAATAAATTAGTATCAGGATCAAATCATGAAGTTTCATATTTTCTAAAGAAACTTTATAAAAAGATTATTCATGCAAGTGTGGTCACTACACCAAATATAAAAGTAGCTGAGGCTAGTAAAATTTTGGAAAATGTTCAAAGAGACCTAAATATTGCCTTAATGAATGAGGTATCAAAAATTTATTACAAACTGGGAATAAACACTCTTGATGTAATAAACGCAGCAGGAACAAAATGGAATTTTGAAAAATTTTATCCTGGATTGGTTGGCGGACACTGTATTGGTGTTGATCCGTATTATATGGCTCACAAAGCAAAGAAACTCAAAGCCAAATGTCAGTTAATCTTAGGAGGAAGAAAAATTAATGACGAAATGCCTAAATATATTGCCCGTAAATTTTCAGAAAAAATTAAAAAATTACCTACAAAGGAAAAGAAAAAGATTTTGATAATGGGTGTTACATTTAAAGAAAACTGTCCGGATATAAGAAATTCAAAAGTTGTCGATTTATATAAAATACTTAAAAAAGATAAAAAATTTATAATTGATCTATATGATCCAATTGCAAACGAAAATGATTTTAAAAAACTTTATAAATTGAAATTAATAAAGAATCTTGATCCAAATCAATATGACGGTGTGATTATTGCTGTTAGACATAGAATTTTTAAGAAAATTGGTCTTAAGAAAATTAAAACATTTATAAAAAGTAAATTCGTTTTATTCGATTTAAAGTCGTTATTTCCAAAAAATATAAAAAATTTTAATTTATAAAATGTGAATGAAGTTCAAAAAATTAATAAAACTGTTTATAAACTGTAAATTTAATTTTCATCAAGTTCCCCAAAAAAAAATTATTTTATTTGATTGTGAAAATGTAAAAAATATTAAAAAACTATTTTTAAAAAAAGAATTTTTTATTCTTTCTAATAGGTATGAAAATTTAAAAATAATTTATTTGAATTGGAGTTTGTTTAAGACATTTTTAAAAAATTATAATTACAAAAAAAGTTTGAAAATAAATTATTTATATTCATTAATAAGCTTAATAAATCCAAAACTTATTATAACAAATATTGATAACTCAAGAGATTTTCATATCTTAAGTAAATTACTTTATAAAAAGATTTGTTGTGTTGCGGTACAAATGGCAAATAGAGGTGACATTTTGTACAATCCTATCTCTTATACTAAAAAATTTTTTATTCCTAATTATTTTTGTTTTAGCGAATATGAAAAAAAACTTTTCAAAAAAAAGCAGGCAATTATAAAAAAATTTTACCCTATTGGTTCATTAACATCAGCATTTGCAAACAAATTTATAAAATTAAAAAAAAAAAATCTCTTATTAAAATATGATATTTGTTTAATTTCTCAGCCATTTGATGGTATTGAGTTCCCACAGGTAAAAAATTTTTCAAAAGTAGAGGGTTTAATCGCAAAATTTACTCATAGACTGTGTAAAGAAAAAAATCTTTCTTTAGTTTTTGTTGGAAAAAGAAAAAAAAATACAACGGAAGGAAAACAGGAAATTCAGTTTTATAATAACTATCTTGGAGAAAAAAATTTTAAAATCCTACAACCTACTAAGGAAAATTACCTTTCGTATCAAAAAATTTTACAAAGTGAAATAATTATTGGCCATAATTCTACTTTGCTTAGGGAAGCAATAGGATTCAAAAAAAAAGTTTTATATTGCAATTTTACTGGCTCAAAACTTATAGAAATATCTGCTAAAGGTGTTTTAGAGTTAAAGTCTCCAGATTATGAAGATTTTAAAAGAAGAGTACTTAAAATAATAAAAATGAGTAAATTTGATTATTTTAAAAAAATAGATAAAAATTCTGAAAAAATTATCTGTTCTCCTAACAATACTATAAAGTTAATAACATCCAAATTAGCTAAATTAGTAAAATAAAATATGATATTTACGTTTTAAATGTGCTAAAAGTAAAAATATTTCTTAAAGATGTTAAATAACAAAACAATTTTAATAACAGGCGGGACAGGCTCTTTTGGACATGCATGTGTGTCTTTTCTTCTAAAAAATTATAAGTGTAAAAAGATAATAATCTTCTCAAGAGACGAGATGAAACAATACAACATGGAAAAGCTTTACAGTTCTAATAAGAATTTGAGATTTTTTATAGGAGATATAAGAGATCTAGAAAGGTTAAAATTGGCTTTTAAAGGAGTGGATTTTGTAATACACGCTGCTGCACTCAAACATGTTCCTATAGCTGAATACAATCCATTAGAATGTATTAAAACTAACATTTACGGATCTAGCAATATAGTTACAGCTGCGTTAGAGGCGCAAGTAAAAAAAGTAATAGCTTTGTCAACAGATAAGGCTGTTAATCCTATTAATCTTTATGGAGCGACTAAGCTTTGTGCTGAAAAAGTATTTATAACAGCTAATGCTCTCTCGGGAAATAAAACAAATTTTTCAGTTGTGAGATATGGAAATGTTTTAAATTCTAGGGGATCAATAATTCCACTGATAAGAAAATATAAGGAAGAAGAAAAAAGTAGTTTCCCATTAACACACGTTAAAATGACAAGATTTTTTATTAGTTTAGCAGATTCCGTTAAGTTTGTGATACATTCTCTTAAAAATATGGATAAAGGAGAAATTTTTATTCCAAAAATGCCGTCCCTTTATATAAAAGATCTAATTCAAGCACTAAATCCAAAAATTAAAATTAAAATTACTGGTATTAGGCCTGGCGAGAAAATAGATGAATTGTTAATTTCTAAAGATGAGTCTGCCCAATCTATGGAGACAAAAGATGGATACATAATATATCCAAATAATACTTTTGTAAAAAGTAATCTCTCCAAAAAAATTAAAAAAAAACAAAAATTAAATAATTTTGAGTACAATTCAAAAGATAACAGTAATTTTCTCTCATCTACAAAACTAATTAAATTTTTAAAAAAGATAGATTAAATTTTTAAGTTTTTAATTTCACATTTAGCCATGTTAATATTAAAAAAATTAAACCCAAAAAAAGATATAACACAAAAGTATGTAAACTGGATGAACGATAAATCAGTTCACCCATTTTCAGTTCAGCGATTTAAAAAGCATACAGCTAAGGATATCAAGAAGTACGTTAATGAAATAAATAAATCAAATAATATTTTTCTATATGGAATATTTGTTAGGGAAAAGAAAATTTTAAATCATGTAGGTAATATTAAATTAGGTCCAATCCATAAATTTTACAGAACGTCTCACATCTCATATTTTATAGGAGAAAAAAAATATCTTAATAAGGGTATAACAACTTTAGCAATTAAAAAGATTATTAAAATTGCCAAAAACAAAAAAGTAAAGAAGTTAAAAGCCGGCATGGTTCAAATTAATTATGGGTCAGTCAGAGTTGTTAAAAAGAATGGTTTCAAAAAAGAAGCGACACTGGTTCAAGAAGAACAACATGGTAACAAACGTTACAACTCATATATTTTTGCCAAGCTCTTATAAAATTATTAAATCTAATATCTAATATCTAATATATTTCATTAATGAGAGAAAATATTCTATACCAATCATTTTATTATTTAAACAAAATGCTAAGTAAAAAGCAAAAAAGATTTGCTTTAGGTCTCTTAGTATTGATGTTTATTGGCATGATCGCTGAGATTTTACTTTTAAACAATTTAATGATTTTGCTTAACTACATAACAAATACTTCATTAGATACACCAAAAATTGTAGAATACTTCTCTCAATTTTTTAAAGAAACAAAAACAATAATTTTAGTTTTACTTTTATTCATTATAACTTTTTTGGTCAAAACAATTATGAATATTTTAGTAAAATGGAAGGAAAGTAAATTTTTATATTCACTAAAGGCTGAAGTTTCTGAACATTTATTTATTGGTTATTTAAAGTTACCTTTTATTTTTCATCAGAGAACAAATTCAGCTAAGATACTTAAAAATATTACTCTCGAAATAGAGCAATTTGCGATATTTGTTTATTCAATTTCAAAACTTTTACTAGAATTTATTGTTTTAACAGGAATTTCTCTATATCTTTTGTATATCAACTTTTTTATTTCTTTAACTTGTATATTATCATTTATTTTATTTGGCTATTTGTTCAACTATTTTAATAAAGGAAAAATCAAAGAAATGGGAACTAATAGATTGATACATCAAGATAAAAGAATGCAGTCATTAACCGAGGGCATTGGATCAATTAGAGAAACGATATTGTCCTCGAAAAATGAAAATATAGTTAATAGCTTTATTCTTCACAATAATTCAATATCAAAAATATCAATATCAATGAGCTTAAGAAATGCCTTTTCAAAACCTGCATTTGAAATATTTATGTTAATTCTCTTAAGCTTGTTCATATTTTACTTTATCTCTATAAATGCTTTACAAGCCTCACTAATTCCAATTATTGGAATATATTTGGCAGCTGCTTATAGATTAGTGCCTTCAATTGCAATAATAGTTCAAAGTATTCAAGAAATACAATTTAACATAAAAAGTGTCAAAAATTTACATAATGACGTAAGCAAGTTTGATAAAAATTTAGATCTAAAAGAAAACCCTAATTTGAAAATAGCATTTGATAAGAACATAAAGATTAATAACCTTAGTTTTGCTTACGATATTCCAGAACAAAATAGAAAAAATATTATTTTTGATAAAATAAATTTAGAAATAAAAAAGGGTGATTTTGTAGGAATTGTTGGTGAAAGTGGTTGCGGCAAAAGTACACTGATAGATTTACTTGTTGGTTTACATACTTCTAATAAAGGATCAATCTTAGTCGATGGTGTAAGTATAAATGAAAATATAAAAAGTTGGCAAAAATTAATTGGATGTGTTCCGCAAGAGGTTTTTATTTCAGACAGCTCTTTAAAAAAAAATATTGCATTTGGTGAGATTAATGAAAAAATTTCAAAAGAAAAAGTTGAGAGAGCATTAAAATTTTCAAATTTATATTTGTTATCAAATTCATTAGAAAATGGTGTTGATACTATCATAGGAGAAAAAGGTTCAAGACTTTCTGGAGGCCAAAAACAAAGAATTGGAATAGCAAGGGCTGTTTATAATAATCCAGAAATTTTAATTTTTGATGAATCTACTAATTCGTTAGATAAAGAAACTGAAGAAAAGATTATTAACGAAATAAATTTATTTAAAAAGCACAAAACAATAATTATGATTTCACATAGACCAGAGACTCTTAAATATTGTGACTATATTTATAAAATTTCTAGTAAAAAAATAAAAAGAATTGACTCATAAAATTATGATACCCTACAGTAAACAATTTATTGATAAAGGTGATATAAAATCAGTTGTAAAAACTCTAAAATCAGCTTTCCTTACTCAAGGACCTCAAATACATAAGTTTGAAAAAGAGATCTCTAAAAAAACAAAAGCCAAATATACCGCAGTTGTTAATAGCGCTACTAGCGCTCTACATATATCTTGTATGGCTTTAGGATTTAAAAAAAAAGATATTTTATGGACAGTCCCAAACACTTTTGTTGCATCCTCAAATTGTGCTTTACATCTAGGAGGTAAAGTCGATTTTGTTGATATTGATTATGAGTCAGGAAATATTTCAGTTGAAAAATTAGAGCAAAAACTCACACAGGCAAAGAAATATGATAAATTGCCAAAAATTTTAATTCCAGTTCACTTTGCAGGCAATCCTACCGCGCAGGATGAAATTTATAATCTCTCAAGAAAATATAAATTTAAAATAATAGAAGATGCATCACATTCAATAGGAGCAAAATATAAAAATGAAAAGGTAGGAAGTTGTAAATGGTCAGACATAACAGTTTTTAGTTTTCATCCAGTGAAAATTATAACTACTTTTGAAGGAGGAGCGGCACTAACTAATGATAAAACAATCTATAAAAAATTAAAAATGTATTCAAATCACGGAATAACGAAAAATAGAAAAGATTTTTTACATAAAAAAAAAGGCAAATGGTACTATGAACAAAGATATTTAGGATTAAATTATAGATTAACAGATGTAGCCGCTTCATTAGGTTTAAACCAATTAAGAAAATTGAATAAATTTGTAAACGATAGAAATAAAATTGCAAAACAATATGAAAAATTATTAAATAAAAAATTTTTGATTGTACCTAAAATTAGAAATAATACACAGTCTAGTTTTCATTTGTATGTAATTAAATTAAAAAATGAATTTAATCACCTACATGAAAAGTTATTTAATTTTTTAAGAAAAAATAATTTTAATGTAAATTTACACTATATTCCAGTTCATCTTCATCCTTACTATAGAAAAATTGGCTTTAAATCAGGAATGTTTAAAAATGCAGAAAAACATGCAAAAACCTCAATTTCTATTCCAATTTATCCAAGCCTTAAAAAAACGCAAATTATTAAAATCTCAAAATTAATAAATAATTTTTTTATTAAAAATGTTAAAAAATAAAAAACCTTTTAATCTTATTTTTTCAAAAAAAAATATAGTTCACAAAAAAGAAAAAAATCTTTTTATAGGTAGATGGATTAACCATCTCAATTTAAAAAAAAAAAAAATAAAAAATAATGAATACTATGATCATCAATGGCTAAATAGAAAAAAACAAACTAAAGATTTTGAAGAAGTTAAAAAAATCTATTTTTATGTGCTTAAAAATTTAGTGAGTAATTTAAATAGATATCATAAAAAAAATTATAATATAAGGCAATGGGAACTAATTTTATTCTTTTTTTTATATCATTATATTCCAGTTGTTTACGATAGGTGGAATATAATTAAAAATATTAAAAAGAGGTATAAACTTCACCCAGTAAACTTGTTTAATTATGCAGATAATAATTTTTTATGTAAAGATTCGATTGATGTTTTAGACTTAATATTTTCAGATTCATGGAATGATTGGATTATTTCTGAAATTATAAAAGCCCAAAAATTAAAATATTTTGCAACTAAAAAAAAAAAAATTGAGAAAATTTTCACAAAAAAATTTAAATCCCCAAAAAAAAGAAATTTATTAAGATTTAAAAATAACAATAAATTTTTTCTTACAAATTTAGAATTACCGAGAATACAAAAATTAAAATTAAACTTAAAGTTAAATCAAATAAAATTTTTTTATGACAGCCCGAATTTAGATAATTTTAACATCAAGAACAGAAAAAAAAAAATATTTAAAAATATAAACACAAAAAATCAATTTTTAAATTTTATGTGTAAAAATATCTACCAAGTACTACCAACAAATTTCATTGAAAATTTTTGTGAAATTGAAAAATATATTGAAACTTTAAACTGGCCTAATAATCCTGGTATAATAATGACCTCATATTCTCATTATACCGATGAAGCATTTAAAATTTACACTGCAAATAAAATTGTAAATGGAGCAAAATTTATAATTCTGCAACATGGACATCAGGGTCATCATAATTATTGTGGTACTTTTTATGAAAAAAGAGTTTGTGATAAATACATTACGTGGGGAAATAATTCAAAAGAAAATAAGACTATACCACTTTTCATTACAACTAACATGGGTAAAAAAATTGTTAAAACGAAACCTAAAGGCATTCTTTTCAAACTCACTGAATTTCCCCTTACTCCGTGGAAAAGTAATCATGCTCCTAGAGAAATAGAAAGCGTAAATATTTATAAAAAAAATTTATTAAATTTTTTATTAAATATTGATAAAAAGATACAAAATACGATTACTATAAAATCATATGATTTCAATGATTTAAATTATGTAACTAAAGCAATTAAATCTAATATTAAGAATATCAAAATAAAGAAATTTAAAAAGCTAAAAGGTAGAGGGTTTGAAGAGGCAAGAAACAAAAAGTTAATTATAGAAACATTTAACTCAACTGGATTTCTAGAACTTTTGTCATTAAATTCACCAGTAATATTAATAACTACAAAAGAATTATTTAATATTAAGAAAGAGTATGAAATATATTACAAAAAACTTATTGATCATAAAATAATATTTTTTGATCCCTTTGAGGCAGCAGACCATGTAAGTTCGAATCTCTTTGATATTGAAAAATGGTGGTTTGAGAAAAAAAGGCAAAAGGCTATACAATTTTTTTGTAAAAATATGTGCAAATATGAAAATTATAATATTAATCAATTAGCAGAAATTCTTAAAAATCTATCAAAGTAAATTTATGTTTAAAATCAACCAACATGTCGTAGGTGGTCTCAAAACTTTCATAATAGCTGAAATAGGAATAAATCATAATGGATCGATAAATTTGTGTAAAAGACTGATTTATCAAGCTAAGAAAAGTGGTGCAGATGCTGTTAAGTTGCAAATTTCAAATCCTGAATATAGTTATAATAGAGATACTTTATCTTACAAAATATTTAAAAAAAATTTTTTAGATTTTGAAAGTCTAAAAAAAATCAAAAGTTTTGCCCAAAAAATAAAAATTACATTATTTGCAACGCCGGGCGATTTTCAAAGTTTAGATGTAATAAAAAAATTGAATTTTCCTGCAATAAAGATTTCTTCAGGACTGCTTACTAATGAGGCATTGATTTGCGAAATTGCTAAATTAAAAAAACCTTTAATTTTATCTACAGGTATGGCTTATTTAAATGAAATAAAAAAAGCAGTTTTAATTTTGAAAAAAAATAAATTTAAAAGTTATGCACTTTTAAAATGTACTTCTTTGTATCCATGTAAACCAAATTTAGTTAATTTAAAATCTATAAAAAATCTAGAGCAAATTTTTCAAAAAACACCAATAGGTTATTCTGATCACACTTTAGGTATAGATACTTGCATTGCTGCTGTAGCTTTAGGAGCAAAAATAATTGAAAAACATCTTACTTTACATAAAAATTTAAAAGTCCCAGATCAAAAGGTCTCATGCGATCCAAGAGAATTTAAAAAAATGGTCGAAAAAATTAGATATACTGAAAAAATTATTGGTGAGGAATATATATTTCCTACAAGAGACGAAATTAAAAAAAGATCACTTTATCATCGATCTATAATCGTTGTTAAAAAAATTTTAAAAGGACAAAATTTTAATAAAAATAATATAGCTTTAAAGCGATCTGTTGGCTTTAAAAAAGGATTACACCCGAAATATTTTTTTAAGGTATTAGGTAAAAAATCAAAAAAAAATTTGAAAAATGGAACACCTCTAAAAAAAAAAATATTTTTGAAAAAAATTATTATAAAAATATGAAAATCAGAATCTTAATTACCTCTATAGGAGGCATGTTTTCCCACGATTTAGTCAGAGCTTTAAGAAGAGATAAAAGGTTTTACATTTTAGGCACTGATATGAGATTTACATCTAACTCCTATTTTTTGGATAAATTTGAAATTCTACCTAATCCAAAAAAAAATGGAAAAAAATATATACTTAAACTCATAAAACTTTGTAAAAAATACAAAATAAATTTTATTTTACCTTGCTCAGAAAATGAATGTTTTGAAATCTCAAAATATATAAAAATACTTGATAAACTTAAAATTAAAACCTCTGTAAGTGATTTTGAAATAACAAAAAATTTAGTTGATAAACATATTTTATTTAAAATCTTAAAAGAAAATAAAATAGATGTTGGAAAATGGTTTCCACTCAACAATTTTAAAGAGTTGACTGAGGCCTCAAAAAAGTTGGGCTACCCGAAAAAAAAATTAATCATAAAACCTAGAAAAGGATCAGGATCTAAAGGAGTTATTATTTTGAATAATGATGTCAAAAGTTTTAAATATTTACTTAGCGATCAAAAAAGATTTTGTGGAACTTGCTCAATGAAAGCTTTACGAAGAGAGTTAAAAAAAAATAACAGAAATCTCAATGGCTACTTTGTCATGCCCTTTTATAATAATAAAACATTTGATGTAGATTGTTTGGCTAAAAATGGTTCTATGAAGCTTTGCATATCCAGGTTACGAACGTACAAAAATCCTTTATCTCCAACTAACGAGGGCTGCAAGATAATGGAACATAGTAAAATTTCAAATTATTGCAGAAAAATAATCCGTATTTTAAATATCAATGGTGTTTGTGACTTTGACATTATTTTAAAGAAAGACTCTAGACCTCAAATAATTGATGCTAGCTGTAGATTAAGCGGCTCATCAACTGCTAGTCTGTCAATTGGATTAAACATACCGATAATATTACTTAGACTTTTATCTAACGAAAGAGTAAGTGTTAAAAAATTAAAAAAAATATATCATGTTTTTCCACAGAATAGATTTGAACTTATTAAAAAATAAATTATGAGAGGGAAAATTAAAGTACTACTTGTTGGCTTAGGATCAGAGATAGGATCAACTTTAATAAGTATACTTAACTCTAAAAAAGACAACTTAGAGATTAAAGGAATACTAACAAATCAAATATTTAAAAATGATAGCAAGAAAAACTTTGAGTCAATAAAATCAAGATTAATTTTAAATGATCCGGGTCTGATTAATAGTATAAATTATTCAGAAAAAAATTCTCAATTAATTATTTCAAATAAAAAAATAAAAGTATTTTGGGGAGATATAAAAAACTTTAATTTATCAAAATTAGACAAAAAATATGATGTTTCAATAATTGCAACTTCAAAAGATCATATTAACAATAAATTTATAATGAAAAAATTTCTAAGCGTAAGCAAATTTGTATTTGGTGTTGCCGAGTCAAATAATTTTCCATCAATTTATCCAAATCTTATAGATGTAAAATCTGAAATTTTTGAAAAAAAACCAAAAAATATTTATAATATTAAAGATAAGATTTTTGCCCTTGGTTCATGTCAAACAAATGGTTGGCAATCTCAACTAAGAGTCATAACCGAGACTTTAAAAAAACTAAAAATAAAGAATATTAAAATGCTTGGATGTGAACTTGATATCGTTCACCCCGATACACCTCAAGGAAGATTAGGCACTAAAAGTATGAATCCCAGAGAACAAGACGCAAGAAATAATTTAAGGCCAGGATTTTCTCAGGTTGAAAAATCTATGAAAAAAATTTTTAAAACTTCTTACATGAAAAATACAATATCATTAAGGACACTTATTTCACCTCCGGGTTATCAAATTGCAAGGTTTTATATAAAATATTCTCCAAAAGATAAAAAAATTTTATCAAGAGAAAAATTTAAAAAAAATATAATCGAATTTTGTAAAAAAAATAAATCTAAAATTCAATTTACAGAAACTTCATTAGGTAGTAGAGCTTTTGAAAAGGTAGAAACATCTGCAGTATTACTTTTAGATGAAAAATATTTTCAATTTAATCATAATTTTTTAAATACAGGAGATAATGAGCAACAAGTATTGCAAATTGTTTTTCAGTCATATGTACATAATACTCGTGGATATTGTCGAAGTGTTGTTGAAGCAATAAAAGAAATTATAAATAGATACAAATTAAATAAATATATTTGTTGTTGGAAATAAAGTGTTAATTTTAAAAAATTCTGAAAAATATACTGTATTTAAAATAAAGAAAAAAAATAAAAATCTTATTTTAAAAATTTCAAACAGAGGCCCTGAAAAAATTTCTAGAGAAGTCAAGCATATAGAAAAATTAAAAAACAGCTCAGATTTTTTTAAAAAAAAAATACCATCAATTATTCAATATGGAAAAATAAAAAAAGGTATAAATAAACACAAAGGCTTTTATACGATGCCATTCGTAAAAGGACCTACTTTGTCTGATCTTTTTCAAAAAAATATTTTAAGTAAAACGAAACGTATTAAATTTTTTAATTGTCTATCAAATTCATTAATTCAAGAGATACGAATAGCTAAATTAAGTAAAAGGAAAAAATCTTTTAATTTGTATAAGAAATTATTTAATATTGAATATGAAAAAATCGCGAATAAACCACTATTTCAAGATCTTTTAAATAGAAAATTTATTTTAATTAATAATAAAATCCATTTAAATATTTCTTTTTGTTTAAAAAAAATTTTTAAATCAAAAAAAGTTAAATCTATGATCAAAAAATACAAA
>MDTD01163524.1_pt1 | contig 20459 bp, 14 predicted proteins | sample 811221 | NCBI WGS metagenome assembly MDTD01 (sample SAMN05326646, study PRJNA326480) | marine metagenome | isolation source: seawater | place: Pacific Ocean: South West | collected 2011
CGGTATTTGATGCTCTCTCTCCCGCCCAACCTGATGCAGACAAGTCAGGCCAGTGAACTTCTGCCTGTGTGTCGTCCGTATTCTCAGCCCCCTGAACATTCTCGACCATGCAGACTCTTGCCATCGCTCTGGGCTCCCTCGTATTCTACCTTATCGCCTACCACACTTACGGGAAGTTTCTCGCCAGAAGGATCTTTAAGCTGAACCCGGAAGCCAGGGTTCCCTCCGTGGAATTGGAGGATGGTAATGACTACGTTCCTACGCGTAAGGGCGTGATCTTCGGACATCACTTCACAAGCATAGCAGGGACGGGCCCCATCGTAGGCCCTGCTCTTGCCGTCATCTGGGGCTGGGTCCCTGCCCTCTTATGGGTCCTCTTTGGATCAATTCTCATTGGTGCAGTTCACGATTTTGGAGCTCTCGTAGTCTCGATCCGCAACCGGGGCCAGACCGTGGGAGATATTGCAGGAAGAGTCCTCAGCAAACGCACCCGTCTCCTATTTCTCTCGGTGCTCTTCCTCGCGCTCACGATTGTCTTGGCGATCTTCGGGCTGGTAATCGCAGCAGTCCTCAAGCAATACCCGTCCGCGATTCTCCCCTGTCTCATTCAAATTCCAATCGCGGTGGTGATCGGGATCTATCTTCACCGGCATGGGGTAAATCTTGTGGTCCCATCGCTTGTGACTTTGGGGATCATGTATCTCACGGTTGCATTTGGGAACGTCGGTTTTCTTGCAGCGATAAATCAAGCGCTTGCGTCCATGCCGGTCATTACGTGGGTGTGCATTCTCCTGGTATACTCCTACATCGCTTCGGTTTTACCCGTGTGGACCCTCCTTCAACCCCGGGATTTCATCAATTCACTTCAGCTTATTTCAACCCTTGGTCTCATTGTGGTTGGTCTGATTGTTACAGCTTTCATCGGAGGAGCTCCGGTTACCCCTGAAGGCGAACGCCAAGCTCTTGAAATCGTGGCCCCAGCCTTCCGCGCTGCCCCAGAGGGGGCACCCTCAATCTTTCCCTTTCTCTTTATCACGATCGCCTGCGGAGCAATATCGGGGTTTCACTGCCTCGTATCCTCTGGCACTTCCTCCAAGCAGCTGAAATCAGAGTCTGATGCCCTCTTTGTAGGCTACGGATCAATGATCACCGAGGGCTTCCTTGCCGTTCTTGTGATTCTTGCCTGCGTAAGTGGTCTGGGAATGGGCGCTCAGGCTGATGGTTCAACCCTTTTTGGAACTGCCGCGTATGATGCCCGCTACGGTTCATGGTCTGCTGCGGGTAGCCTCGCCGCAAAGATCGGCGCTTTTGTAGAGGGTTCTGCAAATTTCCTTGTCGCTTTGGGACTGAAAGCGCCGTTTGCGGTGGCCTTGATGGGAGTTTTTGTCGCCTCCTTTGCAGCTACCACTCTGGATACGGCCTGTCGCCTGCAGAGATATGTCGTGCAGGAACTTGCCTCAACCTTCACTCGTGAGAGGACATCTACGGCGTCCCCCTCCCCCCATCCCCTTTCTATCCTGACCAATAAGCACGGAGCCGCCGTCTTTGCCATCATCCTTGCCGGAGCACTCGCAGCGCTCCCCCCACCGGAGGCAGCATGGACCCTCAACTCTGCCGGAAAAGGAGGACTGATTCTCTGGCCACTTTTCGGAGCTACCAACCAACTCCTCGCCGGGCTCGCGTTTCTTGTAATAGCCTTCTGGCTTTGGCGTCGCTCTCTGCCAGTGTGGTTCATTATCCCCCCAACTGTTGTCATGCTCATCCTGCCCGGCATTGCGATGGCGATCAAAGTTTATGAGTTTTTTCAGAACTCGCAGTTCCTCCTCGCTGTTCTGGGAATGGCCACCATCGCTCTGCAGCTCTGGATTATCCTTGAGGCGCGATCCGCCTGGCCTCGAGCGAAGGGCATTGTCGAGGATCTTTCCGGATCTACCGAAACTCTCCCTGCTAGAGAGTGAGATCGCTGAAAAGAGCCCGTCTCACCACTCCCCCGAGACCTGCCACTCCTCCATCAGTTCGGCGGGACAATCATCGAGGAATCGGGAAGGCCTCTGGATAACCTCACCGGAATAACTCTTCGGGTTAATCTGCGGATAGGTGAGGTATAGCTCATCCTTTGCCCTCGTTATCGCTACATAGAAAAGTCGGCGCTCTTCTTCCAGCATGTATTCGTCATCTGCGTCTAGAACTCTGCCATTTGGAAACATTCCATCCGTCAGGGAAATCACAAAGACGACCCTCCATTCCAGACCTTTTGCCTGATGAACAGAGGAAAGCACAACCTGTTCGGTATCCATTTCAGCCTTACTCCCACTCGGGTCTCCGTCCACAGCCGACATAAGGGAGAGCTGGGCGAGGCATTCAAGGACATCGTCAAATCGATCCGCGTAACTCATCAATTCCTCAAGGTCGGATCGTCGATGTTCATAGTTATCAAACGACTCACGCATGACTTCGTCGTAGACTCCCTCCAGAACACTGAAAATCATTTCGGAGGGTCTGGCAAAGCCATCTACACTGACGAGCTCGTCGAGAGTAAGTCCGAGCTGCTCCCAGTGGGATAACGACTTTTTCGGGACTGGGAGATCCCCAAGAATATCCGAGAATGCTGCAGGAGGGTTTTCTGCCGCAGCGTGAGGCGTGGCCACCCATCCTTTCCAGAGCTTGTCCGCACTTTTTGCACCAATCCCCGGCAGCAGGCAGACCATCCGCTTGAAACTAACCTCATCACGACGGTTGGTAACGAAGCGCATGAAAGCGGCAACGTCCTTGATGTGAGCTTGCTCAAAGAAGCGCAGGCCACTGGTAATCTGGAAAGGAATACCCCGGTTCCTAAGCTCCATTTGAAGGGTCATGCTTTGATGGTGAGCACGATAGAGGACAGCGATTTCCTCAAGCTCCACCCCCTCCTCCCGCAACTCAAGGATGCGCTGGGCAACAAATTGGGCCTGTGAATTAGGATCTTCCAGCGATACCAGTGCCGGCATCATCGCGCCTCCCTGCCGGGCTGCCTCAAGATCCTTCTCAAAGCGGTGTCGGTTAGCTTTGATGGCTGAATTTGAGAGTTCAAGAATTTCGGGCACGCTGCGATAATTCTTCTCGATCCGGTAGACTTGGGCATCTGGATAACGCTCAGGAAAGCTGAGAATGTTATCCATGTCAGCCCCCCTCCACGAGTAAATCGACTGAGCGTCATCTCCAACCACCATGAGACTCTGGCCTTCCCCCACTAAAAGATCCACTAGTTCACTTTGCACATGGTTCGTATCTTGGAACTCGTCTACCAGAACATACTGGAAGCGCTTCTGGTAAAGTCCGCGTAACTCCTCGTTTTCCTGCAGGAGCTTGAGGGTCAGAACGAGAAGATCGTCAAAGTCCATGGAGTTAATCTGGCGCTTCTTCACACGGTAGCGCACCTCCACTTTCGCGATCTCCTCTGCCCACTCCTCGAAATAAGGGTAGCGATCCACCAGAAGGTCCTCGAGCGAGATTCCTGTGTTCTCAATCAAACTGAAAATTGAGATAAGAACGTCCGGTTTGGGAAAACGTCTCGCAGTGGTATCAATCTCACATTCGGCGATCACGGTATTCATCAATGACTTCTGGTCATCCCGGTCCATGATCGAAAACGATTTCGTAAACCCGATTTCTTCTGCATGTCGCCTTAAAATTCTATTTCCAACAGAATGGAATGTCCCCCCCCACATTTCGCTCACATCCCGGGGAACCAACGATCTGACTCTCTCAAGCATCTCCTTGGATGCTTTATTGGTGAAAGTCAGGAGGAGAATATTTCGGGGTTCGATTCCACGATCGAGAAGATAGGCCACCCGGTAAGTCAGTGTTCGAGTCTTTCCAGATCCTGCCCCCGCAATCACGAGAGCAGGACCTGGAGGAGAAGACACTGCTGCAAACTGCTGCTCGTTCAGTTCCTCAGCAAAATCAATCCCGGACGCACCACTGGTGGTCGGACGCTCCAGAGTATATTTGCGCGCCATCAGATCAGCTTACCCCTCTTTACTGATCCGGAAAGGCCTTTTCAACGGAGGCGTCCGCTTCCTCAAGAGACGATCCCTTATCAATTCTGTCGGCAAAATGTTGAAACTTGGCATACTCTTTCCTGATGATCGGAATCATAAAATAGACTCCGATGAGGTTCGGGATACTCATTGCGAATAAAGCAGCATCCGAGAAATCGACCGCTTTACCGACATTGGCTGATGCTCCAGCTATGATAGTGAGGCAGAAGACCGTCTTATAGGTGAGTTCAAGAACCTGATTCTTTCCAAAGAGATATTGCCACGCCTGAAGACCATAGTAACTCCACGTAACCAGCGTGGAAAACGCAAACAGCAGAACACAAACGAAGAGAAGATACCTGAATCCTGAGTTTACCGTCTCAAACGCGGCCGAGGTAAGACCGATTCCAAACGAAGAATTGTTGTTCGCAGCTCGACCCAGCTCGAATGCTTGGCCGTTAACCGTAAAGTTGGCGGTGTCGCCATCGAACTGCATCGTTGTGACGATCACCAGAGAGGTCATTGTACAGACAATAACCGTATCTACGAAGGGCTCCAGAAGGGCCACAACGCCCTCTGATGCTGGCTTGCGCGTCCGTGCTGCCGAATGGGCTATGGGCGCTGATCCAATTCCAGCCTCATTGGAGAATGTAGCTCGACGCATGCCCCAGATAAACGCTGCCAGAATTCCGCCTGTCACCGCGGCCCGAGGCTGAAACGCTTCGGTTACAATCATGCCTATCGCTCCGGGAATCGCATCGGCGTTTACCACCAGTACGAGAAGAGCACTCATGATGTAAATCACGCACATCGTCGGAACCAGTTTTGAGGTTACCTTCGCAATCGATTTGATCCCTCCAATAATTACCAGCGCCGTAACAAGTGCCATCATGAGACCGAAAACCCACTGATTTGACGCGAAGAAACTATCCTGACCGGTAACGTTGATAAGTTGCTGGGTCACTTGGTTGACCTGAAAGATGTTTCCACCTCCGAACGAGGCAAACACGCAGAAGATAGCAAAGAACACTGCAAGGACGGCGCCAACCGGCCCGAGTCCACGCTCCGCCATCCCTCGCTTCAGGTAGTACATGGGTCCACCCTGAACGTGGCCTGCTTCATCGATACTCCGATATTTTACGCCAAGAGTGCACTCAGCGAACTTGGTAGCCATTCCGAGAAAACCACTGAGAAAGAGCCAGAAAGCAACACCCGGACCAGCAATGGAGATCCCGATCGCAACTCCGGCAATGTTCCCAAGCCCAACCGTTCCCGAGACCGCAGTCGCAAGCGCCTGAAAGTGTGAAATGTTCCCGGGATCATCTGGCCCACTGTATTTTCCCCTGACTGTTCGCAACGCCAGGGGGAAGGCCCGCATATTAATGGCCTTGAAAACTGCCGTAAAAACGATCCCAGCGGCCGCCAGCCAGAGAATGACCCAGAGGACGTCATAATCCGCAATACGAATAGAAGAAAATATGGCTTTAACAAACCACCCGGTAGCCTTGTCGAATCTCTCGTTAATTCGTTCGTCGACCGATTTATTTTTCTCTTCCGCCAGCGTGACTTCTTCGGTCTGTGGAACCTCAGCAGCCGGTGACAAAGGATTCGTATCCGGTTCCTGAGCGAGAACGATTCCATCACCCAAAAGGAGAACGGACCCGAGGAGCAGTAATCGACGGAAGCCGGGGCGGATCTTCATCGTTGAAAGCTGACAATTCCTACCCGCGGGAACAAGGCCGAAGGCAATTTTTAAGCTGTATCCCTTGCAATTCTTAAAAAAAATTCCGTATCGACGCTGTCTGCTGCTCTGCGAGGATCTGAATCCTCGATGGATTCCGAACGTCGCTCCCGATCTACCTCAGGATGGACTCCGGCAGATCGTCCAAGGATCACGGTGGCGGCAATGATGCTCTCCCTTGTCGTGTTTGGGGTATACCTCTCGACCAGATATGATCCTCCCCCCGTTGTTGGCACTGAAGGACCCCCCGACGTGTTTTCCGGAGAACGGGCATTTGAACGGCTAAAGACGATTCTTCCAAATGCCGAACCTCATCCCCTCGGCTCACCCGCTAATCATCAGGTTCGATTCAGAATTCTTCAGGAATTGAAAGATCTCGGGCTTGATCCCGTTCAAAATGACCATTGGGTCTCAAGCAGAAGCCCTGCCACGGGTAGCAGCCTCACTCTCGCCCGAAATCTCATCGTTGAGTTACCCTCTGCAAATCCAGAGCTCCCCGCCATCCTCCTTGCCTGCCATTATGACTCCGTAGCTGCGGGTCCCGGCGCCAGTGATGACGCTGCGGCGGTTGCATCGCTGATAGAGATCGCCGCTATTCTTATGAGGGAAACACCTCTCGCCCGTCCGGTGTTTCTACTTTTCACGGACGGAGAGGAAGTTGGACTCGTGGGAGCCCGTGGATTCGTACGCTTTAATGAAATCGCAGATCAGATTGGTGTCGTGATAAATCTTGAGGCCCGCGGCAACTCCGGTGGCAGTCTGATGTTTGAAACTTCGGAAGGAAACTCATGGCTCGTTGAACAAATGGCGCGGGGCCTTGATCGCCCTATGAGCAGCTCCGCTTACGTATCGATTTACCGTGCAATGCCTAACTCCTCTGACCTCACCGTTTTTATGAGGCGGGGATTAAGTGGATTCAACTTTGCCTTCATCGGCAACCCTAAGCATTATCACACCCCGCTCGACAATATCGGGAACCTCGACCTTGGAAGCCTGCAGCATCAGGGTGACCACGCTCTTGCAATAACCCGTCAACTCCTTCTCTCGGAATGGACCGATCCATCTTCCATCCGGGACGCAGTCTATACCGATATCGGAGCAAGCTTTATCCTCTCGTGGCCTTCAGGACGAACTCCATGGTTTGCCGGAGCCATTTTACTCTCAATCGTCTTTTCCTTTCGGTTTTCAGCTAACACCTGCTCCTGGCAAAGACGAGAACTTCTCAGGGGAGGAATTTGCTGGGCGTTGATCATGCTTCTCGGGGTTATCCTCGGCTGGCTCTCAGCCACTCTCCTCCAGCATCTGGATTCGACTCCAACACCATGGCCCGAGGGCTTTCATTACGACCTGATGGTGCCCTCTCTGGTAGCCTCCATAGCTACGCTGGTAGCCATCACTATCATTCGATCGGAGCCCACCACTTTTTATTTTCTCCACGCAATTGCTCTTGCTCTCGGCTCCCTGATCCTGAGTTTTATTGCCGAGGGATTCTCTTATGTCCTTATACTTCCCGCCTTCACCGCCTCACTCGCATCGTTTCTGCTTGCCGGAAACAATCGGAATCGAAGGCTTCTTCTTCCCGTGTGTTGCGTATTGGTTACGGCGGCCACCTCGCTGGTCTTAGTCCCTCTGATTAAGTTTTTGCCACCGGCTCTTGGAGTTTTCGCCTCTTCACCAATACTCTCATTTCTTGTCGTTCTCCTCCTGCTTCCACTTGCCCCAGTTGTCTCCTCTCTTGCGCGACCTGTAATCTCTGGCTTTTGTTTTCTCCTGCTTGCGGGAGCTGTGTGGTCCGGGTACACTGCCGTAAAATCACCTTTTTTCAGTTCGGATGCTCCGCAGCATATCAATCTGACCTATTTTGAGGCTGCTAACCGAGACGACGCCCAGATCGAAATTTCATCATGGGAGGGAGACCTTCCTCAGAGGCTAATCGGAAACCTCGACCCATTCCCGGAGGCAAGCGACCTACCATATCCATTGGGACCATCTGTCTTCACTGCCCCTAGAGCGCAGCTGGCAAGTCCTCATCTTGAGCTTCTAAAATGGAATACGACAGGGCATACACATGACGCAAAAATTCGCCTCCGACCAACTGCCCTATCCCAAGAAATTCAGATCAGGATAGATCAAAGGGCAGGGCTCTCCCGGGTCACTGCGCTCGGGATGGACATGCTCCTACCCGAGCCGGATCTGGCCGGCCAGCAGTCCCTGCTCTTCCGAGGAATACCAGAGGACGGCCTTGAAATCACTTTGACATGGAATTCTGGCCCCTCCCTCGACCTTTCTCTTATTGGCATTACTCCCAAAGTCCCTTCCCAGCTCGACGCCCTGCGTGCTAATCGCAATCAGGTCCCGGCCTGTCCGGCCCACCGCGGAGATCGCTCCATCACATTGCGTCAGATGACCCTGAGTTCGCCCTTATTCTGAGCGAGTGAGGCATATCGTCTCAAGCAGCGCGTCTCTGCGCAGGCTCACAGACCATTTCCCCATTTTTCATTTCTACCTCAACCGTATCGCAGTCGACGAAAGCTCCTTCGAGAACCTGTAAACTAAGAGGATCAAGAAGGCACTTCTGAATGGCTCTCTTGAGAGGTCTAGCCCCGTAAACAGGATCATACCCTTCCTGCGCAAGAAAATCCTCTGACTCCTTACTGATCCGCAGATTAAGTCCCTTTCGAGATAATCTTTCCTCTACCCTCTCCAGCTGCAGCCGTACAATGCGCCGTAATTCCCCCTTGCCGAGACGGTGGAATACCACTGTCTCATCGATCCGGTTCAGAAACTCCGGGCGAAAATGGCCGCGAAGGGCCTCCATAACGCCAGCCTCATGCTGTTCGGAGTTTCCCTCGCCAACCAGTATGTCGCTGCCAATGTTTGAGGTCATGATCAGAACGGTATTGCGGAAGTCTACTGTCCTCCCCTGTCCGTCAGTGACTCGTCCATCATCAAGGACCTGAAGGAGAACATTGAATACTTCAGGATGCGCTTTCTCAATCTCGTCGAGTAAGACGATTGAGTAGGGATTCCTCCGCACATGCTCACTTAACTGACCTCCCTCCTCGTAACCAACATATCCCGGCGGAGCACCGATAAGGCGGGAGACACTATGCTTCTCCATATACTCTGACATATCGATCCTGACCATTGCACTCTCGTCATCAAAAAGAAACTCCGCGAGCGCCTTGGAAAGCTCGGTCTTTCCAACTCCTGTCGACCCAAGAAACATAAAGGACCCAATCGGCCGATTCTCATCCTGCAGGCCAGCCCGAGCGCGCCGGATTGCATTTGACACCGCTGTTATCGCATCTTTCTGACCAATAACCCGAGCTCCCATCCGAACTTCCATCTCTACCAGCTTATCCCTCTCTCCTTCTCGAAGTCTATCGACCGGAATACCGGTCCAGGATGCAACCACGCGCGCGATATCTTCCTCGGTCACCTCTTCCCTGAGAAGCTGCAAATCGGAGTTCCGTTCACCCAGACGAACTTTTGCCTTCTCAAGTTTACCCCGCGCATCGGGTAACGCTCCATAAGTTAACTCTGATGCACGTGTCAGGTCCCCAAGGCGCTTGGCCGCTTCTGCCTCTGTCTTCACCTGATCGATACGCTCCTGAATAGTGCGCACCTCCTCGATCAGATCTTTCTCTTTGCGCCACTGCTTTGTAAGACCGGATGATTGCTTGCGTAGGCTGGCTATCTCTCGCTCAACCTTCACTAGGCGCTCCGAGCTTGCCTCATCTGACTCTTTTTCAAGTGCCTGCCGCTCCATCTCGAGTTGCATTATTTGGCGCTCAAGCTGGTCAATATCCGTCGGCATGGAGTCCAGTTCGATCTTCAATCTTGAAGCGGCCTCATCAACGAGATCAACAGCCTTATCGGGAAGAAAGCGAGCCGAGACATATCGGTCTCCTAACTGTGCTGCCGCGACCAGAGCACTATCCTGAATTCTTACGCCGTGATGAATCTCATAGCGCTCCTTGAGACCGCGGAGGATTGCGATCGAGTCCTCAACCGAGGGCTCCTCGACCCTCACTGGCTGAAAGCGGCGTTCGAGGGCTGCATCCTTTTCCACATAATTCCGATACTCTGCGGGCGTGGTAGCTCCGATTGTTCGCAGTTCACCGCGAGCCAGCTGCGGCTTGAGGAGATTGGAAGCATCAACCGCTCCCTCACTCGCACCAGCCCCCACGATAGTGTGAAGCTCATCGATAAAGAGGATAATCTGACCGTCTGCCGCGGTGACCTCCTTGAGAAATGCCTTCAAACGGTCCTCAAACTCCCCCCGATACTTTGCTCCCGCAATCATAGCTCCGATATCCATGGCTATAATTCGCTTGTTCTTCATCGAATCCGGAACGTCGCCACCCACGATTCGCCGGGCAAGGCCCTCTACGATCGCCGTCTTACCAGTCCCTGGTTCACCAATCAGAACAGGATTATTTTTCGTCCGGCGGGAAAGGACCTGCATTACTCTGCGGACCTCCCCATCTCGTCCGATTACAGGATCAATCTTTCCTTCCCGCGCAAGAACACAAAGATCAGTCCCATACTTCTCGAGTGCCTCGTATTTCCCCTCGGGATCCTCATCGGTGACCTGCTGACTCCCGCGGATCTCTTTCAACGAATTCTCCAGATTTTCCTCGGTAGCCCCTGCTCCAATCAGAAGATCTTTCCCAGATCCACCTACTTGCATCATCCCGAGGACTACGTGTTCAATACTGAGAAAGTCGTCCCCCATCTTCGATCTGACCTCATCAGCAAAATCCAGAACAGCTCGGAGACTTCTCGCCAATTGCGGCTGCTCACTTACCCCCTCTCCCCGCGGTTCCCTGTCAAGCGACATGATCAGCCGTGCTTTTAAACCAGTAATATCAACACCCGCTTTCTCGAGTAGCGAAACTGCCAGTCCCCCTTCCTGCTGTATCAACCCGAGCAGAACATGCTCACACTTCAGTTCTGCATGCCCGGAGTTTGAAGCTAGTCGCTGCGCTCCTTGAAGCACCTCTTGAAGTTTGATTGTTAGTTTTTCGAGAGCCATGTGGCACTCATTGCAATTTCTGGACCAGCACAAATACCCCTGATTATAAGGGCCTCGAATCAATTTAGGGACACCGTGACCCGGGAAACGGGACAGCATGTCGTGTCGATTTGTCTCACTGTACCTTACTTGCCTCCTCAGCTGTTCCCAGAGATGCTTGTCCCAATGACCCCTCGCGAGCGTCTTCTAATGATCGCACCCGGCGTGCTTTTCCTCGTTGCTTTCGGCTCATTTGAAATCGGTCGCCTCGCAAGCCGCAAGGAAGCCGAACGAAAGGTCGCCGCACAGCAATCAAAAAGCGAAAGCCAGGATCTTCTTGCCGTCCTCCAAGCTCCGGAACTCGGAAAGCGCCGATTCCCCTTTAATCGCCTCGTCGAAAACTCGACAGGAAGAAAGGTGGCTCCCTTTGACAAGAAGAGTCCCGCATCATCAACCATTCTGGAAGCCATCAGTAAGGCAGCTGACCATGCGATGAAGATTCACAGCGAACAAGGCTCAGCCCTCAGGGGTCTTCGTCGAATCAACGAAGGATCACGGTTCTTTGAGGACACCCTCCGCGAGCATATCGACGCGAATGAAGGTCTCTTCTGCTCGGTTCCTGAAACGGCTGAAGGGAGAGAACAGCGAACTGGATATCCGGATCTCCGAATCGAACACGTGGAATCTGGAACGGTTGCTTATCTCGATCCCAAACTCTACGAGGAAAAAAGCCGATCCTCCACCCTGAGAAGCTTCTATTACAAGATTGGCTCAGGCGACGTCTCAAAAATCACTGAAGATGCTCATCACCTCCTTCTGGGGTTTTCACATGATGGAGCTGATGGCGAATGGACCTTTCTCAACTGGGAGCTACTTGACCTCAGCTCCTTAAAAGTAAGGTTGAAAGCAGAATTTCAGGCATCCAACAACGATCTGTATTCCGGCGAGTTACTAATCGGATCTTCGTCTCCCCCCGGGGCACGCTAGAAGCCGTCTCCACGAATTCTCATGAAATTCCGTGCGTGGCCCTAAATACCCGGTTAGCCTTTTCTGAGTGGGATCGCATGCTTCCAGAACCAGCGGCAGCGTCGCCAAAGACGACTATCTCGAGCAAATCCTGCACCTCATAGAGGAGAAGGGATATGCCCGACCCGTTGACATCTCTCAACGTCTTGGCATCTCTCAGGCCAGCGTTACAAACATGCTCCAGCGCCTCGACTCGGAAGGTCTCGTAAAACACGAAAAGTATCGAGGCACAGCCTTGACTCCGGAGGGGGAGCAAATCGCCAAAGCCATCATGGACCGGCACGAGCTCCTGACGGAGTTCCTCAGGTTTTTTGATATTAACGAAGAGACCATCTACCGGGATGTGGAAGGGATGGAACATCATGTCTCAAGAGCCACCCTCAGAGCGCTCCGGGCTGTTACAGAGACACTCCGGGAAAACCCCGAATTTCGCCGACAAGTCCTCGCCAGACTGGGCAAGTAAGCTGACCCGCCCGTTGCTCGCCATCTGCAGATCTCCGCTTGCTTCGTTCTTGCTCGTCTAAAGACGCCACCGTGGTTGACAGATTGAGCTATGAGACATCAATTAGGGATTACGTATGACTTGGGACGAGGAATTCACCACCATTTTTAATCGATGTGTCGAAATCTACCAAAGCGGAAATGCCGACTTTGAGAGCTACTACAGCCAAGGCGATCTGAACTTTCTCAGGAGTATTGGCTGCAAGACTCGAGAACTATTTGACTTCGTTGAGGACCATGTGGACGAAAGCGCTCCTTCTCCAACTACTGCTCTCCTGATCACGGCGGTTCGTCGCGATTATCTGCATGTCGTTCAGAACGGTCAAATTAGTGACCATCAGATCACGAGAGAAGATCTTCCTTCGTTTGGAGACACCTTGGGGGGAATTCATTACCTTCCCAGAATCCTTACCAAAGCCCGCGCAAAACTTAAGGGAGAACTGGACCCTGACATCATGTATTGCTGTGGAGGAGATCGTAAATTTCTTCGCGAACATGCAATCCACCCCGCCGATTTTCTTCGTCACGTCTGGGCTGCTGACGGCGATGACGAGAAAATCCTTGAACTCGTCAGGTCTTCGTCTGCGACCAAGGGGTGACCCCTCGGAATGCTGTGCTAGTTTTTAACAGCTGTTCCCAATTAGCCGGTAATTTAGGAGTTCGAATCACCCAGTTTCAGCCACAGTGTGGCGCATGTCCAAATATGACGGGGAGGAGATTCTGGTTGTCCCACGCCAACTTTTCGATGACCTCGGATCCTTCCAGGGTCTGACTACCGAAACCGATCGCTACATCGCCACCCTTTTGGACCCTTCCAATAATTTCTTCATGGATCGGGAAGCCGCGGAAGAGGATCCCTCCTTCAAGCAGATAATTCCGTATTCCATCTTCAGGATTGGAGACCATTACCTGCATTACGTTCGTGGAAAGTCCGGTGGTGAAAGCAGGCTCCACGCCCAGGGATCGCTGGGAATTGGGGGTCACATCAATCCAGTCGACGAAAGGAATGATCCTCTTGGCCGTGCCACCTACATCGCCGGTGTGGCACGGGAAATCGATGAAGAAATTCTACTCCCCTCGCAACCAAAACAGCGAATCGTTGCTCTTCTGAATGACGACAGCAACCCCGTGGGCCGGGTTCACCTCGGAGTTGTTCACCTTTTTGAACTCGAAAGCAGGGAGGCGCAATCGCGCGAGGACGCCCTTCTCGACCTCCAGTTCAAGAGTGTCGATGATCTCAAAGGACCTCTCTATAACGATCTGGAATCTTGGTCACGCTTCTGCGTGGATGCCTTGGACGAGTTCTAAAAGGCCTGAAGGACTCTCTCCTTCACCTAACTGGAGTAAGAGGACTCAACTCGATGAGCAACATCCCGGTAACCATAGTCCACCTCATAGATCTGCTTGAAGCAGTTGAGCGCATCGTCCTTACCGGCCACCTTCTCATGAATCAACCCAAGCTCATAGAGAACCTCTTTCTTGGTCTTATCCATAACTGTCAGTTCCGCGTTAGCATCTGATAGTTGCTTGATTGCCATATCGCTCATTCCTTTGGCATCAAACGTTCTTCCAAGCAGGAGCAGTACTCTTGTCCGAATATGAGGATTACGGGTCGCTTGCTGGAGATGGGGAATAGCGTCACTGAATTCGCCTGCATGGTAGAGAGCCTGACCTAAATCGTAGCGTAATTGCGGATCGGTCGGATTCTGTTCTACCCTCTTGCGACGCTCATCTACCTGGGCGGCCGCCCGGCTCTGCTGATACTCGTCGAGAGCAGCCTGCGCCTCTTCATCGTCCGGATTTTCTTCAACCCGAGCCTGCAGCGTTCGCACCTCTTCCTCTCCAGCCCGGTCCTTCATATTATTGGACTTCATTTTAAGGGCAGCGTCACCCGCTGAAAGAGTATGAGCCCACTCATACATCTGCTGGGCCATGGCCCAGTCCTCTGACTGCTCGTAGATGGCAGCCAATTGTTTGACGACCTCGAAATTATTGACGTCCTCGTTATACTGCTGGACGAGCTGGTCGCGCCTTTCCTCAAGCTGATCCTGAGTCATCGCCGCTCGGGCTGCCTTCTCAAGCGCCAGAGTCTCCTTGTCATCCTTTTTAACCAAGGCGCCGGACGCATCCTGACTGCGCGCCATCGAGGCCCGAGCCGTCATATCCTTTTCACCCTTCACAGCTTCGGTGTCGGTAGGATCAACCTTGACTATATCCTTATAAACAGCGGCTGCCTCCTCAGGCATATTCCGCGCCTCATAAAACAAAGCCAGCTTGTGAAGCAATTTCGTATTGTCCGGAGTTGCTTTCCGGATTGTCTCGAGTGCAAAGGCCGCGGTATCGAGCATGTTGAGATTAAATGATACATCGTGCAGCAATTCATTGAGAGCGGCGTTGTAAGGGTCTTTCTCCAACTCCTTTTCGATGTCATCTATCACCCCGGCCGGATCCTTCTTGGCCTTCCCCTTCAACTTTCCAGCTCCGCCTCCACCAAAAAGCCCCTTCTTCTTTGGCGGCCCCGCGATTTTCATCTCTGCGGCACGAAGCTTTTTTCGTCCATCAACAAAACCGGGCTCAGCCTTGAGAACCGACAAAAGAATTTTCACTGCATAGCCCAAATTATTTTGTTCGATAGCAGCATCTGCCTTGAGCACGAGATCCCCGAGATTCTTGGGGAGGTCCAATACTGAAATTTCAACAGGACTCGATTCTTGAGAGGTTGGGTCGGCCATGGAAGTGGGATTTTGCTGGGGCGCTAATGAAGCGATTCCGGGGCCACATGGCAAGCGCCTCCTGCGAGATGGCGGAATAACCATCCACAATGGGATAAAAAAGCGAAGCTATCCGGTCCCGGCCTACCGTTCGCTCTTCCTTCTCATGGCACGATGCACGGGAGACGTCATCACGCCGCCTGGGGTCGCCTTTTTCTCTGCGGTGTCGTCCGGCATCAGCGCCCCACGAGGAGGCAGAACACCCTTCTGGACAGAAGCGCGGGCTCTTGGTGCAACTTTACTATCTGAGTCAAACGCTTTCTGGTAGGCCGCCACCTCGGACGGATCCGTGAGGATCGACGGATGAATAAGAATCACCAGCTCCTCCCGGAGGATATCCTTACTGTTAACTCCAAGAAACTTATTGAGAATCGGAATCGAACTGAGAAATGGAACTCCTGACCCTGATCGGGTGTCTGATTCCGTAATCAGACCTCCAAGAACAATCGTCGACCTGTTCGGCACTGTCACTCTGGTGGAAATTTCATCGGTATCGATGTCAGGCACTTCTCCAAATCCCTGAATAGCCCGGTTCTCCCCGATATTGTCCCTCACCAGAGAGATCTCAAGAGTAACCTCATCCTCCGAATTCACCAAAGGTCGAACTTCCAGTTCGAGAACGATATCCCGAAACTCCACGTTGGTTGAGAATCCAGTTTGTGTCCCCCCTTGGAAAGTACTAGTCGGGACCGCGATCCGCGAACCAGAGCTGATCCTTGCCACACCGTTGTTCGTTGTGAAAATTGTTGGACGCGAGATTGCGGTGAAGTTTCGATTACTCTCCAGCGCATTCACGAACACCCCAAAGTTGTCACCGATGACAGCATATGCTGAGAGCCCACCTGCGGCAGCTCCCGGAGCCCCAAGGAGGGAGTTGAAATCGAGAAGGGTGTTAGGATCAATCACCGAGGGAACCCCATTCCTATTCTGTAAAGCGCCTCTGAAATCGCTGTCACCGGTCAGCAAGCGTCCAAGGTCTACTCCAAAGCTACGGTCCTTACCAAGATCATAACGCGCAAACACAGCGGTAATAGCTACCTGTTCGGACGGCTGATCCAGCTCATCGACGAGACTTTGGACAATCTCGATATGGTGCGGAGGACCGTTCACTACGATGCTGTTGGAAATGTTGTCTCCCACCAGCAGAGTCTTACCGATGAGAATTGATTCTGGAGCAGTCTGAATATCCTGCTGCGCGAGTTGCGCGCGCGAGCCTCCTCCTGTTCCTCCAGTCCCAACGTTGGAGCGGCCCGTGGTAGTGGTCCCGGTGGTTCGGCGACTGCTTGTTCCACTTGTCCGGCCGGTAGTTCCGGTAGAACGCCGTGAACTTGCCCCCGCTCCTCCTACTCCACTTTCAAGGGTCCTCTCAAGCGCATCCGCAGCTACGGGTATGAACTCGGTTACAGGAAGATACCTCAACTTTTTGCGCAGGAAGTTTCGCTTGGAACTCGGCGCATCGAAGTCTGCGATCAAGCCCTCTACGAAGAGAATATCCACCGGACGACCCATCAGGAAAATACGACTCGTTCTCGGTTGCGCAATGATATTGATCGGGGTGTCCTCCCCCGCTGAGGACGATCCACTTGCGGCATTCGCAGCCGTATTTGCAGCAGCAGCAGCAGCCGCTGGCAATGGTGGCGCAGCTGGATTGGCAGGATTACTTGTCGTCCTGCGAACCCCTGCTGTGGCATTACTGTTCTGGCTCTGGCTGTTAAAGATCTCATTCAGACGAGCTGCAAGGTCCTCCACATCAGCAAAGGTCACTTCCACAAATTTGGTTCCAACTTGCGCGGACGGAACGTCAATGCGCTCCTTCAACTCCACCAACATGCGCACCAGAGGCAGGTTGCCTGAAATAACAACAGAGCCGGCATTGGGGATCGCAGCAACAGTTCCTGCCGACCCAAACTGCTGAACCACAGATTGGAACGCCCGCAGTGCGTCGTCGGGCTTGAGATATGTTAGAGCCATCACGTAGGTCACAAAACCATCGGCAGACACCTTTCCTTCCAGCTGATCAATATCGTCACCCACCGGAGGGCCAAGGGGTTTCGGTCCGCTGGTCGCCGAATTGGCAAGAACGAGCTTTACGAAGCTGGGGTCATCGTCGTCAGGAACAATTTCGAGACCTTCCATGACAAGACGTTTTTCGATCACTCTCGCAGCCTCAGCATAGGTCATCTGCCCGGGGACTATGAAAGATACCTCTGCCGCTGAAGCCTCTTGGCTTACCAGCACTTTCTTGCCCGTGTAGGTAAAGTACAAGTCCGCGATATCCTGACCATTCAAGTTCGCTGCATTCAACTGGGCTGGCTGATTTGGATCTGGCGCATTATCGACCGCTGGTTTCGCCTCTACTGGAACAGGGTCCTGAGGTTCTGGGTTAACAGGATTGACGCCAGGAGCAGGAGGAACGAGTCCAGGTGGCGGAACGGCAGGAACTGCGACATCCTCAACTGGCGCTGCAGGAGCCTCAACTGGCGCTGCAGGAGCCTCTGCTGGCGCAACCGGAGCAGGAGGCACGGGAGGAGCAACTGGCGGCTCACCCGCAGGCGCAGGAGGCACCGGCGGATCATTTTCCTGCGCCATCAATGGAGGTAGCAGGGCGAACAGGAGGGAGATTGCTATTATTGGTCTCATTATGCTGCTGGATGAAAATTTCTGCGCGTTAGCGACTTGGAGGGCTGGGAATACGTCGCACTCGAGGCTTGCCTCCCGAAGAAGGGCTTGTAGTCGGGCGCTTTGATGTCGTTGTCGGACGCTGTGGAGTGGTTGGTCGCTGGCCCGGCTTGACCGTGGGCTGCTTCCCTGCAGGAGCTCTCGGTGTCGCTTTTTTAAGGACGATAAATTTTTCGTCGTATTCGACCGCACCAATTTTCCCACTGCGGTTCTTAATCTCCACCCGTGTATCCATGTAGGAAGATCCCCTGTCTACTTTTACCACCTCGAATCCTTGTTCATTCTTCTCACCGGGATGCAACCGGATTCGCTTATCTCGTTCTTTCTTGTTAATAAGAACCACAAACCATCCACCCTCTACTTCGCACGCTCCCGCAAGGGTATATTCCTCCAGGGGATTCTCCTCTTCAATCTCAACCACTTCCTTCAGCGGGGGAATCGTAAATGCAGATTTGGTCCAAAGCTCACTATAACGTCCGAGCGGCTGCTTCTTTGGAACCTGCGCTCCAAGTGGCAGGACAAGAATCAGACCTGCCACAAGGCAGAGGAACCGTCGTATCCTTAGAGAATTTTTCATGATGAATGTGATAAGATTTAACCTTCCTCGATGGAGTTCTCGCTCTCCCAACGTTCCTTCGGAAGAAACCATTGTTCGAGAGTCACACGGCAGTCGACCTGCGTATCATCATCCTTTTTTGGATTGATACTCAGGGTCGTAGCAGCACGCAGGTCAGATGGGGTATTTAATCGGTCAATCCACTGAAACAGGACCTGTTCCCTCCCACTCACTTCGATCTCGAGCCGGGCCCGATGGAATTCCAACTGGGGACCTTCAAGCGCAGGCAACGGCTTTACTCTCTTGACGGTCAGCCCCCTGCGCTGCGCCTCCCGGTTTGCCAGTGACTCCAAATCGGTAAGGGCCTGCTGCGAGCTCTTAATCACCTTCTGCTCACTGCGCTCGAGCCAATCCATTTCTGCTCGCTGGGAGTCCTGAATCTTTAGCATTTCTATTGCGGTCTGCCTGTTACGCGAGAACTCCTCTTTGCTCTTCTGCGCCGCCTCCTTCTGCGGCAGATAATAGAGTTTATAGGCGCCCACATTGATGAGCCCGAAAACGAGGACAGCTACCACTACCAAAAGTTTTTTTTCCCGCTCACTCATCACTACAACCCTTCGGAATTCGACAGTTGAGCCCCCCACTGGAAGGCCCATTTATCACCCTTCTGTTGCGCGGAAGGCATGTTCCACTGAAACTCGATCAATCCCCGGGCTCCCTGCAAGGACTCATCGAAGGCGTTTGCCTGACCCAGTTCATCGGTTTTTCCCTGAAGTCGAATATCCAGAACCCGCTGGAGTTCCCCGTCACCGTCAACGGTGATTTGGTTGATAATGTCCGCCCGGTCCAGACGCACTCCCTCCTCCCCCTGCCGTGCTCGGATGCAATGGTAGAGCAGTTCCACAGTGCTATACTCCTGCTCGATCACGGGACTCAGCTCCTTCCACTTCCTGATATGGCGCTCTCCTGTTTCAAAGACGTTGGCATATGGAGCGTAGTCGTTCTTCGCCTTCTGAGCTGCGGCTTTTTCTCTCGATAAGCTCACGAAAGAGAGACCAATCAAAATTATATATACTAGCGCCGCAATTCCTGAACCCAGTAAGACCTGCTGCTTCTTGCGCTTCGCGACCCGGTCCGCACGAACATCAGCAGGAAGCAATTGACTGCACCTCTCTGGCACTACTGGAGCTGGCTTACGTGCCACGGTAGCAGGTCCGGACAAGCCCACGCCCTCGCCAAGAGATTGCAGCTCCTCCGGGCGCGGCTGCGCTTCGCCCTCTCCCACCCAAACGATGCACTGTTGCGGAAGGGTCTCAATCAGCCCCTGCAACTCCATTTGCATCATCGCTAGACGGATTTCCCTGCCGGCATCTTCACTGAGCTGATTGATGGCCAGCGCTTCGTACTCGAGTGGTTGCCCGTCTACGGCCAGAGCAAAGACCCAGCGGCCGAGCTCCCGCCACACTACCAGACCACCTGAAGGCATTGGTAGACACCGGGATGAAATATCGAAATTCTGTGGCGCCCGACGCGGCAGATCTCCCTCAAAAGGAGGCGCCAGCACAACTGGGACGGCAAGGGTTTCCTCTCCTATAGTGCCCACCTTGAACGTATCACTCAATACGCCTGCGTCGACCCCTGGGCGAGAACCCATTCTTTCAAGGTGGGTTTCCGCAAGATCGCTGAGCAACGCATCATCCGTGGTGGCAGCGCGAAATGGCAAAGCAGAAACATCCCTCACCGGAAACGCCATCGTCAACTCCCCTGCGGGAACTCCGACGACATCAAGAACACGAACCATCTCTGAGCGTTCGTGGAGACTGAAAGCTCCTCCACCCACTTCCGCAGTCCAAACCTCCCATCCCTCGGAACCGGGAAGCAGGAGAACCTTTTCACCTTTCTTTTTCACCTTTGAGCTCATGGCACCTGTTCCACTTTTCTCTCTAGAATTGAAGGGCGTCCCGTCCTGTTCCTGACAATCAGGGTAATCCGACGTTTGACCTGGGATCCGCCCAACCCGGACCAGCCCGTTGATTCAATACGGGTAGTTGGGTCGTTGGCAGTAAGACGGGGTTCGACGATCATCCGCTGAATCTCTGGAACCCCTAGCAAATCGAGGACCTCTCTGCTATTACTAAAAGGCTGA
>MDTD01044262.1_pt1 | contig 20458 bp, 19 predicted proteins | sample 811221 | NCBI WGS metagenome assembly MDTD01 (sample SAMN05326646, study PRJNA326480) | marine metagenome | isolation source: seawater | place: Pacific Ocean: South West | collected 2011
CTGAACCCGGTGCCGATCGGGCAATGCCTCTGTGAGGCTCTCTACGTAGCCGTTACTCATATTGTCTCCTCCTGATAATTAGTTTCTGTAGTTTTCAAACCAATTGTGTTACCCGAAAAGCGCTGAGGTAGCGAGCTCCTCCATGTGCGGACAAGTGTTTTCTTAGCGGGCTTAAACATTTTCTAAGCTCCAGTCTAATCATTAGGGGGGCCTAAAGGAAAGACTTTATCCAATCACTAGTCTGGAAACTTAAAGCCTTTGCTCTCACAATCATTTAAAGGTGGCCTCGAGTTATAAGCAATCAGGTGCTTAACTGATGGAAAAGTATTAGGAGGCCGGCATTTTACTTCAGAGCCGTTCGTCCCCCGCGACCGTCAGAAAACACAATAACGCTGATCTAACGCAGAAGAAATGGTGGAGCCGAAGAGGATCGAACTCTTGACCTTCGCATTGCGAAACCAATCGTTAAGCCAATAGTTACGTTAAATCAGTAACATGCGCACGCCGATCTCATGTGGTTGTGACTGATTGTGACTGAAGTAGAGACGAATGGACTCCTGTTGGTCACATTATGGTCACAGGTCAGTGGAGGTACCAACCCCTTTTTGCTTTTTCAATTTTGATGAATACCTCCTCCACACAGGGGGTTTTTGACCCACTGGTACCGATCGGGGCTGGCCGTTCCTTTTGGTCACAGTGCTATTCTGAATAGGTGAATTTCTCGTCGTTGGTTCTGACGAACGTCACTAACCAATGGATTTCTGACCTATCTTTGTTTTACCCTTATTCCAAGCTCTGCGCGATAGTAGGCGCGTTGCCAACGAGGAAACCCCACAACCCCGTTGTAACGAACTAATAGACCAAGGTGATCTGCGGGACAAAGATCGATCCGATGGTGATCTTCTTGGCGTCGGCCTCAAGGCATCCAATGGCAGTTCGACAGACGGTATTGTAAAGAGCTATGCTCACCATCGTCTTGGTAAAGATGATGTTTAAGCCCTCAGAGACAGGTCTTACGGGCATCAGAAAATAAGAGATTGAGAACCCCGGGGGAATGCTGTTGGAGACGGATTTATGCTGGTCACAGGTTCGCATGGAGGAGGTGCTAGTGAGGACGATGTCAATCAAGTCGTTTGAGAGCAACTCTTCGGAAACCGGTTTGCCTCGGGGAACAGTAACGTCCAAATGTCATCGAAAGAGCTTTACTGAGTGACATTTCGCGCAACCCCGCTCGATTTTATGGCACCAGGAAACCGCAATTGTGTCGTATCAGAACTATGGTCCAAAGCGTTTTCCGGCGGCACTGAGAACAATGAGGAAACCGATTCTTCTGATTCGACGCGAAAACTTCGGCTCACTTTCTCCGCGAACCATTGTTTAGCGTACATGGTCTATGAAGGTGGGTGTAGCACGCCATGGCGTCATCTCCTGGAGGCGCAAATAAATCTGTCCCTTTGCTATTGGGAGAAAATGTCAGATGAACAGCGGCGCCTTAACGACATAATTTATCGCATGGCCCAAGAAAAACAGGCAACGTCCAAGCTTCTTTAGATGTGGATGAGCACGAGGAGTCGAAACAAGAGTTTTTTGACCCATCAGCGATTTCATTCAGTCACTGACACTGATAGAACCCTGTTCGATTGAGCCACACAGTCTTTATTACCGGCGCATCCCGCGGCCTCGGACTCGAACTGACAAGACAGTTCCTCGACGCTGATAGCCGTGTTTTCGCGGCTGCTCGAGAACCTAAATCAGACACCTTGCAATCACTGAAATCTGCGCATCGGAGCCAGCTCCAATTACTCTCGTTGGATGTTACAGATAACGATCAGATCCTAAAAGCGGCCGCGACACTAGCAAAGCAGCCGCTAAATGTTCTGATCAATAACGCAGGCCTTTTTCTAGAGAACCCTTTTGTTGGCGGCCCCAGCGAAAATAATATAAGTACTGTAAATACCGATCGCTGGCTGACCGTTTTTCGCGTGAACACGATTGCGCCGTTAATGTTGACAAGAGCACTCAGGCCTAATCTTAAAGCTGGAGATCGAGGTACAGTGGCGATGATCTCGAGTCTCATGGGTAGCCTGACGAATAATCATTCGGGCGGGGCCTATAGTTACCGTTCTAGTAAAGCGGCACTGAACGCGACTACCGTTAGTCTTGCAAATGATCTAGTTGATGACGGCATCAGGGTCGTTGCCCTGCACCCGGGATGGCTCCAAACCGACATGGGCGGCTCAGATGCTCCTTTGGATGTAGAGACAAGTGCGAAAGGTCTAATTGCGATTATGCGCAACCTTGAGATAGAGCAGAGTGGGTGCTTTTTTGACCATACTGGCTTATCGATTGCTTGGTAAGAAGGTGCCAATTAGTTTTACGTCAGAGGGACTGATTTAAGGGAAGTAGTGTGGATAGCTCTAAGTTTTCAGGCCTGTCCCGGTGATCAAGAGCTGGGTGTTATTGACCAACCAAACTCCGCTGGTAGTGATTCCTAATGCTAACCACAGCCAGGTACTATACTGTTCGTTGTAGATTAGGAAAGCAATTCCAATCCCAAAAAACGTTACTAAATATGCCGATTGACTAAAGTAGACTGGACCAGCAATTCGGACTAGTAAAAAAAATAAGGTGTACCCAAGAGCAGCCATAACACCGTGTAGTATCACCAATGCATTGACGCCGTTAAGTTCAGCCCAGATCGGATGCCATTGGCCTGAGAGTATTGTTGCGGCATATAGTAGTAGTGCGGCAATGCACATCATGCCGTTTGCACCTATTAACGGATCCACGTCGAGGGGATTAAATTTGGCAGTGAATACACTACCCGCGGCATAGCCAACTGGAGTGAGAAACGCTAAAAGAAACCAACCTACGGGTTGATTGGATGGCAAGCTGTTTGCTGGAAGAATGACGACCAATGTGCCTATGAAGCCTAACGCAATACCAGCAGCCCTTTTCATATCGAGAGTCTCAAGCGAGCTTAATACCGAAAGCAGATATGTGATTAGCGGAATCGTTATTAGCACAAAAGACATTGCTCCAACGCTAATATAGTTTAGACAGAGGAACATATTGGCTGTTGGTAAAGCTGAACTCAGTGCACCGGCAATAAGGAAATAGACAAGGCGCCTTGGTGACAACGGTATTCGTCCTCGTCTAACGACGTTAATCAGTGTAAGAAGTACTGCCGCCACTAGAACTGTCCAAAATGCATATGCCATGGGCGGAACGCCAGAGAGCCCTACAAATCTGGCTATATTTGTGGCTCCACCCCAGAGCAAGCCTAAAAAAATAAGTATCAGAAATGGCAGCCGTGCTGTCATAAAACAGGACCTGTTCCTCGAGGGGATTTATATCCCTTCGTCATACCGATTGATGCTGCAACCTTAGCCTTTAGTTTGTGTAAAGCGGAAGTTTCTGGAGTGAAAAAATCGGGTGAAATTGTTCGGCTCTAAATTAGAAAGCTACTGTCCAACGGCGCTCGTTACGAGTAGGCTGACTCTTCTATGAGTTGCTTAATCAAACAGAATATCAACCGATGGATTCCTAAAGCCTGGATGAGAAAGAGAGTTCTTGACGGTCTTGATTGTTTCACCTGTTCTCGAGGTGAGGTACATCCACTTTCATGTAGGCCATCTTCTTTTTCAGTTTGTCCTCTTTGAACTCGAGTATATCTATACCCCGAATCACAGAGATCTCGCCGTCGCGATCGAGAGTAAGCCGCCAACTGGCCAGGACCTTTCCTGAGTCTGTTTCAGCAAACACGTCCTCTCCGTCAAAATGGATTTTGCCTCTAGAGCCGCCGACTAAGGGTTCAAAAGCGGCTCGGATAGCCGCATGGCCAATATGCCTTCCGCCAGTCGAATCCTCATAGACACCGTCTTCTGAGAAGAACGCCACAACATCATCAAGGTCCATGCGATTGAATGCGTCGACCAATTGGTCGGTTAGTGTGAGAAGTTCTTGTCTTCTTGCTGTCATGAGGTGTCATCCTTTTGAGAGAAAAATAAAAAGAGGAGATTGCTGGATGCAGGCGCAAAGAACCCAGTCACCGAAGGATAAATTTCATAGACTTTTCAAAAACGACACTGTTGTCCTCAGAAAGCCTTTCGAGTTCATCAAAGTGGTCGGCGTCCGGTACATCATATCTTTCGATGTTACGGTCCTTTGTCCGATATAGATCCGCGTAGTCATCTGATTGCCGGAGAAATTCAGATGTTTCAGCGGCGCCGGCAAGTACCAGTTGTGGGGCGTTGCTGACAGGCGGGATAAAAAAGGGGCTTTGAGCTACCGCCTCCGAGCGACTCATTTGAGGGCCTTCATTAAGAGACGTATGGATCAAGGGCTCTAACTCGAAGACCCCTGAGATTGGTATCCCGGAACGAATTAGATCTGATGGTAACTGAGGATCGAACACTGCCCAGTCTGTCGCCATCATCATTGCAGTTAAGTGTCCGCCAGCAGAATGCCCCATTACGGTTATTTTCTCATTCGAAAATCCGAGGTCTTCAGCATTATGCCAACTCCATGAAATCGCTTTTCGTATCTGGGGAGGTATCTGTGCCATACGTACGGATGGCGTGAGGTTATAGTTCAGCATCACTACGGATACGCCGTGCTTAACGTACCCCTCTGTAATAAAGCTGTACATATTCTTGTCACCACGTTGCCAATAACCGCCATGAATGTAGATCACTACTGGCCCGTTTGGGTCTCCCCCATAAAAAAAATCTAGCTTTTCTCGATCTCCCTCACCATAAGCCAAGTCAACCTGACATTCCGAATTTTCCCGATGAAGAGCGCTACGGGCCAGCCAGCGTTCTACTACTTGAGGGAAATCAGGCCCCCTTCGTGCCATCAAATTATATTCGGCTTCAAGGGTTTCCGAGTCCAGCCCCTTGTATAAAGTCATATTGGATAGAATTCCTCTCAGCTAACCTTGACGACCTTAAATTTCCTGTCTCGTAACGAGCCAACTAGGCAGCGCGGGGCATATCTAAAGAAAACCGAGGGAGTACCTGCTCGGAGAACATTGTTTGACTCTTAATGATGCTTTCATAGGAGACATCAGGGAACTGCTGTAACAACATGATGTGATTTACGCTGGCATCTTCGTTGTATTCCTGTAGCTTCTCTCCAACGTAGTCTGGCGAGCCAACCCAGATGATTCCCCTAGACATGAGAAAGTCAAACCAGTCTTTCTCTGCATCTTCTTGACTTAGATCCTCTCCTGGATTGAGCATGGATGCTTTTGCCCACTCGTCACCAGGTCGGGCTCCTGCGACGTACTCATAATATTTGTTAATGGATGGTCGGATAGTCTTAGCAGCCTCCTCCATCGTATTGGCAACATAGATGATTACACACGTGCCGACGCCAGTGCCGGGCATTCCTTCTCTACCAGACGATTCTGCTCCAAGTTTGTACGCGTCCCAGCAGGCATTCAGATTGTCTTTGGAGCTGCACATCCCGATCACATTAGAGTGATTTTTCCCGGCGAATTCATAAGTAAAAGGCGTATTCGACATTAACCAAACTGGTGGGTGTGGCTTTTGCACGGGTCTTGGATGAATGTACATACCGATATATTCGTTTTCGGCATTGAAATAGCGCTTATCTAGGGGAAAAAACATTCTATTGGTTTCTTTCCATCCTGGTACCGGGAATTGATAGAAGTCACCTTCATAGCTGAATGGGTCTTCAGTCCATGCTTTGATGATGATGTCCAAACACTCACGAAACATTGAGTAGACCTTCTTATCATCTCTTTTATCTGCTTCGGGGTTCAGCTGAATGCATCCTCGTTCGTTAACGCCTTTCGCGGCGCCAAAATCAACACGACCATCCGTCATATTGTCGAGAAGAGCAATGTCTTCGGCAACTCTTAAAGGATGCCAGTCTGGGAGGACTACTGGCGCTTGACCAACACGAATCTTCTTGCAGTGGGCAGCGATATCAGCAGATACGAGGATTGGATTTGGCGGGGCATTTAAGTACCCCTTATGAGCGAAGTGGTGCTCAGTGAACCAGGCGGTCGTAAAGCCGGCCTCTTCAGCGAGTCGTGCCTGCTCCCTCATCATGCGGATTGTTTCCGTCCAGGGGATATCCTCTCCTGGACGGAAGAATGGGCAAATATCAAATCGCATCGTGTTGTCTCCTTTTTGAGATCAACTAGGCCGATAAGGTTAATTCGAATAACTCAAAATGATCAAGCTTTAGAGTCAGAAGTAATAAACCACTTTAGTTATTAAAAATGTTGATCTAAAGGGGGCTAGCATTTTATCGCGTTAGCAGGGGTATCGAGCTCGAGTCTTTCCTCGAAGTGTCTGAGGTGACGTCCCGTGTTCCAACACCCGCGCAGAGAACTCGCACTAACCATTTCGGCAGCAGGAATGGGGGTGGTGCAGATATCGTAACCCACGCGGATCGAAAAGATCGAGTCGAAACCCATCAATCTATCTTGACTTTCAAAAAATTCCATAAATAGAAGGGATATAATGGATTTTCGATCGTTATGCTTTGTATAACTGCAACTTGTTTATCTTGTCATAGCATTATTTACTAATCATGTTTGTGCCAGGAACCCGACTACCGTCGTTGAACTCGCTCAAAGCGTTTGTGGCTACAGCTAGACTCCGAAGTTTCACGCGCGCTGCTGAGGCGATGCACCTTACTCAGCCTGCTGTTAGTCGACAGATACGGGAGTTGGCTAATGGTCTTAATACTGAACTCTTTATTCGCGGGAAGTACGATATACAACTAACTCCAGAAGGTGAGACCCTCTATGAATTGGTTGGACCTTTTTTAGATCAGTTCTCCCGAATTTATTGCCAGAATCTTGAGGCGGATAAGGTACGGGAGTCATTTGTGATCTTCACAGATCCCTCACTGACAAACTGGCTGTTATCGAAATTTGTTTCAGATATCAAGAAAAGATGGCCTGATAACGAGTTCCAGTTGATCAGTTCTGAGTCACTGGTAGCCGAGTATCAGTATCCGATAGATCTAGCATTTCAGGGACACAACTGGGGTGGTAAATCTGACTACGAGGTGATTACCATCTGTGATGACCGAATTCTCTCGGTGATCGCACCATCTTATCCATATCGAGTCGGACCGGAGGAACCTGAATTCGATCGGGTTGAGACCACGATTTTTGAGCTTGAAATTCCTAACAGGGCATGGGGAAATTGGGATACGTTTTGTTTACACAATAATCTTCCGTTTCTAAGTTCATGTACCAAAGTTTCATTTTCTAACTACATCAACCTTATAAATGCAACGAAGTCAGGACATGGCGTTGGTCTCGTATGGGAAAGATCAATTGCGCAGGAACTTAAAGATGGGCAACTCATGTCGCTTGGATGTTGTCAGGCCCCTTGGCCCCATGGGGTTTGTGCATATCTTCCGAACCGGAATAAAACCACTAAAAAAGGGAAAATCGCGCGAGAGATAGTTGAGTGGGTTGCAGATACCCTGTCAAATGATTAGCAGTCAGTGCGGCTTTCTGTAGGTAATGCTAGATAGTCTTAGTTAGGACTAAAAAGTTATAACTTGAACTCTCGATAATTTTTGTGCCTAGTAATTGATTCAAGTATAGACCCCGTCTAACCTTGGTATCTAGAACAGGTTTTGACGAATCCGCTGGGTTATGCATTTAATTAATCAATAAAACAGAGACAGGATTTATGTTACAGGTGTACGGTAGAAAGAATTCGAACCAAGTTATTCAATTGATGTGGACGGTTGGAGAGCTTGATCTAGAGTACGTTCGGCATAACGTGGGTGGCTCTTTTGGCGGCTTAAATTCTGATGAATATGGAAACTTAAATCCAAATCGCTTAGTCCCAACTATTGTGGACGATGGATTTGTGTTGTGGGAGTCTTACGCCATCATTCGCTATCTGTGTAGGCGTTATGGTTTTGGGTCACTTTGGCCCGAAGACCCCTGTCAGTCTGGCCTTGCCGACCAGTGGATGGAATGGACCAGTAGCCGTTTTATGGGCACATTCTTTCCAGCGTTTTGGAATTTGATTCGAACACCGAAAGATAAGCAGGATCTCGAAAAGGTTTCTACAGCTGCTAAAGACACAGGAGCGCTACTTCAAATTATTGAAAGTCAACTAGAAGGCAACGAATTTCTTATTGGGGACGCGCTTACGATGGGCGATATACCTCTGGGGTCGATGATGTTTAAGTATTTCAATCTGCCTATTGAGAGACCTTCACTGCCAAACATCGAAAGATGGTACGCGCGTCTTTCCGAACGTACTGCTTATTGCGAGCACGCGATGAATCCGTTTGGAACCTCTCCCGAGGAATGGCTCGCAATTGAAAAAGGAGGAGCGTAGGCTGGACTTTATCCAGAATTTGAAACCCGACGTTCGATCATGAAAACGTACTCCAAATCTGAAATTTACCCCAACATAGATAAAGCGGAGATCGAGCGGCAATACTTTATGAGGGCCGCGCGTCCGAATTACGAGACGGTGGATCTGCCAGGCTGGATAGCAAAATCTGATAAGTTCGTTTCGGAGAATACAGGTACCTTAGATTTGGTTTATGGCCTGCATGCGCGTAATCGCTTGGACTATTTCCCTGCCAAGAATAACGGCGAGTCATTGGCTCTCTATATCCACGGCGGTTATTGGCAGCGGGGTGATAAGGCCATATATAGATTTCTCGCGGATAATTTCATAGGTAATGGAATTTCTGTTGCGCTAATCAATTATCCTATGTGCCCAGATGTTCGATTCTCTGAGATCGTCGTCCATGTTCGATCAGCGATTAAGTGGCTTTGGATGCACGCCGAAGAGCTTTCGTTTTCAAGAGATAAGATAAATGTGATAGGGCATTCTGCCGGAGGTCATTTGACATCAGAAATGATGTTAACGGATTGGGAAGCACTGGACAAAGAATTGCCTCATGAAGTGATTCGGTCTGGAGTTGCGTTATCTGGGCTTTATGATCTCTCGCCGCTGTTATATTGCTCAGAAAATCAGGGGTTAAGGTTAGACGAACAGGAAATAGCCACCGCTAGCCCGATGAATCGGGAACCGCAATCCCTGCGTCCAATGCTTATGGGGTATGGGCTTAATGAGCCGCCCGATATGCATCGTCAAACAATCGAGTTCTACAACAAGTTCCATCCAATATGTGAACGAATGGAGTGTCTGGCTATCAATGCTGATCATATGGATGTTGTTAATGAGTTAGCGGATTCGAAGAGTGAATTAACTGTGCGTGTACTTGATTATTTTCTTTCCTGGTAGTACCTAAGGCAGCTAATTTCCCGGATTTCAAGTTGAGGTTAACGTAATGCGATTTGACTTCAGCCCCTTTTTCAATCCTGGAGAGAATATTCCGTGGGATAGAGTTGCTAATATGATGCGGGAGCAAACCCAACTCGCTGAAGACGCGGGGTTTACAACGGTTTGGCTGTCGGAACATCACTTCGCTCACAATGGGTATATGAATGCGCCACCTAACCCTATTCTGATGGGCGCGGATTTGGCGGCACACAGTAAAAAAATTCGTGTCGGGCAATGTCCCGTGGTGCTCCCGGATTGGCATCCTTTGAGAGTAGCTGAGGATGTGGCGTTGCTAGATAACTTAACTCAAGGACGAGTCGATTTTGGAGCGGGCCGGGGTGTTAACGAACGTACTACGCTTCAATTCAACATCGATGCTGATCGGCGTAATAATGAAAAGTGCGGTGCTTTGTTTTTTGAGACGCTAGATATTGTAAAGAGGGCATGGACAGAGGATCCGTTCACTTACGATGGTGAGTTCTATAAGTTCCCGGTCTCGGGTTGGCAAGAAACTAATAAAGCATTTTTCCCGCTAGACGATAGATATCACGCCTCCGATGGTGAATATGTTGGTATGTATATTCACCCTAAGCCTTACCAGCAACCTCATCCACCTGTTTGGTTAATGTCGAATCATCCGGACACGTACCATACTGCTGGTCTTTCTAATATGAACGTAATTGGGATGTCGAGCCCGGTAGGCAAGATCCGTAGTTGTTGGACTGCATATCAGGAAGCTGCATCCAACGCACGGCAGTGTGAGGTTAACAATGGTGATGGCGTGGCTCTATGTGTGATGATCTATGTCGCGGAAACGCAAGAGGAAGCAGATCGAGATATTCGACAGTCGGCAAATATCTTTTATGAAATGAGCAATGGCTGGCGCCCCTCGGGCGAATGGGCCAGGCGCGCTTACTTAGAAGAGGGAGAGGAACTTACAGCCCAAGATCGTGATGGAGACTGGTACGACTTTTTGCGCGCCCATGACATTATTTGGGTGGGCACAACCGAGTTGGTCGCAGAAAAAATTGCCAAGTTTAAAGAAGAGGTCGGACTTAAGCATATTATGTTGATAGAGCCGTTTCCCGGGTTACCTTATAAAAAAATTCTGAAGAGCATGACTTTATTTGCCAAGAACGTCCTGCCACGGTTTCAGAACGAGATCGCTGAATAAAATCGTTCCCCAAATTATTTCAATATATACTATGTGTCAAATATAATTGACCTTTTGGGAGATGGGTTTCTGATCGATGTGAACATTGATCTGATACTGGGGCTCACAAAAAAAATCATTCCACGAACTGACTTTCATTAGAGGAGAACAATCTGTCTAAAACTTAATACTTTCTAGTTTGTAAATTCTTAGAATTCGTACAACTATCTAAAATTGGAGGAATAACATAATGAAGCACGTACTACATAAAATGATACGCCTCGTTGTCCTCGTAATGGCGTCTTTTACCACCGTCGTAGCATCAGCAGCTGATGTGACGTTGCCAGATCCGAACTATGCTGGCGGCCGCGCGCTAACCCATATCTTGAAAGTAGTTGCAGAGCAGAGGCTTGGCCTGGATGTGGGTGTTACTCGAATCAACTCCTTTCCAACGATCTGGAAAGCCATGGATGCTGGCAAAGGAGACATTGATGTGAACCCCGAGGTCTGGATGCCGAATCAGGCAGGCTTGGTCAACGAGTATGTTAATGACAAGGGCACTGTTAAGTTGGGCACGAAGCCGTACAAGGCAATTCAGGGTCTTTGTGTAACCAAAATGACAGCGGAGAAGCACGGAATTAAGTCGGTATTCGATTTGATCAGTCCAGAAAATGCCAAACTGTTTGATACAAATGGAGATGGAAAGGGCGAGCTCTATATTGGTCCCGTAGGCTGGCTTTCGACAAACATCGAAAAAGTCCGAGCTCGGGATTACGGATATGGAGAAAATTTTGAATTACAGGTGATGGAAGAGGCCGCCGCGATTGCGAATCTTGACGCTGCGGTGACAAAAAATAAGCCATTCGTATTCCAATGCTATGGACCGCATATGTGGTTCGTAAAATACGAGCTTGTGGTCCTTGATGAGACTCCACATTCTGCAGACAAGTGGAATATGATTCAGCCGTCTGAATCATCGACTTGGTATGAAGATTCGTATGTCGCTTCGGCGTATGGTGAAACACTTGTTTATGCGGCGTACAGCAGATCGTTAGACGATCGCGCTCCTACGTTTGCAAGAATGGTGGATAACTTTGCCCCTACAACCCAAGACGTTAGTCAGTGGGTCTATGAAGTTGGTGCGTTAGGGCGTGATCCGCAGGAAATGGCAGAAGACTGGGTAGCCAACAACGCTGCGAAGGTAGACGAGTGGGTTAAATAGTTCTTCATCAAGCTTAATTCGTTCAACTGGAGGCAGGCCGCTGCCTCCAGTTGACGTATATCTATTAAGGCCTGACGATTTAGTTGAATCGTCCAGGAAATTTATTTTGTATTTGATTTTCTAGTTCTCCACGACAGGTAGGAGAATGAGTTGAACACATTCAACAATGGAGAGTAAATTAGAAATGAGTATTTCCGTTGATCAATTTAGAAAATATCCGGGCTATTCTGAGCGTGAGCGGCCTAAGGAAGATGCGGAGATGACCCATGTTGGGCCCAACACTCCCTGTGGTGAATATTTGCGTCAGTATTGGCATGGGATTGCCTTATCGGAAGAATTGGGAGACCTGCCGCTCGAGATCCGGATAATGGGCGAAGATCTGGTGCTGTTTCGCACCGGAAAGAGTCAGGTCGGGTTGGTTCATCGCCACTGTGCACATCGAGGCGCGTCACTGAAATACGGCCGCATAGAAGATGACGGTATCCGCTGCTGTTATCACGGTTGGAAATGGGGAATTGACGGAACATTATTGGATGCGGGAGCTGAAGCCAAGACCAGTCCGGTATATCGCAAAGTCCGCCAAGGAGCCTATCCAGTGGTTGAGTACAAAGGTATTATTTTTGCCTATATGGGATCACCAGACCATATACCGGAGTTTCCAATCTATGACACCATGGAAATTCCAGATACCGAGATGGTGCCCTATACGTGCTCTTTTCCATGCAATTGGCTACAGGTAACAGAAAATGGAATTGACCCCGTGCACTCAATGTTTCTTCATACACTTGTTAATGGTCCACAGTTTTATGAAGCCTGGGGCGTGTTAGGAGAAGTGGAATATTTCGAAAACCCACTCTCTATCTACTGCACGATTTCTCGTAGGATTGAAGACAACGTTTGGATGCGGGTACAGGAGAATATTTTCCCCAATATCACTCAATCAGGATGTGTACACACGGCGGATGGGAAGGACACCCGCTATTTCGGTCGTAATACATTTTTCCGATGGTGCGTCCCGGTAGATGATACTCATACCAAGGTGGTCGCGTGGGCGAACTTCGGACCACGCACTGATCCAATTGAATGGAATACGCCAGATAATATTGAAATCCTAGAGCAAGGTGAGATATTTGATCGGCCTCCAGATGAGCTGCAACGCAACCCGGGAGATTATGAGGCCATGGTTGGACAAGGTCCGATTGTAGTTCATGACAAAGAGAATCGAGTGACCTCTGATAAGGGTGTCGCAATGTTTAGAAACCGGGTGCGAAAAGACATTCGCGCCCTGGCGCAGGGACAAAGGTCATTCCAGCCTGCCGACAATCGACCCCTGCCTATTCCCACATGGTCGGGCGATACAGTGCTTCAAATCCCACCGAAAGCCAATATGGATGATCAACGATTTAGGGCAGGGGTGCTTGAATCGCTGAAATCAATCCTTGTCGAGGGTGACTCGTTAAGAGGAGATGATCGAGATAAGTTTATTATCGGCCGAATTAAGGATTTAGAGGCAGCAAGTTAAACTAATAACGTTAGACCTCCGTGTGGGGTTCAACAAAAAAGTAATGAACGGCCTCGGATTTTTATACCTACTAGTACAAACCAAGTACCTGGAAAAGTTGAAGAGGCTTGGAAGCTTAATACGGTCTTTTCGCCGTCTGATGAGATCATGCCGAAAGGCGTAGGGACTGATGTGAATCTTAGTAAGCCCAGAGAAGAAGCAACGAGTGTTGATAATATTGTCGTCGAATTACGAAATGTGTGGAAGATTTTTGGAAGCCGATCGCATGAAGCATTAACAGCAGTACGTCGGGGTCAGTTAAATAAATCTGAAGTTCTAGAGCAGTTCGATTGCGTTGTTGGCGTGGCAGACGCGAATTTCACTGTGGCACCGGGTGAGATATTTTGCGTAATGGGGCTATCAGGCAGTGGAAAATCAACGCTAGTACGACATATTAATAGGCTGTTAGAGCCGAGTGCTGGGGAAGTATTTATCCATGGCGAAAATGTATTAGAGAAGGACGATCAGGAGCTTAGGGAGCTTAGAGCAAGAAAGATCGGAATGGTCTTCCAAAATATTGCATTGCTTCCACACCGCACGGTTCGTGACAATGTGGCATTACCGCTAGAGGTGCAAGGACTTACCAAGCGCGAGCGTTACGACGTAGCGGAGAATTCCCTTAATTTGGTCGAACTCTCTGGCTGGGAAGATAAGTTTGCCCACGAACTTTCAGGTGGTATGCAGCAAAGGGTGGGGCTTGCCAGGGCGATGGCGGCAGATCCCGATATCCTCTTGATGGACGAGCCGTTTAGCGCACTCGATCCGCTCATACGTCGACAGCTTCAAGACAAATTCATTGAACTGTCAAAACGTACGAAGAAAACAACTGTGTTCATTACGCATGACTTAGATGAAGCAATCCGTATAGGGCACCGGATCGCAATAATGAAGGACGGAAGAATAGTTCAGATTGGGACTCCTGAAGCGATCGTCACAGAGCCCGCCGATGATTACGTTTCGGACTTTGTCGCTGGAATATCACGTTTAAAACTTGTATCCGCCAGAACCATCATGCAGCCCGTGGCGGAATATATCGCTCAACGCGGCGGGGCGCTTACTCAAGCACCAAGAGTTTCAGAAGACGCCGATCTGGATCGCTTGATCGACGTTGCCGCCGATCACGATGGTCCGATCGTTGTATTGGATCGAGACAAACAAGAGGTGGGGGTTGTTGATAAGCAGCATTTGCTACGAGGAATCCAAGGGGGAAAGAATCAGTGAACGAGCCTTCACAATCCGCCACCCCGTCAGATAGTAGAGAGGAGATTAGCGATCTAGTTCGAGAGTTTGTGGTAAAGAATGATAACTATTACGTTCGCCAATTTGGACGATTGGGGAACGCCAAATCTTTTGCGTGGACTTTTAATTGGGCCGCTGCTTTGCTCGGGCCGCTATGGCTAGGTGGGAGGAGGCTTTGGGGCTTGTTCTGGATGTTCTTACTCGCAGAGTTGATGGCATTCGTCCAGTTGGGTCGGGGGCTATGGGGAGATCTGGGTGCGTCGCACGCAGCCCATGCGCTTAAATTATTTCAGGATGCTGCGCGAAGACTGGCTCAGGCAGAGCAAGCAGCAGCCGAAGGCGCAGCGAACGCTGAGGGCCTCGCCAAGGCAGCAAAATATACGCTACAAAACGCAGAAAAAGCGCAGGGTATGGCTGACGCTGCTGCAGCATTGGCCCCTATGCTCACTGCTACGGGCATCATTCTATTGTTGGTGATAAAGGGTGCCCAGGGAGTATTGGCAAATTGGGCTCTTGAGAGACGCTTCATGAAATGGCGGTCTAATCGAGACCTGGGGTCAGGAATCACCTTGAATGGATTGCTCGGTGCTGGAGTAATGATGCTTGTGATGTATCCAATAACACTCTATCGCTTCACGGTTTCGGTTGTGCCAGACTGGTTGACGGCTTTTCCAGCAGATAAGGAGTGGCATATCACATTTGTCGGATGGCTTGATTCAAGTTTCGAATGGTTAGTTATTCGCGGAGATGGATTCTTTAATTCAATTACCCATGGAATTAAGATCATGCTGGATTCTATGGAAGTACTTCTGGTAGGGACCCCCTGGCCGGTAGTGATGACAGTAATCATCGTTCTGGCCTGGAGACTTTCTGGTATCCGTGTTGCAATTTTTACAGTAGCAGCGCTTGCATATCTGGCTCTGTTGGGATTTTGGGAAGAGAGCATGGCGACGATTGCTCTATTAGGGACGGCTGCCGTCATCTGTATCGTGGTAGGAATCCCAATTGCCGTTTGGTGTGCAAGAAATCGAACGGCATACGCGGTAGTTCGACCGATACTTGACTTCATGCAAACGATGCCTGCATTCGTATATTTGATACCCGTGATTGCGTTTTTTGGTATTGGAAAACCTCCAGGGATTATTGCTACCTTGGTATTTGGTATGCCACCAGTGATAAGACTTACTGTGCTTGGGCTTCAAGGAGTGCCACATTCCGTAAAGGAGGCGGCAACCGCGTTCGGCGCTTCTAAAAGGTTCCTACTCTTCAAAGTCGAACTACCGCTAGCTATGCCTTCTATAATGACAGGCATTAATCAGACCATACTAATGTGTCTTTCGATGGTTGTGATTGCCTCCCTCATTGGAGCAAAAGGACTCGGTCAGGACGTTTTGGAGGCTTTACAGTATGCAGCCGAAGGTGCTGGAATGGCAGCAGGTCTGGCTATTTTGCTTTGCGCTATGGTGCTAGACCGAATCGTACAGGGTAAAGGAATTGTGCCGACGAGTAGTCGTATCTAGATGAAATCTGAGGCTGACTAAATGACTGGTATAGATGTTGCATATCGAACAGATGGTAGTGGACCGCCGGTATACATGATCCACGGAATAGGGTCCCGGAAGGAGCATTGGAATCCATTTGTCGCTGCGCTAAGTAATAGATATACATGTGTAACCTATGATCTACGTGGTCATGGGGAGAGCCCGATTCCTCCTACGCCGTATAGCCTAGAACAACTGGTAGAAGATTTGGAAATGCTGCGTAAGCATCATGGCCATGAGCAGATTCATGTTATCGGACATTCTTTAGGAGGTGTTATCGGGCCCGCGTACGCGAGAGCCTATGCTGATCGGGTGCTCTCAGTCGGCTTGATCAGTACAGCAGCAGGCCGCACTAATGAAGATCGTGAGATTCTCTTTGGCGTAATAGACCAGCTCCGCAAGAATGGAATTCCGGAAACGTTTGGAAAATTAGCAAATCGCTGGTATACGGATGCTTTTATGGAGGCGCATCCCGAAGTTGTCGAGACTCAAATGCATCGTGTATTAACAACGCCGGAAGACGTATTCTTGAGCGTCTTTGAAGTCTATGCATCGAGCGAAATGGGGCCGTGGCTGCACGAAATAAAATGTCCTTGCCTCGTGTTGACGGCAGAATTTGATGGTGGATCGAATCCCCGACTCAACCAATTTATTGCTGACGAGTTACCAAATTCGGAGCTAATTATTATCCCAGACCTAAAACACGACATTCTTCAGGAGGCGCCAGACTTAGTAATTGAACACCTGCGGCGTTTCCTCACAGAGTCTGCCTGACTGGTGTCCTCTCGTGTTGGTCTGCCAATGCTGACGGCAACGGCTCAATTGTGAAGTTATTTGATATTTCGGATTTTGAAGGTGGACGTCTAGTGAGATTCGAAGCCTAGTAACAAAGAATCTCAATACTGTGACCATTTGGGTCCTCAAAATAAATAGATTTGCATAGACCTTTTGCCCCCATCTCACTGTCTGGTCCTTTCATATTTAGCTTTTCTCCATATAGGTTCCCATCTTCGCCAAACCCGTCTGTTGCGTTCCCATACCTGATGCCTTCGCGTCTTAGTGCTTCATATGTCGCATCAAACTCAGATTCAGGCAGAGCAAACGCTAAGTGGTGGCAGTGCTGCTCTTTAGTCTCCCAGATAGCAATCGCTAAAGAGTCAGAGATTTTTATCGTAGCGAATGCTAGGCCACGATCAATCCGCTTCTCAATCAATCGGAGTCCCAGTATCCGAGAGTAAAAATCGATGGTTACATCGATATCTGCGACCGGGAGACCGATATGATCTAAAGCTGCAGGCAAAATCGTTTCCTCTCGAAAAGCGTTTCTGGTGTACTGTAATATGGGTGGGATTATGATTTAGGGTAAAAGCCTAACTCAACTTTACCAAGTAAAGTTCCCTATAAGTAAATTAACCTAAAACCTGCCGAGGGTAAATCATGCGGGCGACATTACCTGCTGAAAGGGCCGACTGGTCGTCGATCGAAAAAGGCCTAGCTCAGATGGCTAATAATGATATCGACTGGCGTGCTGGGCGAATCGCTGTGTTCGTATTTCATCCAGGCGATGATGTCTTAGATATCGCAAAAGACGCATACGGTATGTTTCAGTCCGAAAATGGGCTGGGCGCGGCAAGTGCTTTCCCGAGCCTGAAAAAATGGAGGATGATGTTGTTGATATGGGCCTAAATCTACTCCATGCATCCCGAGGATGCTTGCGGTAGCATCACGTCTGGCGGATCGGAAAGTATTTTTCTCGCGGTAAAAAGTTGTCGACAAAGAGCGAGGGCTCGCGGGGTTGATACCCGGGATGCAGAAATAATTATGCCTAGGTCCGGGCATCCAGCTTTTGATAAAGCGGCTCATTATCTCGATCTCAAGACAGTGAGAATCCCAGTCGATGCGGACTATCTTGCTGATACAACTGCTATGCATGAAGCGATAACAGATAAGACCATTATGATTGTTGGCTCGGCTCCATGTTATCCCTATGGTCTTATAGACCCGATTACGCGTTTGAGCGAAATGGCGCTAGAGCATAACTTGTGGTTGCATGTTGACGCCTGCGTGGGGGTTATTTTGCTCCCTTCGCTCGTATGAATGGCATCGATTTGCCAGAATTTGATTTTCGTGTCGAGGGAGTAAATAGCATTTCCGCTGATTTGCATAAATATGGTTATCCCGCGAAAGGCGCCTCAACCCTTTTTCATAGGCATAAAGATCAACAGCAGTATCAGGTTTTCAGTTGTAGTGATTGGGCGTGTGGTGAGATGAAGACACCATCACTTGCGGGGACGCGTCCCGGCGGTTCAATTGCCTCGGCATGGGCCGTGATGAATTATCTGGGCGTTAAAGGATATTGTGAGAAGGTCCGTCAGGTTACGGAAACCCGCGAAAGACTCTGTTCGGGTATTCAGGAGATTGACGGCTTGCAGATTTACGGGAAACCGCAACTAGGTCTTATGATCTACGGATCCGCCAATCGGGATACCCAAATGATTTGGCAGGGAATGTATGACCTTGGGTGGTTCAGTCCACCCCTAGACGAGCCTCCATCAATACACCTAATGTTGTCGCCAGGACACGCAGATCATGTGGAGACCTATCTTGAAGACTTAAATGATGTGGTAGCAAAGGTCGCAATCAGCACCCAAACCGGCCACATGCATGCACGCTATACCTAGCCATATTGCCCCTAGTAATAGCTACCAGTCATAGCGCAGAAAATTAGTAACTAAATTTCGGGTTCTTGAGAGTCGGGTTTAAACAGATCCCTCTTGTCCGCCTCCAACCAAGTAATGTGGGACCGATGGTACAACTCACTGGCATTACTTAAAGGTTGGAAGTCCCAAGAGGGTCGTCGCCCAACTTTGTGAGCGCTGTAAATAAAGTTCCTACGACGCTGGTCAAGTCTGATAAACAGGTTGATGTTTTCTAGATCCCAGCCATCAGCGATCATATTCTGAAAATCGTCTATTTCTTTAAGCAAGCACTGGTCCGTGGAGAGATCGTTTAGCTCTAATGGATCTTCTTCCATGTTGAATAATAGTCGTGTGCTTTCATTGATATGAATATATTTAAATCTTCCTTTGCGAATCATAATCGCGGGCTCGGTTAGGCCTTCAAACATCATTTCCGAGATTGCAATGTCGTGCCAATTAGTAGACTGATTTTCCAATAATGGACGGAGACTTCTACCGTAAATTGGTTCAACTAACATGTTTTCCGAAAGCGCTTTACCGTGGGTTCCTAAGTCCAAGAGTGTCGGCAACAAGTCGACTAGAGATACATTTTCTATTACTCGTAATGTTTGCTTTTGTTCAGGGTGATTGATGATTAATGGAATACGGGTGCTGTTTTCAAATGGGGTCATCTTGTACCACTGACCTCTTTCGCCCAGCATATCTCCATGATCTGCGCAAAGCACAATGATGGTGTTATTGCGGACTCCAATTCGATCAAGTGTGTCTAGTATTTGTCCGAGCAGGGCATCTATGTAACTTACGTTTCCGTAATAGGCGTGCCGGGCATTTCGGATGTCGGCCTCCTGGATATCATATTCGCCTCGGTCATAGTGCCGGTAGGTCCAGGCGCTATAAGAGTCTCTGTCTTCCAATGGTATAAACGGGACCTTCGGTAAATCAATCTCACTATGCTCGTACTGATCCCAGTGCCGCTGGGGGGTGACATAAGGGTCATGGGGGTGACTGAGCGAGACGTTTAAATAAAAAGGCCTTATGCTGTCTTGTCGAACCCAGTTGTAAAGCCATTGCTTTGCTTGGTGAATCGTTTCTTCATCATGGTCTTGTTGTGTTGAGCGCTCTGCAACTCCAGCAGTCTTTACGTTTTCTAAAGTGTGAAAGAAACCAAGCGGAGTTTCTCCGATATCCCAATTACCACTCATTGAGAAATCTGATGGACACATGTCAGAGGTCAATCGCTGTTCAAAGCCGTGCATCTGATCGGGGCCGATAAAATGGCATTTTCCGGATAAACAAGTAGCGTAGCCGGCCCGCCTTAGATAATGCCCTAACGTAGGTATACTTGCTGGTAATTCGGAACCTGTATCAAACACGCCAATCGTTGAGGGTAATTGACCTGTGAAAAACGAGGCACGAGCGGGCACACATAATGGGCTATTTGTGTATGCATTATCAAATGTGACTGCTCCCCTAGAAAGCGATTGGATGTTAGGCGCCTTGACGACAGTGTGCCCATAATTGGGCAGAAAATGAGGCGCTAACTGATCTAGCATTAGGTGTAAGATGTTGTACGGCGCCTTCATGAGTTTAGCTTCGTTGTTTTAAAGTACTTGGTGGGAAAATTTGAAAATCAATCAATACAGTCTCAGGTATTCCTTGACCTCCCAGTCGGTGACAGACTGATGGTAGCGTTCCCACTCGTCGACTTTGTAGGTGAGGTATGAGCTCAGCA